>Ga0163217_1041218_pt1 | contig 12725 bp, 17 predicted proteins | sample SynspAceP_FD_185933 | JGI IMG/M metagenome (GOLD analysis project Ga0163217, IMG submission 185933) | Saline lake microbial communities from Ace Lake in Antarctica - Synechococcus sp. Ace-P (PacBio error correction) | ecosystem: Environmental > Aquatic > Non-marine Saline and Alkaline > Saline ... | reverse complement strand
TTTTTTTTTTTTTTTTTTTTTTTTTTTTTTTTTTTTTTTTTTTTTTTGATTTTTTTTTTGTTGTTGTCCTGTACTCATCGTCTCGAACTACTATGTGCTTCCCATTGACGCGCCACTTTACCGCGAACATTTCCCATTGGCCTGTTTTTCGAACTGGACTAAGTGACCCCTCTGTGTCTGTTATTAGCTTTCCCTGTGTCTTGCCGTCGCCAATCTGCTGCTATGGCGGCGATCAGCAAAGGACAGGGCGAAAGGGGAATACGGGCATGGGGAAGATTAACTCCTAGGCCGCCAAAATTGAAGCTGGCGCGCGGGGCGCACGGTTTGTTCGGGACACGTTTCGATAGCTGCGCTCAGGCGTGGGGGTCGTTGCACGCGGCAAGCACCAACCAGCGACAAAGATTGCGAGGCGGATCATTCCAACTGCTCCTTCCAGCGCCTCTATCTGGGCGCGCACTTGCACTGGGGCCGTGCCGCCATGGGACGTGCGGCTGGCGACGGCGAGTTATGCACGTCCGAAGGCACGCTACTACAAAACCGGCGTCGGTTGATCTCGCGTGGAACGACTGCATATCCGCGAGCTCAGTCCGGCAGATCGCAAGCCCTCCCTCGGCCAGCGCCACAAGGCTTCCGTCACGTGATGCGCGCGGGAACGGCAGGTCCAGTTCGCGCACCAACCAGTCAGCCAAATCCGTCGCGGTGGCAAAAGCCAGACGCAGCCGCAACCTCTAGCGACGCGCGGTCCGCCGGTTCAGGTCCGCAACCATCCCGTCATCGCCGCCAGCCGCCAGCATCAGCGTGATCGGCTGCGTTCAAACACCTTGCTTCTTTGTCTTCTGCATGTCCTTGGAATAGGCCCAGCGGCAGCCCCTTCATCACGGTCAGCAGCGCCACATTGGCCCCGAGGATTCGCCGATCTTTGGCGCGGATTCAACTCGGCGGCCATCGGAGGTTTCTTCTTTTGCGGCCTCATGATCGAACGAACCGGTTGGAAAGCGGTCCACAAGCCACGAAGCGGAACTGGAGCCGACGACCAAAAATCCACCAACTCCTCAAGCAAAAGCGCGACAGGTGCATTGGCGCAGATGGGGCGCTGGACAGGAACTCCAGCGCGAAGTCGCGGTTCGGACACGGCGTCCGCGAGTTTGCATTCGCGGTCGAAGCCGAGCGCGGCTGCCGGTCATCTCGCGGTCCAATCGGGAAGCTCGTTGCCCGCAATTTGCGGCTGCCCCCGAAAGGGCGACATCGATTTATACGCGGCTACGGCATCGGCGCAAACGCGAGCGGTCGCGCCGAACATCTCGCGTAAGCCATCATATGGTTGAACCCCAATTGTGACGGGCCTGCGCGGTTTGCAGATGCCGTAAAGCGGGCAGACCAGTCTCTGCGCCCGGCCTCGGCTTGGGCCAGAAGCGCCGCTCCTGCAACGCCGCTCCAACCCCTCAATCAGCCGCATCGCATTCCTTTGATCGCGGACCCAGAGCCTGAAGGTCCTTCGCAACCTGATCATTGCGGGACCGCGCGGTGTGCAAACGGCCTGCGGGCTCGCCACAACCTCCTTCGCCGCGCTCGACATCATTTGAATGTCCTCAAGGCAGGTAGGAAACGCAAAGCTTCCCCCTCATCTCTGACAAACCGTGGAAGGGGCGCTTCCCGGAATCGCCTCGGTCATCCTTATCGGTAATGATACCTTGCTGCGCGAGCATCGCCGCGTAGCGCGCGCGAGCCCTCGATGTTGGCGCGAAGGCGCTTGGTCTCGAACCGATAGGCATAATTGCTCCATAATCTGTCGTCGGGAACCGCGCTCCAAAACGGGCCACCCCACATGGTGTGCTTTGGATGTATCGAGGGCTCAGACATGAAAGCTTTCGGAGAGAGGAAGAATCGGCATGACCAATGGATTGGCGGTTGCCGGCCTTGGGCCTCGGGATTATTGCGGCTGGTTAACTGTTGTCCGGGCGTGACGCCCACCCCTCTTCAGGGCGGCGCTGATCCGCGGGATGGATCGGAGCGCAGTGAAGCCCTGCGCGAGACCCACTATGCGCAAGCTCATGTTCATTCGGTGCCGCAAGCCACGTGTCGAGCAAGGGTTGTTTCTGGACGAGGATGGCGGCGAGATGAATTTGGCCGATCTGCAAAGGGCACGCCATGAGCGCTGGAAATTCTGGCCACGTGGTGCGGCCCCTGGCCCAAGGAAATGCCCTCACGCTGGCAAATCTACAGGCCCAAATGGGCAGCGACGATTTCCGCTTGTGACGCCGTCGTGCGCTCCGGCCCGCAAAATCGCCCGAAGGCAATGATCGGTTCTTTTACCGAGAGGAAGGCATCGAGGCGGTCTGCCGAAAATACCGCGAACCCTGGACATGCGCTGTCGCGGTCAGTCCATGGCCGTTTGCGGGAGACCTGCCGATCACAGGTGAATTCTGAACCCCTCGAAGCATGGAATCGCCCGCCTGCCGGGCGACGCGTTTGGACCACGGGTGTTAGCACGGCGCTTGCGATTATCACGGCGCTTGACGGGACGGCTCTTAGACGCCCGCCGTTTCGCCAGACCATCGGCACCTTGCCAGCACGATCCACGGCCACACCAGCCGGCGGCTGCCTGCGATAAAGATCAGCGTGCGGCTGCTCCCATGGGATTAGACGCTGCCAGCGCTGGCGCGGCGCAAGTACCGCGCGGCCAGCGCGCCGGTCACTATCGTTGCGCCCAATTGTGGCGGCAAACAGCGCAGCAAATCACCGCCGCAACGCAGTCACAGGCAACCCCCATCCCACCCGAGCGGCTTGGCAGCTTAAGCGCCCGGCGCAGGGGCGGTGCTGACGCTGGAAGTCCTGGACAATGCCAGCAATGCGGGCACCAGCAGTAGCACCAGCACATCCCGGAATTGCCAAGCATAGGGACCAGCGTGATCCCAGTTGCCGCAAGGGAATTGCCGCTTGCTGCGAGTTCTCGAACAACAGCGGCCCGCGAGGACCTAGCCACGGTGAGTCAGCGTTGTCAGAAGCACAGGCCGGGAAAAACGGTCGGTCTGCCGCATCGATGATCGCGCGGCACCAACCCTTCGGTCTCGGTGGCATTCCGTCCACGGTTGTGACCAAAACAATCGATTCGTGATGATTTATTTCCGGGTCATGCCGATCAGGATCCGACCATGTGAAAACAAAGCCATTGCTCAACCGGCACATCCCACAGGAAGTGGCCGTAGCATCGCGCCCCACCAGACCGAATTGGATGATCGCCAGTCAACCACACGGGGCCGCGTCCAGCTTGAGAATATCCATGGCCGAGCACCAGAAATATTGCCAGCAAGCACAGGCCAAAAGCCCAGCAATGCGTCGGTCAGAAAAAATCGCTTTCCCATGCTCGGCCAGTCCTGACAAGCCGCGTGTGGTTACGCCAAAACTGGCTTTCCAAGGTTCCGCAGGAATCACATCCGGGTTTGCTCCATGATTCCTCTTAGGCGCGGGGGCGCGTCATCTTCGGAAAATATCGCCCGTCACCGACACACATGCAGCCCGTTCTCGCGGGCCGAATGGCGAGAAGGCCCTCGTGCGCGATGTCAACCGTCACGATATCGGCGGCGGACACATACACGCCGCTAGGCTGCGCATTTGCGTGCGGTCGAGGAAATCTGCGGTCAGCTCGCTGGCGGGCAGTCCACATGATGGTGGCCAGCGCACCCTGAGGGAACTCGCCGCCTCGATTCCCATTCAGACGGTGACGCAGCACGCGCCAATTCGTCGATGTTAAAGCCAAAGCGCAGCGCCTTGCGGCGTTCAGATCAAGGACCAGTTCTTCCTTGTCATAGTGCCAGACTCCTCAAGCGCTGAGACCTCGCCAAACTGCGCCATCCGCGTTTTTCAGCGCTTCGGGCGGCTCTTTTCAAAACGGCGGCCTCCCCCGGTGATCTGCACGTCAGCGCGTCGCCGGCCCGGACCAGACCCCCACGAGCCGGAAGCTGAAGGTCTCTAGCATCGGGTGGCTGCCAGCCGCTTCTGCCAAAGCGGCCACAAAGTCGCGCTGAATAGGGGCGCAGATCGCGTCGATCAATTTCAGATCGCGATGGGAGCCCAGCTGATCTGGTGTCTTGGTTATCGGCAATCGCCAGCCGCGGCCCGTTGCCGCCGCCCATTCGGCCAGCAACCATAAAAGCGCGGATTTGCGGCCTTGCCTGCCTGATGCGCGCGAGCGCCTCAGTCGTGGCTGAATGGAGCCGCAATAACCTCCATCGTTCGTCGCGCTCGCGCCCGCAGCATGGCAAAGGAATTGCCCGAAGACGGCGCCTTGTTTCAGGCGAGATGAAAACCGCACATGTCACATTTCCTGCCTTGGATAAAACGCAACGTGATCTGGCTCGCTCAGCCACACGCCCGCCAAAAGGACGGATAGCGTGCCGCAAATCACGCCGGCCATCAACGGGCGGAAGATCACGCGGCGAAAACATCGAGGCCCTTATTGACCACATGGCTGCGGCAGATCGAAGCCCCTGCTGGGACATCGCGCCAGCACTTTGACTTTTTGCGGAGGCGCGCGGCAGCACAAAGCAAACCGCCCCCCGCACCGCAGCCATCCCGCTAAGGCATCGTGACAAGCAGCGTTGGATCGCTCGAAGCCCTCAAGAACCACAAGACCGTGATGTAAGCCAAGGCTCGCCAAGCCGCCTGCGATCAACCAGGATCGGCACTGCGGCCCATCGCAACACGGGTGCGGCTGGAGGTGTCGATTTGGCGCTCTTTTAGGGCTTGGCCATATGTGGTTGGGCAGGATCAGGAAAACACTCGATCACGAGGCGATCAGCCACAAACAATCACGGTGAAACGGAAGTCCGCGGGATCCAGTCGCCAAAACGCCCATCGATTTCAGCGTCAGCCCCAAAGCGCGATGCATCGTCTTCAACACGATGCAGAAAACACCGGCATCTACATTTGCGTTTGGCAAGCGTTTTCAGCCGCCTCATCGTTTTTCTCTTCAGGCACCTCGCGCGGTAATCGGCGGTGGTTCTCCGACACAATGGCCGTCAATCCACCCACGATCCCAGCGTTATTGATCAATGCCAAAAAGCGAAGATCATGATGACGTCAAGCCCCGGCTCGGCAAAACATGAACGCTAATGGCCCGCCATGAGGGCGACCGGAATACCCCCGCGACCCAGAATGCGGTTGCGCGCGTTCAGGAACAAAACAGCATCCCACCACCAACAATCCAGCCGACCCAAAGCGTTGTCGAGCAGGGATTTTGAAGGCGGCTGTAATCAATTCCGATTCGGTGCGGATTTCAGATCGACGTCATACGCCTTTCGGGCAGACGCCGATTGTCACCTTCACGGCGACCTTTTCGCCGGGAGCTGCCAGCGAGATCGCATCGCCGCTTCGGTGGCGACCAACCACGCACGGAAATGGGCCGGGTTGGCGCGGACGAAATAGGCGCTTGGTCCGCGGTCGATGCCTTTCGCTGCGGGATGCCTGCAACATCGCCCACGGTCAGCGCACTGCCATCGGAGTTTGAGGCAGAACAATGCGCGCCAGAGCTTCCTCTCGGCGTGCGGTTGAGCAATTCCCGTGCGCACACGGCATTCGCCCGGTTCACATCGCCTGCGGGATCACTTTTCGGGCCTTCAGCCCCATTGGCATCGGAAATTTTCGGACAGGTGACGTTATTGCTCGACAACGAGGCCAGGAAGTCACGCTCGACCACGATGCGCGGATCGGCGATTGCTCCCCGGATCGTGGCGCTGCGTAACGCCTTCCAGGAAACAGCCGCGCGACTAAACTCGTCGGTAAAGCGCGCCAGTTGTCACGCCCACAGGTCGTAATGACCACGTCCGTTACACGGTGCGCGCCATGCGCCGCGCCGCACGATTGGGGCGCTATTCGGCCTCGCAAGCATGTTGCTCACTTGATCAACGGTGGTTTTCACCATCATCGGCGCTGCGGGCCATGTCCCAGGTTTGGGTCTCAAAACTCCAACCCAATCGTGGCACGCCCTTCGCGCCGTGGCCGACGAACATGCAAACACACCCTCCATACGGCCATAGCGCAGGTTGACAGGACTCTGGAGATTGCTGGCGTCAACCATCCGGTGGCCAGCCCCGGTCCAGCACAGAAACAGCTTCACATCGTCGATGATCCACATCGGGAAAGAAACTGGCGCCCGCATATTTCGGGATGCAGCTGCGCCCGCCGCTGATCAGAACACCAACACTCAAGGTTGGCCGCTGTTCCCGTGGGCGGCGTGAAATATGAGATCAGAACCCCGGGCGCGTGCAAACATCGCTTAGCCCATCCGGCGTCTCAAGCCGATTTACCAGTCGGCCAGCACTCGGGGTTCTGCAGTTGTCCAAACATCCGCGCCTTCACGGGGCGGGTAGGCGACCGTTGCCTCAACGAACGCGAGATCAAGCGCCGCACGGCGGTCATCGTCCAACCGCAAGCATCTCGGGCGCGGGCAGGCTCGGCCCCGACACCGGACGCAGGGCAGCACGCGAATACCGCTGCCAGAAGCGGCGAGCGCTCGGACACGATATCTTGGGGCCCGCAAGGCCGGCGCGCCCGGACGATCACAATTCGTCACGCTCGCCGGCGCGAACCTCCACCGTCTCGGTGCGCAGCCCGCTGCTCGTCGCCAATCACCAAGCAACATTGCCCCCGCGTTACGGCTGTGGCAGGCAAGGCGGCCACGCGGTCCAATTGCAGGCTCGGACAAATCGTGACCGCTGACGAAATCGCCGGGCGAAAGCGGGGCCGCGCGTCGAGCTGTGCGAAAAGCTGGCGACCCGTTTGACAGCGCCCACAGCGGCACTTTCGCGGCTTTATGCGTTTCAGCGTCAGATCAAACGCCCGAGGGCATCCAGCGTCAGCCGCACCGGCCCATCGCGCAAAGCTGCCTGCGTTCATCCAGCAATCGGGCATATTGGGCGGTCGACACGCGGGAAGGCACTTCAAGCGCTTCGGGATCGATCAACTGCGCAATCCGCTCGTGGTCGAATACCGATGCGGCCCTCAACCACGGACACCTCGGACGAGGGTTTCCGTCAAAGCTGGGCCATAATTCGGTATCGCAAGACGGCGTCGGCGTTGCCCAGTGCCGATCTGACGGCCTCAAATGTGTTTGTGCGCGCCTTGTATCAATACGAGCCTCGGCATTGGCGAGCGGATTGGCGGCGCGACAGCACGGCCTGATGGCGGGAGGACACGGGCAAAAGTCGGCGGCCTTAACAGCCGCAAAGCGGTGCCACGCCGGGCCTCCCAGATCGCGTTGACGCTCAGCGCCCGTTCGCGCAGGCGCGGCTGGGGTCCGCGGCGGCGGCCAGCTCGTCTTGGGCCAGGCAGCGAGGGCGCGCGGTCAAGCTGTCGCGCAGATCACGGTCGCCCTCCCGAGGCGTCCGCACGCGCCACGGCAAGCGACGGATTCCGCCTCGACCGGGTCGATCCGTGCCACACGGTTGGCCAGCGGTTTTCACGCGCCCACCTTCGGCAAAATTCAGGCGGACAGCTTCAATTCACGCGCCCGCCGACACGGCCCGCAGTTCCAGAGTGCGACGGCCTGCGGACCTCAACCAAAGACGGTCAAATTCCCGTTGATCGTCTCGGGCTGAAAGTTACACATTAACGTTGAGAACCCGCTTCGCGCGCGGGGCGCGAAAAACGGCTCCTCGGAACAGGCGCGGGTTGCACGGCCCCAGTAGCGTTGCGGCCAGCGTAGACCAGGAAGGCCCACGGTCAATGCAAACCAAGAAAAGCCCCAGATCAGGCTTGCGTGTCAGAAAAGCGAATGAAACGTAGGTCTCCCGGCAAAGCAGTTTAGGTCGTATTTAGGCTTAAACGTATGACTAGAGTATCCGTCGCCGCTTCGAGTAAAAATGTGAGCACTCACGCAAGCCTATCCCAGCAGTAGAGAAAGCCCAAAAAGCGTTGCTGCCACCAGCGCAATCGCCCAAATCACGGACTTCGTGATATCCCCACCGCCAAAGTGGCACACCCCCCCCGGCCGAGGGGGGAAAGAAAGCCTTGCGGATTCAAGCGTGCGTCAGTTGGCGCAGGCGAAAATCACAGCGGGCCACCAGTGCAGGCAAAACCGCGACAAGCCGGTATTAGCGCAGATTGGCGGCCGAAGCACCATGGTGAAGTTCGGATCCCCGATCAGGCCAAGGAAGGAAAAACCGGGACAAAAAACGTGCCGCTTCCCATGGCAATGATGTATCGTCCAGATCGGTGTGCCCTCGGGGATTCATGCGCGGCGCGTCGCGCAGGGCCAAATTCCACTTTTCGCGCCTTGCCATCATGCCCAGTGAAGCTGCTGCGGATCAGCAGGCCAAAGGTTGTTAGGGCCCACAAGACGAAGCACGCCAACGGATGGCGCAAAGGCCGGGCGACATGCGCAGGCGTGCCGCAGCGCAGGGCGCGATCAGGCCCGGAAACGCAATCGGGACCGCGAAGTCGAGCGCGAACTTCCGGCGGAATCGCTTGGCCACAGCGCACCGACCACGTGAAGCCATACCAAACAAGGGCCGGACGGGGGCGCGACGGGACCCGAAGAAGTAAGCGAGCTTTCTGGGCCGACTATCTAGGCGCTTTGTCATACCTAAGCCGAGGATACTGGCGTAGAGATTTGGTCCACCAAGAGTAGCACCACATAAACGCCGCTCCAAGCGGTGCCTTACAAATCAGAGTGCCAGCGACGCCGAATACATGCGCCAAATCCGCAAGTTCACCGCCAGCGCCGGAGGGCACAGCACCACGACCGTTGGCGCGTTTTCCGTCATCAACTGAAAGTGCTGGTCATTGTCGCGGGCCCCGGCGACACCAAGGATGTAAATCCCATCACCTCGGCCAAGTTCAACCGGCCTCTGTCGGCGATTCACGCCGAAGACCAGCGCGAAGTGGTGTCGACGACCACGATAAACGGGAGCGCGCTGTCGCGGATCAATAGCAGAAGGCGAGTTTGGGAGATGGTAAGAGGATGGATAAACGGGGCCTTAACTTGACTCAGACGGCTACCCTGCCGCTGGGAAGTTCAGAATGACAAATCAGTCCGGCGCACATTCACGAGACACGAGGACTATGTGATCGCGGCCGGAGTTTAGGCGCGGGCTAACGCGGTCGGTCAACAGGCTTTGACCATACGGGCGCTCTGCGGTCGAGTGTCGGTGAATCGAGAACGCCCCCTGACGGTGCAGGCTGGATCTATCTGAATCCCGCGAGGTCGTGCACTGCGCATGACCAATCGGCGAACCAGCCGCGAATATCTGGGCGCTCGGGTTCATGAACAACAACGGATGATCGCCCCAGGACGACGAGGTCACGGTATCGATACGATGACGAGCTCGCGTTGTCTGCGTGCGCACGCGCCGTTGAGACGAACCACGGAGGCGCGATGGGCCAAGGGCAACCCGGACCAGCGGGATGCGCGTCGGTACCGTGTTCGCGATATGATGGAGGGCGCTGTCGCGTCGAGACAGGTGTCCCGTCCGCGATGGCCCGTGCCGCGCGTCGGACCTTTATGCGGCTGGCGCACCGCGATCAACACGACGCCCAGCTTGTATCTGGAAGCAGGCGCGACCACTGCACAGTAGCTGTTGCATCGGCGCGCGGCCACTGGGTTTATATGGAGAGTGTCGGGCGTCCATGAACGCCGTCGACAAAATCGCAGGTGATGCGGTTCTGAGGTGCGTCAGTGCGGCCCCGGATTAAGGACGCTCTATTACACCCGGGGGCGATTAACATCCGAGATGGTGGATCAAAACTGCGTTGAGGCATTCCGCGCTCGCGTCCCGGTCCGGGTTTTACCCGCGTGGGGCGTCGAATTGCCCGCGAGGTTGGCCTGACACTGATCGGGCGATGAAGGGCAAAACGGTGTGTGCTTGGCAGGCGAGGATCGGTCTGCTTTGGGATATATGACCCAAACACCGTGCCGACGAACCGCCGCAAAGTCGCGCCGCAAATCGCGGATGCGCGATGAGTGCGCCGGTCGGCGTTAGTCCTCGCAGGCGGGCGCGCCACCCGGATGGGCGGCGGCGAAAAGGCGCGCTGTGCGCTCGGCGGGCAGACGTTGGCTTGGCGCGGGGTTATGGAGGCGATTGGAGCCGCAGTCTCGACGATGTGTCTGAACGCAAACGGCGATGCGGCGCGGTTTTCGGACTACGGCCTGCCGGTGACCCCCACAGTCTCCGCAGGCTTCCGGCCCCCTTGCTGGCGTGCTCGCCGGAATGGATTGGCGCAGATCAGGGCGCTTCGCATATCTGACGCGTGCGGCGGACACACCCTTCTTCCCGCTCGATCGGGGCGCGCGCCTCGCTGAGGCTGGCGTGGCGCAGGGGCTTTGCGCTGGCGGCACACCAAGGCGGAAAGCGGCAAACTCTACCGCCACCCGACCTTTGGGCTATGGCCCGTTGCGCTGCGCGATGACCCCATACGCGCGCTTGGGAAGAAGGCCTGCGCAAAGTCGTGCTCTGGACGACAGCCAGGCGCAGGCCTCGCTGAATTCCCGGTCGGCAGCTACGATACCGCTTCTCAACAGTCAACACACCCGAGACCTGAAGGCCGCAGGCGCGTGCTATGAAACGCTACGGGATCACCGGGCTGGAAAAAAAACGCGGGCAAGACCGGGTTGATTGGAACGACTGGTGACTTGAGGATCACTGCACGCGGTTCACCGTGTCACCGTTCAAAACACCGCCCATCACAAGCTTCGATGGGACCACGAGGGGCGCGACAGTTACGCCACCGTGCGGCGGGCGTCGGCAGAAGTCTTTGGTCGCCGGGGCGGATCGCTGGGCCTTGATGCGGAGGTTTGCGCGAGGGCGCGAGGCCGTCGTTTGGAGGTGCTTCTTTGGCGAAGGCTTTCCCCGGTCGATCTTGGTGCTGATCGAAGGCTGGAAAAACCGCACGGCATCCAAAGATGAGGTCTGGCGCGCCGAGACGGGCATCCCCTATCGCGCCCGGTGACCCAACCGATCCGAGCTTTGCAAACCGATGGTATCGTGGAGTGGATTGGCCGCGTGATCGACTGAACGACGCAACCGCCCCTGGCGGATTTTGTGCTGGCCGAGGTCGGGACTGTGAGCGGATATGACCGCGTTTGGTCGTCGATGGTCGGGCGGGAATGATCGCGGGCCACGCCGACTAGGATGCGATCTGGGCGGCGTTTTCTGCGAGACGGCCGCAGAAAAACGTATTTCCGAAATCGGCAGGTGTTTGAAGCTTGGTGATTGAGGTGCTGGAGCGAGTGCCGCGCCGGACATCGCCTTCTGATCGGTTTCGATTTCCCCTTCGGGTTTCCCGCTGGGATAAGGCCAAGAAACCGTGACGGGACGCAGCGATCCCTTCGCGCTTTGGGATGGTTTGCTGGACGCGGTCGAGGATGGGCGAAGGCGAAAACAAACCGCTTCGATGTGGCGGCTGAGATGAAAAACGCAGCGTTCGAAGGCACGGCCATTTTGGGGCCAATGCTCTAACCATAAGGCGAATAGCTGGCCTGCCCCGCTTGGGAAGCAACCGCACCGCAGACGTTCCCGAGCGGCGCGTCGCAGAAACAGGTCGCCAAAGGTGCGTTCCCGCTCTGGGCAACTCGCAGGCGCGGGGGCTGTCGGCAGTCAGGCGTCATTGGGGCGCCAGTGCTGGTCGCGCTTGCGAACGCAGTTTGGCGCGGAGCCTGTGGATTTGGCCTTTTGAGGCCACAAATACCCGATCCGCATCGTCGAGGTCTGGCCCTCGCTGACCGTCAAGGGCGCGCCACCCGAGGGCAAAATTCCAGGACGCATGAGTCGAAACATCGCCACCCAGATCGCCTGCTTGTTCGCAAGACGCGCTTTGGGGTCTGCTGCACGCCGATTTGCCCGACACCGCGCGGGCGAGAGGAGGGCGGATTTTTCGGCCTCGGGCAGGAGGCGCTTGGGTTTTGAAGGCAGACCCCGACACCACGTTGCGCCCCCCACCGCTTTCCAATGACTGCTTCGCCTTGCCAGGCAGGCCACTATTGAACCCCGGTGGAAGAGGCGCTCGCCCTGCTGAGCGGCGCCTACGCCCCGTGGGTCGCCCCGCCGAAAACGCGGCCCCTAATCGCAGCGCTCGGCGGGTTTGGCGGCAGATTGTCATCGCAAAACGCAGCCACCCGCTGCGCGCGAATGCCGCGATGACGGCTACGGTTTGCCCCCATGGCAGCTATTCGCGACGGCGACCAAAGCCTTGCCGTTGCATCCCGGACGCCGCGGCGGCGGGCGCTCCGTTTGAGGCACGCTGCCTTTCGCCAAGCGCTCCGTGTGCTAACCGGCGCGATCATTCCCGAAGGGCGTGGACACGCTTGGTGCTGGGAGGGAATTACTGCCCGATCACACCACGCATTTGTTGGCCTTTTCGCGGCCCGTCAAGCGCGGCGCAAACACACGCAAAGCGGGCGAGATTAGTGTTGCAGGCGCGGTGATGGTTGCTGCTTTCTATGGGACATGTCTCTCTTTGCGCCCGCAGGATTTTTGGCGCTCGCGAGCCTCTGTGTTGGGTGTGGGGAGGTGGTCGGACATATGCGCCCTGGCGCCTCGGGTGTTCGTCCAATCTCTATCTTATTGCGCAGCCCCCGAGCAGACACCGACCTGCATCAGGTCTATGACGCCAAACGCGATGTGGTTGGGGCTGGCGCGACATGGGGTAGCGGAACGCGTGGACCTTGGGCACGCGCCCGATGATCGCGGGCGTTTTGGCAGAAACGCTGGCCAGAGCGCGCGACAACGCTG
>Ga0163217_1032617_pt1 | contig 12727 bp, 8 predicted proteins | sample SynspAceP_FD_185933 | JGI IMG/M metagenome (GOLD analysis project Ga0163217, IMG submission 185933) | Saline lake microbial communities from Ace Lake in Antarctica - Synechococcus sp. Ace-P (PacBio error correction) | ecosystem: Environmental > Aquatic > Non-marine Saline and Alkaline > Saline ... | reverse complement strand
AATCCGCCTTTTGTGACCCCGACTTTGAGAAAGAATGTGACCAAAAAAAACACTTGCCCCGCTGCTTTACATTTGCGTCCTTATCCCAAGGCATCCATTAGGGTGTGACGCTCGATTCCCGAACACATTATTGAACAAAGACCCAGGAGGAGAACAGAAACTAAATATGGAGAAGATGTTCTAAGCGTACCTTAGGTACATTTTCCTTCATATGAGATAAGAACTTATGACGATAAGGCCAAAGGTTTTTAGTATGATTTTTGCGGAAAAACAAAAGTAGATATGTACCCATGGTGCACAAATACGTGAACCGTTTGTAAAAACTCTAACCCGTGACCCCCATAGTGTGAAAGACACTTAAGCATGTATTCGAATCTCTCTTTTAATCCTTTCCCCCAACTAGGGGATAATTTGACAGCATTGTCATATAACTGTGGACAATGTAGACATGAATTACTACATTTAGTTAGGCAATTCTAAAATACCAACCTCTTATTGGACAAAAGAATATCAATTCCTAACTCGATTTCTCTAAAAACGCGATCAATGCTACCGCGGCTATGCCTTGGATCTTTCTGCAAAGCTCAACTGCGAATCCTCTTACTTTTAAACATTTTCCATACGGATTAATTACCCACACAATAACCTTGACTCATGCCTCAGAGCCGGCTCGAAATGAAAACGTCCAAGAGGTGACATACAGAGGGTAATGGTGTTCTTCGACTTTAAATTATTAAACATTGTGTTGAGCGCTTCATCCTACGACAACCCCAATTAACATACCTATCATCACATTTCAACTTTCAATTTTCTGTCCGGGTGACAGGCTACTTAAACAGACACAACCCGAACAAAGCGGACAGAGCTCGTATGTCCATCATTGGGTTACCCAAAGGAGCCACACGAACCAAAGGGTTATTTGGAAGTAATACGGTAAATGCCATTTGGAGAAAAATTTTAAGGAATGCCCGGTAATGCGCTATCCGGAAGATGTGCGTTTTTTCAAGTCCGAAGGATAAATAGGTATACTTTCCACAATCTTAAATTAAAAATCTCTCATAAGCATAGGGAACTAAATTATTTGATGAGACTAATAGCGAATGCACAAATCGAGAAACTATACTCGTGTGTTCACTTCCAAAAATGGAAAATCTGACACATAGACGAAAATCAAGAGACTATATTAACACAAGCTCTAAATGATATTCAGGATATATTGTTGACCTATAGTCTTCCATACGCCGTCATCGAAAGTAAGGCTATGATGAGACCAGCGGAATCTAATAATGCTCCTTTCGCATGGAATAGTAGAAACAGCGATACTAGGATCGCCGTCCATCACAAGAAGAACTTCACTGTAGTAATAACTAGAATATACTCAATATTCTAAAGGCCAAAGGGTACAAAAGCAAAATTGGCTTATGATCGAACAAGTTTCCTATTAATTGGCACTTAAACGAATCCGTGGAAAAAACAACTGATATTTATGAAGAAATTTTGTATTTGTAGATAGGAGCAAACAAGCCCCATTCGCCGAATAGGATAATAACATAATGAAGAATACTTGAAGAAACCATGTCTAGAGTCAGAGTTTTTAATCGCAAGAGTACATTGGATACATAGGAGTCAACGGTATATCCCAGTAAGTACGTTTCAGAAGACATCGTAAAGGCGCAACTATTTTGGATAAGGGAAAAAGACAGCAACTTAAAACGTTTTCAAAAAAACTTCAGTAATACCACATAGAGTAATATCTGGAATGCCTAGTCCTCTTTTGGCCCAGGGGACATACTCTCAATGAAAAGTTTAGAACAAGATTTATTATTGGAAACACCATAATAGGGCTTGTGGCGGAGTGAAAATTAAACGCTGATCACCAACTGACCAGAGGGCCACTACAGAATAACTTCCATCAAGCCTGGGTTTACGGGGACTTTTTTGCCCCAGAAATAAATAGTTGGTTATTCATTAACATATTCCAAAAGGGACCGCCCAAAAGAACAATGTTGTTTTGGCGCGTGGCTTAGAGCAAAATCCATTTACTCAAATGCAGTAGTCCCCTGCGCGGTTCATTAGCTACCCAGTTATATTACGGCTTGTAAAGCTTTTAGTATATGGATACTGGCCATTGTGCTTTTAATAGGCCATTTTTCGCCAGGATTCTAAAAAAAAAGAATAAGGAAAATGTCTTCTGTTAGATATAAGGCTCAGAAAGGAGTGGAAATATTGTTACATCCTAAAGCCATACTAGTTTTAATGGTATTTACACGTTGAGAAACCTTAAAAGGACTACACCATAATTATGTTGTTGTTGTTAGCAGCAGGTAAATCAACTTCACCTATACAGTGCAGCATCTGATATTAAGTATTGCGCGTGATCGTTTATATTTTTTTTGTCCGGGTCTATAAACCTGGAGGACCGTTATTGAAATCAACGGAATTAAAGGAGTGTAATGATATAAGATAGCATCTATACTACGCCTTATGGAAATAGGTGAAATGGGTGCAGTTAGTGACAATTTATTCGGGGCAGGATCGTTAAAATCAGTAACGCCTTTGTTTTTCTGAAGGGCCCAACTTAAAGAGGTTACTCATATATTACTATATTCCCTTTGTTTGGGATAGAAACTGTTAATCTTGTATTACTTATAACCCCTATGTATTCGCGCTATCTTGTTGCTCTCTGGCCAAGAAACTGAGTTCTCTTGAAAACAAGCTACGCGAAAACTACCCCCATATCGGTTGGGAAAGGGATATAACACCCTATGGCAAAAACATGGAGGAAGGCTGGCTTTTTGCACTGGAGCGATGATTATAAGCAAAATGCCAAACTAGCCCCTACCTATGGCCGGAGTTAGCCCAACTGACAACTCGGGCGTATTTAGCCATAAATTAAGGTATGGTATCTTACCCGACTCTCTACTCAATTAAGACGCGGTTTACCAAAGCATGAAGTATATTTGATGGCAAATAGTGCTAAAATCTTATCCGCCACAAGGAGTGGCGGTAATGCTTACTTTTTTTCTGGCCGAACCGCTTGCCTTTCAAGCTTACCTACTTGCGCTTCTTAAAAATCAAGGAAATTGGCATATTCATCTAAAGCAATGATATGGAAAAAAAAGAATTGGGACATTTGAAAAATTCTAAAATCCTCGGTGGCTTTGAACGAGCCTCGAAGTTTTCCCTTAGATAAAATCATACTTTCGAAATTCCCCTTAAACCGAAGCGGTATTGACGAACCTATAAGACTAGTAGAACAAATTGATTTGGTCCAGGTAAATTAGAGGAAACTTTATTGTTTAGGACATTCTCCACTAATGAAATAGTACAATAGGGCCTATGCCCTTTTGAAAAGACAAGATCGGGCATTTTTGCCTCAAATACAAACTATAAAAAAGCCTTCGATATTGGGACCTACAGGTCGTTTCCTTTTTGAACGTTTTTTGTGGCAAGCCATCTCTTGTGCGGCAATGATTTCGGAGATTACACGGACACCGATGGTAGATGTGATTCAATAAATGAAACTGCGCATACTATGCAGTTTACCCATGTGAAATTGAACGGTACATGCTGAAAAAAAAATGGAACAGTCACCTTGTCATCGAATGTTAAATTCCCATATTCAGGACATTAGAGGGTCGGGCCAAACCCCAATTGCAATGTTAAAATCCCCCTTCTGGCTTATATCATCCAGAGATACCGATGATGCTAAAAATAGTGCGCACACTTGGGCCCCAAATAGATAAATGAAAAAAAAGGAAACTTGATAAATTGGTGACTTGAGGTAGAACCAATACCTCGAGTTTTAACTGTTGCGACGACGCCCATGCCTATGGCAAATGCGCGGCTTTGTATCTTTTAAGTTGGGACTCTCTCCTTTAAAGGAACTTGACTTAAGGAATAGCCGCATTTGATCGATTAGGGCTATATCCTCCATTACTAGAGATCTCTCCGCCTTTTTGCTCACCACAACTTACTCAATGGAAAAACGAGATTTCTTTAGCCTGAAGTAGGGATTATGTGTTTATGCAGATTCCCAATTATGGATATTAAGGATAAATTCTATTTGGCATCATTTTAGGCTATCTCCCCATGATACCTCTCAGAAATACGAAAAAAATTCTGGATTATGAAATTAAAACAACTCTATGTTATCACTAGATTATGAATACTATCCGAAATACCATTTTCTTAGGGGCTTCCGGCAACCGTACTGGCTCCAAAAATTCCTATTCGATGAAAAAACACCGAGGATTGCACATACCACTCTCTATGATCGACCTAGCCTGTCACAGTGCGTGTCCAAGGAGTGTGCGGTAAAAGCAGCGCGGGACAGGGCGGCATATCCATAAACTGCGCATCCCCTAAGGATGGATCTGATAGATGTTATTACCAGTGATAAACTCAATTTGGTCCTATTGACCCATGGTCTTCTGGGACCATACCGGATAGTTTTAACCACAGATTGGAGAGTAAAAGAAGGTTTAGATGGGAAAGATTGTATTAGTGAACTGCACCTACCTTGGAGGTATCAAGCGACAGTCTTAATATATTGACAGTGCCAAGATTATAGTATTCCCCACTGACATGACAAGCGATATAGGCTGAAAAAGCCAATAAGAGGACATATAGCAAGGCCATTAAGCCCGTGCCTTGCCAATTTTACAAAAAAGGAAGCGGAGAGTTTTCTTGTACGATTGATTTGTTTTTTAACATCCACATGACAATAAGGACTCATAATGGATTTCCCTATCGGAAGACATTTCGCTTACAGAATTGAGCAGGGTTTAACCGGCCATATTTTGTGCTTGCTTTATAGGAGTTGGAAATCTTCGGAAAAAGGGTTATCTTCGTTTTTCTGGTGATTGGAGGGATAAGACTTAAGGCATAATTTCTTATTTACGACGGGTGCCGGATACAGCCCAAAAAGTAGGTCTCCGTTCATTGGATCTCATTTTTTTTTTCTTATTGGGTTAAGTGGAAAGCAACCGTCATGGTAATAAATTACATCCTAAGGGAAGATGTGGAAAGTATACTAAGTAACCTCTTAAAACAAAACTTGTTTTCAAGAAAGAGAAATCTCATCATCCCGTACCTTTTTGCCGTGGAGCGGTGCTGCAAGGGTCTACTGATGTACTTTACTTCTGACAGAATGCGTACAAAAAAAAACAAAATTTTCCCAATATTTCACACATTTCATATTGATAGCCCTTTTATGGGGCTTAATAATATGGTTTGTTACTGTTTTGAGACAATTATCTCTAATTAGAGCCAGGCTTACCATATGAAAACGTGAGACCATGCACTGTCCACCATTGTTCAACCCTGCATAACATCCTTATCGCCCGTGAGCACTTTGGAAGGACCATTGAATGAACCCCAAGACCACTAAGACATTGTTATTGCCGGTAGTGGATGGTTACAAAGGCCGGTAGAGGGGGTACTCACCCCTTTTTCTATCAAAAAACGCTTGAATCCCGAAAATGTAATCCCTTCCAACCAATGGACGGTCTTGTTCCTTTCGTCAGTTTTCGATGTGAAATGCCGTTAGGCATTTGTATCGAGAACCGAGTGGCTTCTTGATTACTATTTTGCTGCCACTGCGGTTACTCAAAATCACTCGGAATGTACGGACTTTGGGAACTTAAATTGTTTTTAAACTACTGAAAACTTCCAACTGATTACTGATTTTACTGGAAAAAACTGAATTCTTTTCTTCTTTTTCTCCTCTCCTTAGTTAATTTGGTTTGCGTTTTCAGGCAGAAGGATCTCCGATCGGTCACAGTGTCATACTCATTGGCCACACGTTTGGCCCAATTAACTGAACTTAAGTTTGTTCCTCTTGCAAAATACTTTATCCCGTCAAGGCAAAAGGTCCACTCATCTCTGTGTAAAGGTCTATCGGCCCAGCGATCTAAAGCGATATTAATGCCATGGCTGTGAAACTAGCGATCTTCAGAAAACATATTTCTCTTTGAAAACTGACTCTCCTCAAGTCATACATGGTCCTGAACCTCAACTTCATTGATGCCCTTTAGAGTTTAAATTAAGGCGTATTTTTATGTGATGGAGGGTACACCTGCCAAAAATTAACGAAGTACAAGAAATAATGATATTAAAGGAGATGCCAAATGCGTGCATTGAACTCTACTATTTTTACATAGTATAATGCTCACTTTACTTCAATAAAGCCCATGCGGTAGAGAATAAAAATTAAAATAATAATGGATTAAAGAGGAACAATTGGCTACCCAAAATTACTATGGAGAATTACCAAGACAAACTGGAAATCACACCTTTCAGTTTATGCGCGAAGATGATTGAACTTTCATATAATATATTATAACCCCGGTAATCATTTAACTACAACATCCAGTGTGCTCTTTAATATCTAACACCCTCGTAGACCTGTTTGAACGGATCAAAACTATGGGACCAGCATTTTTGAGACGAGCACTGCACATCAAGAAAAGTCAAGAGATAAGACAAACCGCTATCTCCACACGAAAACGATATTGGGAAGCCGATTGCGGACCGTACCACCCCTTACCTCTTCGGTTCCAGGCGGATTGCAGAGTAACAAAATAAGAATAGATTACAAACTGGCAGGGCCCGAAAAGTTGGAAGACACGAATGACTCGAAACAATTTTCAATAAATCCTTAAAAAAGCAAGCGAAATCCTTCCCCAATTAATGCCGGAATGGCATCTAAAAAACAGCTCGACGCCTCGGTATGAAATATATTGTTTGGAGGAACCTAATACTTTTCAGTTAAAGTGAAATTAAGATGGCCCGATCAGAAAAAAAAAGGGGTAAGCCTTGCTTTAAAAGTGAACCAAGTGGGGCATCTGCGGTACCGGACCTCACGCCATTATACTGCAAATCAGGCCTTTTTTTACCTATCCAGGATCCTAGGCCCATTGAGCTGGCCACCACTGTTGAACAATGGGAAATCGATGAAAATACAAAGGGCATAGCCGCTGGTAGACAATGTAGAGTGATCATTTGCTACCTACCTAAGGCTGTGGCCATTGTGTGGCCTGTAGGAACGCAAGTTACCAATGCTGCACCCAGTGATTCGCAGCTGTAAACTGGGGCATACACACAGACGGTGGTATGCTAAATGAAAGAACAGATTTCACGCGTACCGGTGGATTTATACTATTGTTTGGTTACCAGCCAAGCACCTGACCAACGTCATATTTTTTCTCACGCACATCGTTCATCTTCAACACCCATTCCATATAATTTAATTACGTAATTACACAAGAGGCGTTATTAAATAATTATTACCTGGTATTTTCTCGCTTGGGCCAAACTATATGAGTACGGGAATCCTCTTATTTGCGCGCCAATTAAAATTATACTAAATGTATGAAAAAAGCATTTATTTTACTCGCAATACTTCTAACAGCGGTGCACACATCTCACAAAGTGGGTTTCGGCTAGAATAACTCTCGCAAAAACGCGCCACAGCCGATATAGGTTGTACTTCATGTTCCATGCGGGCAATAAAAAGTTTTGAATGTGTAACGACATGGCACAAAACCCTGAAGCCAGGTAGATTTTGTCGAGACAGACCTACAGGAATGAGTTTAGCAAAAGGAATGTTGAAGGCCATGTTCGTAAGTCTGTGTTTTTGACGTCTCCTTTACCGATTCAAGAAAATTTAAACGGAAGAAAAGGATTAACTGACCGATGTGGAACAAAGTTTACTGGACAATAGACTTTTGTGCCAGTTTACCTTTTTGACTGAGGAACATTACCTGGGTGTCGGAGGGGGACAGGCAGTAGTTTTTAAAAATTGGCCATTTCCAGATGGAATAATTACCAAGGCGATACTCAATGGAGTAGATTTATACTCTAAACAACCATTTAGACAGTTTATTAATGATACAGGCAGTTGATCCTCACTATGGATAAATTCTTACCATTCGACTCTACCACGCTCAACACTTTATATGCATCTAGCGAAGCGGAAGGTCATGAGAGAATACAATGATGTCGAACGGTAGCATTGGTATAGACTATCGCAGATCCCAAAAACAATTCCAAAACAAAACGATTAAAGAGAGTGTAAACCATATAGTGGCTTGTTTGGGTATTGGGCATGAGAAGACCAAGAATTTTAATTTTCATGAAAGAAGAAAAAAAAATGAAATTACTGGTCTATAGTGCCTAAATATTGTTCGAACATCCCTTTTTTTAATTAGCGCCAAATAAGAATGCTGGCAGGACAAGGAACCTAAAATACCGATTTCAGATTGCCCTAGACCTACTGAAAAACTGTCAAAATGCCAAGGCATGTTGCCGTCATAAGGGCAATTTCCATGTTCTCAGGAGGATGATGCCTCCGTCACTTTACTATTAGAAAAATTATGGGATTGGTGTGTTTGCTTGTTATATTACTTGTTCGTTCGGCGGGCCGGACATGACCACAACGTGTTGGCATCTAAAAAAACGGCAAAAAAATTACGGGATTAAGGCTGCCATATTGCTGCGCGTGATTATTTCCCCCCACTTCCATTGTTAACCGAACATTGACCGTAGCCAGCTATACAATCACTCTCTAATCGAATTAGATAAATATGGGACCGATAGGCAGGTTACTTCCTTATAAAAATCTCTCGCAAAACAATCTATATGGAGGGAGTTCGAAATTTCTCAGAACGGAAAGACCGTATAGGTATCATCGGAAAACAGCCAGAATTTTGCCAAGTATTTGTTGGCCCAAGATAATGCATGTTTTGGGATGGAATTTTTGGCCAAGGCGATATTAAACGGAGGGTTACAGGAAACTGGTCAATCTCAGCGATCTTACCCCGGTATAACATATTCTTCATTGTGGAATACTTATGCGAAACAATTCGTGACTCATGTAGTCTCTCAGCACTCCATTCATAATTCCGCCTTACGCAAGAAAAATCATTTAATGCAGGATAAACAAAAACTGGATCTCATGAAAGCAGAGGTTTATATCTGATCCAGACACGCGAGCGGGAAAGCTCTAGTTAGAAACCAGGAAATTAATCATCCGCTTTAGAGAACAATAAAATTCGGGGGATACTGTACGGATATGTATATGAAAAGGAAAAGGGGACCTTCTTTTAGGGAGGCAATTCCGGTCTCACCAGTGGTATCAAAGATGAACAATTAATAAACTGATTAAATATGATACATACCCAAGTGGTAATTTACTTACACCGCATTCAAGGTTTCATAACCCCGACAAAGCTTACTTATTGACACCAATAAGACTCAGCGGTATACTCGCGGAGAAATCTTAATAGTTGGGAAAGCAGGCAAAATTTAGTTATGCAAAACGAATTATTCATGTGCTTGAGATCTATCAGTTTCATAAAAAGGACTAATAACCTTTCCAAAACCCTTCCTTTAGTTTTTCCTCCCAAGGCGTCTTGAAGTTTCTTCATAGGTGAGGATTGGCTCTCTTACTAAGTTTTAGCGTCTTCTCTTAAGAAAATTTCGTCTATGGTGGCAACAATTTCGGCAAATGGCTTCATCAGGTAAAAGCAATGGCATTCACTTCATAGTTCTTTCAAACAAATTGCTCCTATCATTCCACATTGGCGTTATCACTCTCGTAGATAATCTCGGCGAGTTGCGGATCGCTATACCATAATCTTTCACCTCGCGGTGTAAAAATCCGTCAGGAAATAAATAGATCTTTTACCCGATTTAAGCATAAGCTCAAAATAAGACCGTACACTCCAGAGAGGCTTACTATTTTGGTTAATCAGCAGTCTCACTAAAACCATCAATCGTATATCCCACAACCTCCCAATTTCTGCATGGCTGAGTCTGTAAGCTCGACAATAATGGTGCAGATGTCCGGGCGAATAACATAAGGAAATTCTGTAATAAAGCACCTATACATCTTTCGCCTTATTTATAATGTATATAATTATAAGTCTGTTCCAGAGGATGGAAAATCATCATCTGGACCCCGGGGAGTAAACAATTCTGGGAACCAGTTTTCCGTACAGTTTTGCCCACTCCGGTGATCCCAATAATCTGTAGTAATCCATATGCGCATCTGGACCGAGAGTTAAATGTCTAAGCCTCATATGCAATAAACCATCGTGTCATAGTAACCCACAACGTGCATTTGGTTACCTGCATGACCATTGCAAATACCCAAAAGAATCAACATAAGAGGAATAACTTGCTGCGAGAATTTCGACAAGGCTGTTGTTAAAAACCGGCCACGGAGTTTAAAGTTAAAGGCAACTCGATAGGAATAAAATCGTACCTTCGAGCCTTACAAATGTCAAGTGTCGTGCCAATGCCCAATTTCTACATCATTTCCTTTAAAGGTAATCTTAGAGTCCGATACATTTATTCCTCCTTGCTTAAACGCCCCCTACTTATTGCCCATCTACTACTATGATCTTGCTCCAGAGATAGGTGTTTTCGATAATTAGAGTGGATGATATAACAAAAAAATTCGCCCGAACTTAAAAAGGGATAACGAAATGGATTATAACATTCCGCTTACCCCAACCGCCATCAATTTCTTTAAAATAGGCCTTGGCTCAAGGAAGCTCCCACACCATTCATAAATCATTCAACTCTACCCCTTGTGCAATTTTTACGTTTCAAAGAGGAAGTAGTAACCGATTTGTAAGTTCTCCTTTCCTTCAAAAAATATATATTGAAGATGTATACGGTATTGGGCATAATTTCCAAACAGAACCTTCTCCGTGAAATAGATCTACGAAGGCTCTGTTTTCCATCTTTTAACATCCAAGCTTCATTGTATTCCGTTGGGAGCGAAAATGTGAAATTACGTAAACCAACAGGTACTCATTAGTATTACGGTACTGCGCGCGTCATAAGATTACAGATATGTTGACAAGTATAAGGGTTCTGAGTTCAAGTTTAGGGAGGATACGCCTTACTTTTTTATAGTTTTCAACAGCTTATCTTTTACTGCGGTGTTTTCTTACCAGAGAAAGATTACTAAAAAACATTACCTCAACCACAGGAATTATGCGTGAACAATTGGCCTCAAAAGAGCCAAGCAGACTTATCTAAGAGGGTATTGCGCTTACCATGCAAAAGTGGTGAGATACTTATAATGCTCGGATATGGCGATTAATAAAATAAAGACTAAAAGAAATTCCAACATAGTAACCCCAAACAATGCCACTTTTTATGACGACGAGCCATTTATATTGCGATAAGCACACAAATTTATTCAAAGTTAAACGGAGGTTACGTGTGGGAGGATTACAATGCAATACTATTAATCAGTTTATCCCGACGTCACGAGAAAGGATATTTGTGGTCATTCCAAACCATTGATAATAATTACATAACCCTCAAAACATTAAAAAACTTTGTTTTTGAGGGTTAATTCTTAGTCGATAGACTTTTCGACAGGGCTTAACTAATCTCGAGGTCCTCGACCAGATGGTATATAAAAAGTTAATTAAAAATTACAGCTCATATATCTGAGAGGAAATGGAATAACAAGTCGACTCCATAAATCGCACATTGGAAAACATTTAATGCTATACATTTTTCTTTTCTCTTGGCAGAGTGTGAGTTAGAAAAGTATTCTGTTCATTTGGAGAATACCAAATACTCCAAAATGAAATAGTAATTGGAGTCATGGACACAATAGGCCTGAAAGACTTTGTTCGGGTTGCTTTGAGTAAAAAAGTCGACAAAACAATATATTTTTGAGATGCACCTGATTAGACAACATGTAGGTTTTATCTTTCGTCCATGGATTACTGCGAATTTGTAGGTAATGGTTTTTCCCCGCAATCTTAATTTCTACTCCGCGTGTTAATTGTGATAATCCTTTGTAGTATGTTTCCCATTCAAATTTTTCCTGCTTAGTCTTTTTTAACAACTGTCTGAGCGGTGGGTAATCCTCACTAGATTGTAAAAATGTTCGTTGAAATCCCTATTTATTCCTCTACTACCACAGTCAAAACCCATTTGGTTTTGTTTTCAATACCAAAGCAGCCTTTTTCTTAAATAAAAAGGTATAATTTCCCACCAAGGGTATCTACTTCATTAATGACACAGGAAATAGATTTCTTTTTACTCTCATACATGTCAGAAGCACAACAAAGCGAATTTATATTGGTAGTCCCCGGCAAATCGCAAGCTACTTTCGGGGTTGCAATATTAAGCACCGAATCGTAACCAGGGGAGTCCTGAAATTAATATAAGCATACTCAATATAAGAGGGAATTGTAGTAAAGCCCAATACTTTTTTTCATTATCTGTATTTAGGAGTTGTCATTTGCTTTTTAAGTTTGCCCGAGCCATATTACACTCTTGTGCCCGGGCAACTATAATATCATATTAAGTCTTAGGATAGGACTCATTATAATACTTAGAAACTAATTTACCGCTTCTAGCATCAATCCTTAAAAATTCGCCGTCTATGGTTAGATACTTGTTTGTGGGAAAATCATTTCATACTTGTGTTACATATTTTCTACTTGTTGGCGAGGATTTTTTCGTTCATTTAAACCATCCTGCTCCCAATTTAAATCTGAGATAATCAATGTTTCATCCCCAGTGCTTTCCTCCGCATTTACCATATTAATTACCTACCTACACCGAAACAATATAAATATGTGTCATCTTTCCCCGGAACTATCTTGTAGATCAATTTCCCCGCGTATTGAGTTGTCCCGCTTTCTGTTGCGAAGTTCAATATCGGCTTTCCACTTGTTATGCTCAA
>Ga0163217_1072649_pt1 | contig 12728 bp, 16 predicted proteins | sample SynspAceP_FD_185933 | JGI IMG/M metagenome (GOLD analysis project Ga0163217, IMG submission 185933) | Saline lake microbial communities from Ace Lake in Antarctica - Synechococcus sp. Ace-P (PacBio error correction) | ecosystem: Environmental > Aquatic > Non-marine Saline and Alkaline > Saline ... | reverse complement strand
ACGGTCGAGAGGATTCCGGCGACAGGTGATCCCTCTGTTCAGAAAACCCTCCCGACGGCGGGCCGGAAGCAAGGTTGTCGCCTTTGGCTCGTCGCGAGCACTGACGTGCAGGGCGGGTGGCGTGTCGATTCGCGGAATGTACTTTCGTAGCGGCACCTCGGGGGGCCTGCGAGGTCGCCGGTGATGGGTGGCGACCGTCCAAACCTGGCCGCTGTTTTGATGTCGAATGGATCATGTCCCGTGGGGCGCTCCCAATGGTAGCGACGAACCAAGGCGTTATTGGGTCAAGGTTTTAGGTTCCAGGACAGGCCTTCATGAGCGACCACGTGGAAGAGGGCGCAAGAGGCCTGGCCGATGGGCGGGAGCGTTGCAGCGCTGGTTGCCGGCAGGCTTCTAGCCTGCTGGAGTTGCTGCGGATCGAGGCGTTCCGCCGTGGCTGCGGCGACATCCGGTTTTCGATCGCCGTGCGTCGCGCTGTCGAAACTGGAGAGCCACTGTGTAGGCCGTGACCGCGGCTGATCCGGTGTGCTGCAAGGTTTTGGTGGCACCGTTCTCCCGAGATGCCGGGGATGAGGCCGTTCCCGATCGTGGGTGTCAGGTCGGGCCAGAGGTGGGCTATGCATGGTGTGTGGGTCTTGGGACGGGTGGTGAACTCCGCCCTGCGACTGACACCCCTTGTCGCTTGAACCGGTGGTGGCTGGGCATACAGTAGCTCTGAATCGACGACTTCGGAGGGCGTGGAGGATTCGGCTTTTGTGAGCGCGTGCAGAGGCCTTCGGGGCGAAGTGAGCTTCTGGCGATGTTGGAGCGCTGGGGGTGCGGGGTGGAGCTGTAGGTTTCCGTCTACTTCGAGAGGTTGTAGTTGCTGAGCGATTCACATGGCTGTTCCCGCTTTGGACCCTGCTGGGGGTTGTTGCTTGGCCCGGCTTGCCGTTCCCCTGGCTGTTTACTGGTGCAAGGGCTTCTTCGTGTGCGCATGGGGCGTGATCATGTCCCGGCGGGCTGGAGCTGACGACCGGGCCGGTTTCGGGGGTGTCGCCCCGTCCGCGGGCCCGGTCCGCTTTCGGCGTGATCGGCCATTCAGGTGATGCCCCTTGGGGCCGCCAGCGGTGGCTTAGGGGTTGGGGCTGGAGCCGCCCTCGCCGTGGGGGTGTCTGGTGGGTTGTGCAAGGCGGAACGGGCCAGCACGTAGGTGACTTGATCGCCGGTGTGTGGCGCGTGTCGGTGGTTTGTGGACAGCCGGCCCGAGACTTGCTGGCTGTTGGTTGTTCACCCTGCGTACTGGGCTTCTTGGCGGTCGTTATGGTGCTGTGGACGGCTGAGCGTTGTTGGGAGTGTTCAGGTGGTGCTGCTGCCCTGGCGCCGGTTGGCTTCACAACCGCGGACCCGGGTGCCCGTTGGATCGGACGTTAATGCCTGTCATGGCAGTGCTGGCGTTGTTCTGATCGTGCCAGCATTGTGGGCAGCCAACGGCAGGCCTTGCTGGGGCGGGCCGCTTGTTTATTCCTCGCGGCCGTTGTTGCGGCATGGCGGCGGCTTCCTTGATGGGTTGGCTGTCCCGCGCGGCGCAGCGATTTGTGTCGTAGACTGGATTCGAGTGGGGATGCGAATTCGGATGGCGGTCGTGTGGCCGATCGGCGTGTTTCGCCGCCACCCCATCGCCCTCCGGTGCATTCGGCAGTGGTACGCGGTTGCTGGGAAGGGTTGCTGGCAGTTGGTGGGGAGGATGACGAGGAACAAACGGCCCAAACGGCTAATCGTTCATTAGAGCTCAACCGATCGAGCAGATCACTATGGAAGGAGTGTGACTAGTGGTTGATTTCTTATGGCCAATCGCCTGAGTTGTGGTGATGCAGGTGGTGCGGTTTTCAATTTCCCGATGTGGCACCGTTTCCGCAAGCTGGGCCTTTCAGCTGTAGTCGAACGATCCGTTGCGCCGTATTCCGATACGCGGCGAGACAAGGAATATGGTCAGCCACTCCTGAGCCTAACTCAACGGTGAGCTCGAGATAGGAGGGTATTGCTAAGGATCGTCCTTGGTGGTGTATTGCCCGTTGGCTATCCGCTTCCGCTTTCTGGCAGAGACTGAATTGCGGGCGGGTATTGGACAGTAGCGTTGACGGTTCTATCATTGTTTGGCACAACCAGGGCATCGCCTTGTTGGTTCCAAGGAGATTGGTCAAAGTTCATTCCTTCGAACAAACCTGGGGCTCCTGTTAACCCAATATCGATCCGATGGAAGCGATGATGCGGCATTTTCAAGCTTTAGATCCTAGGTAACCTCTTCATCCAGGAGGACGAGAGAGAGATCAAACCGTTTACAGTAACTGATTTAAATTGGGACGTTGCCGTGGTTAACTTTACACCGCCAGACTATGTGCAGCCTGTGCACTTTGGCTAGAACACATGTTATTGCAATCAGCCCGTGATGGATATCCTTTGAGCTATTTTTCTAACCATTTAATGGGCCTTGGTTGGGGTCTGTTCGCTTGCATGCTTTCGAGGTGGCGTAAGCATGGTGGGCCTTCAACCGATCCCCGGAAATCGCCGCACGGCTGCTCCTCATAGTGGAGATGACTCGACCAAGCTTCAGGCCCATTCGCGAGGATGGATTTCATATACGTTACGTTGGTTGATATGAAACTTGCCCCCGGTTGATGTTTGGTATTGCCGTCGACAAGTGGTAGGCCAATTTCAAGGGCGCTTTCACCAGATCAGGAATCCACGGTGTACCCTATGGGATAAGCTGTCGTACGCCACAGCGATAATTCTTTTCTTCGGGTGGATGGATTTCGGGCCGAACATGTGATTCATACCGGCGTAAGGCGCTTTATTCGGTGATGTTACTGACAGCAATAACTACGGCTATTGGGAGCGTGCCACCAGCGGCAGGCCGGAGTACTGATGTCGGTATGTGGAAGGGCGGAGCTTGAGGGCATTGATTAGGTATTTTTCGTCGTGAACATTCAGCTGGGTTTCGAACCGCTGTCATCCGGCGGTATGCACCCCTGTGGAGGAGTCCCCCCAGTCAGTAACAAGGCTGGCACTGTCTGTTTTTGGAGCGGCCCCACAAGCCGCGCCCAAGATAATTTTCTGCTGCTCGACCGCGGTATCAAGAAATTTGGGCTTCTGAACGTGATTGAATATTCCCCCGGAGCTGAGGAGCAGGCATCGCGAGGCCGTTGGCCAGTTCGGTATCGGGTGGCAGCCTTCGAATCAAGGGCGTGTACCAGGAACGCCAGGGCATGGACGAGGCGGATGAGGCCGGTGCGAAGGTCTCCTATTTTGCCCTGCGCATGAAGAGTCCAATAGGTTGGATTCGGCTCCTTGCTGGGACCGGGAGCCACTCGGCTGGGATGGAGGTCATGCGTGCCTGCCCACGGCCAGGCGGGGCATTTCCGGGCGATGCGCGAGCGTGTTCCTTGGGGGCGTGTGGATGTCACGGAAAGATCCTAGTAAGCCAGCATTACCGCTACTTCGCACAGGCCGTGCCGCGTGAATGCGTTCTGGTCGGTGACATGTACGCCGGCCAAGTCCGTTGATGATCAAAATCGACAACCCGTACTTAATCACGGCCATGGTAACCTCAGGTTAAAGGAGAACGTTGACGGGGTCCCCGTGCCGATCTACTGAAGGATTCACCGCGAAAGGGGCCGGGAAGCATGGGCTGCGGCACGGTGAACCCGTTCCTATCTGGTTCATGCGTTGTTATGGCCAAGGCTTGCACCATGCCGTATTCTGTTCTGCCGGTTGGCCAGGGACCTGGAAGCCACGGGGCATTGTGAAGCAAATGAGCACGTTTGGTCGTAGTGATTAAAACAGCAATGATTATGGCAATAAGGGATTTAGTTTAAAGCGCAACCCCGATCTGTGATGGCACAGTGATTATGTATTCCGACGTTTCATGATTATGGCTTTCGGAGCTTGACTCATGTTGCCGTTTGTACACAGGTGCCGCCGCACCCACGTAGAGTCTGGGGCTGGAATCCATTTCGATCCGGTCGGTCGAATGTTGGTGATTAAGTTCCTTTGCGGGCGTTCCCAACCAGCCTCGCAAGCTTTGACACCCCGCCCGATGGGTAGGTCTATTGGCAACGTCGGGGGTTGTAATGATCCGAGGTCCTCGACGGATCGCAAGGGGTGTGCACGCCGATCCGCTCTTGTTGGGAGATGATGGTTAGTGGTCGTTCGGCGAACACTCGACGCTTGTTGTATTGCGGGCAGATCTGCCCAAGGATGGTCCGAGGTTATGATTCCAGGCATGTCGGCTTTATCCAAAGATGGGCTTGGGCAGCGTTTGTTGGGACTGAGGGTGACCCGGGCGGCAAAGGGCATGGGTGGAAATATATGGTGCTGCCCGGCTACAGGCAGATCCCTGCCGGTACTGTTCTGTGGAACGCAGGACGAACAGAAATTCCTGTTTCTGCGGGTCGTTGCAATGGGGCTGGGCAGCGTGGAGACCATTTCGGGTTGAAGATTACCATTGAAGGATGTGCTGAGCCGGCGCATGGTTTCGTATTGTTGCAAGGCCCCTCACCACGGTGTTTCGATTGCCGTATTTCAATCCTCACGTCTGATTCAGCGCGGCGATTGAGGCGATCCAGCCGGAGGTACGCGGTAGGTGCTAGCTCAATCCCCGCAATTGTCAACAGGAGCTTCGCCGCCGATGGCGGATGCACAAGCTGTCCCCGGGCCCGGTACCGTCGGAATGAGGGCGCGGCCATCACCTATCAGCGGCATCGGCGGGCGTCTTTCATTATCCCGGAACGGGCAGCTGACCGTTACGCAACAACACTTCGTGTTCGAGGGCACCCAGTCGATTGTGCGCGGCAGCGTTGTTCTATTTCACGAGGCGGTTTACGCGGCTATGGCACTCCCGTGTTTGGGGGGATTGCTACGCATTCGCCAGTCTGGAATGCCGACAGAACCGTTGATGGTGCCAGACTCCGATGGGGTCTGCCGCCCGTGCCGTTGATGTATTCTGGGCGTCATTGTTGAACACAGCGCTCCGATGTTGAGAAGCACTTGCCACCGTGGGAAGCAGGACCGGGGATGCCAAAATGCAGGGCTCATTCGATCTATTTCGGGCCCAGCCTGTTCGGAAGGGGCCATGGCTGCCGAGCTGGGGGTAGGCTGGTTCGATCTTCGATGTACCCGGCCGTGAGCCTGGTAAAGAACCTGGAGCCCCAGGAGATCGAGTTGCCTGAAGTTCGGATTCATTCTTAACCCGATCTGCAGGGGTCTTCCAATGAAACATTTCTTTCCCGGCAATTCGGATATCCGCGCTGGCTCTTCGTTGGGGCTGCCAGATTTAGAGCTGCGTTGACCCGCGTCCGTGTCACGTGTACCTTCGAGAAGCAAGCCGGACTCGAGTTTTGCAGCTTTTGAAATGGTCCGGCGGCCAATCCGCTGCTCCACGCAGCCCGCCAATCGACAGAGAACGTGGTCGGAATGAATCGGACCCCCCTTTACAGGTTGGGTTATCAACATTCCGAGGGTGCGACCTAACTTGCCGATTGGCGCCGTACTGTCGTGATGTCATCAACAATGGCTACGTGGCAATGTTACTTAACGGTGGGCGGACGTACAGTTGCAGGTTGTTGATACAATCGTTGGCGTGATTATTGCCTTTTAGCCATCCACGACAGCTGAATTCGGCCGTCTGCACAGCCCTAAAGACCAATCCATCTGCAGTTACATAGTGTTTGTCTTGCAATTTCGAATGTATCAGTTATGCGGACCGGCTGAACGATTTTCGGAATGGAGGGTTTTTGACCGCCGCATCTTGGCCCAAGCCCATGTTGATCCGTTCATTCTTGATTTGGCGCGGTTCCTGTGGGGGGCCTCCGCCAAAGGCGGCTAACATTAGAGCAATCTTATTAGGAGTCGAATGCCGGTCCAGATGTACGGTGAGGGTTTTTGGTCGATGTTTCACGGGGCTATTTCCCAGTAACTGAGATCGTTCAAACTTGATTGCGCCGACAGCGATGGTTCTCCGGTGGTTTTGGTGGTGCCAGCAGCCAGAACTGTGGTCGGGGCTGGAATCAGCGTAGTATGTCGGCCAAGCCAGGCATACCGTGACGTGGTTCCCAGGCCCGCACCCAGCTGAACTGTTCACGATGGATTTGAGAGCTTCCTTTCATTGGCATCTGTAGTACCAAAGTTTCGGCTAATGCATCCGGCAGTTGGGGTCGTCAGGATGACGGCAGGTTGATTTTGAGGGCTCCGTTGATTCGCGGCGAGGGGCAGGGCTCGCCGTTGGGTGGGTTGGCGACGCGCCGAGGTCTTCTGCTTACCGGCCCATGGCATTCGGGCCAGGCTTGATCTTGGGGTTTGGAGGGTCGTGGTCTGGTTTCTCTGCAGGGCCGAGACCATCATTTTCTGGGGTTTCTTTCTGTTTTATGGGCTTGAGCCCGGCGGGTGGTTGTTTAGGGTGCTTTGGGGCCGGTGAGATGTTTGGTTTCAACGGGATTGGGGTGGCCGCCGCCGCTGTGAGGCCCCAGTCGCGGCGGTCCCCGGTGTGCGTTGGTGGTTGTGGGCCCCCTGCTTGGCGGAGGCGTTGTCCAGGCGCCAGTGGGCTTTTGGCCGAGAGCTTGGGAGTGTGGTTTGGCCAGGTTGGCCAGCCGCTGGTTGGTTGGGTCCCGGTTCGGTGGTGGAGTGTGGGCGGGGCGCGTCGTTTGGTGTGGCGGGGTGTGGGCCTGGGAACGGACAGTGGGCTCCGCGCGCCGGCGGAGGTGGCCAGGTGGGCGACCGGATGGGCGGGGGGACGGTTTGGTTTGTGTTGAGGTCCTGCCAGCGCGTGGGGAGCGTGGGGGAAGCTTGTGGTTGGCCGTCACGTGTTCGATGGCCTTGCAGCGCTGGTGGGCCCGGTGAGCCCGGCGCATCCACGGGCGAATCGGCTGGCGGTTGCTGCGGGCCGGCAGAGCGGCGGAGGAGGGGATGGCTTGTCAGAGTTTTTAGCGGTGTGGCGGGAGCCCCGTACACGTGGTCTCAGCCGCGGCGGCTCGGTCATGTCGCGCCTGTCCCATCACTGGGGCCCTGTCAGATGCGGGAGGTTGTGCGGGAGGGAGGGGCGGCGGTGAAGGTTGCCGCCACCCCGTGCCCCTGGCCCTGGCCGTGGCGGGTTTGGGAGAGTTGCAACTGCATTGACTGTAGAGTTTGAGGCGGATTTGGAGTAAGAGTCCATCCATCGCCGGCTTGGCCGCCAGGGACGGAGCGTTAGGCCTGGGCGAGGGCCGGTGCGTTTGTGGATTGCTGCATGCGGCCGATCGCACGGGCCTGATCATTCGATGCGGGCCGTGTTGATGTCCGGTGGCGATCAAGTGTGGCTGCCTGGGCCCGAGGGCGGTGCATCTGCGCCTGTTCGTCGCCCGAAATCGGATTCATGGAGCCCAGTGCAGATGCGTCGGGACGGGCTCAACCGTCGCTTAAACCAATAACAGGGCGGGATCCGATTGCGGCATTTCTTTCCGCCAATGGCGTACTGGTGCGCCTACCGGTGTGACCTGATTGACTGTGGCCGTGGCGCTCACCCAGGGCGGTGGCTGGTGCTCGGGGTGATTGACCCATTATCGTTGAACCATCGCTGTCGGGGGCGGTTGGTCCGGCGGCAGAGTTGGGCTTTGCGGAGCTGGCGTGCGATGAAAGCCGGGTCCCCGGCCTTGCTGGCAGGATGGGGGTCAGGGGCCGCCCGGTTGGTGGCTGGAAGGCCACAATTCAACTTGGGGTGATCTTGGATAGCCTTGACAAAGCACTGAATGTGAAGGTGAGCGAGACGACAGCTTTGCCGACGGTCCGGCTGAATCTGTCAGGCCGTCTGTTCTTATTCCCGTTAACCCCCAATGGGTTTTGGTGTTGCGAGGATTTGTGTGCTTGAGCGAACGATGCGACCGAACCCATGTCCGGGCCGAGGATCGGGATGTGCGTCATACGGCGGCCGGGATGGGTGGGATGGGGTGCCGCCAAATCATCTGCGACCGGTGTTGCGTGACTGATCGATGGGTGGTCCGATCAACCCGGCGTCAACATAACCAGCGGGTACTTTGGGGGGCGAGGATTTTGGGGACTATATCCTGCTGCCGAGATCTCACATTTGGCCCCTTTTTCATTGACTCACCCGTGCCTTTTTGGTCACCCGTGGTTGGAAGCGGATGCTTGTTTTGGAGGCCGCAGTGGGAAGCCCCTTGGTCACGATGCGTGAAATTAGGACTTCGTTTCCAAGTCGATCGCTGCAGGAATTCTCTATGCATGCTCGTTCGCAGAGGTGGGGTTTCAGAAATCCCCGCCAGTTAGCGCTCTTCTTTTGCATTGGCATCGCGATCGGAGTGATTGTTTCTGCGGCGTTCATGTGGTGGTTTGTTCAAGCTCCCGAAGAGCTTTCGCCGCCTTGTGACATGGAGTCTGCTTTATCGCCTGGCTCAGGATGTTTTGATGTGCCGTTGGATTCCGCTCCCAAAGTTATTTGCGGAAGTTTTTTTGCCTTCTCAGTCCGTAGGTGATCTAACTATTGCGGTGTTGGGGGGGACTTGCCGTTATTGTAGTGAAAGCAAGATACCCCGGTTGAAATTGGCATCAAACCCAAAGAAGGTCCGGTGATGTGTGCCGATTGCCCGGTGGTTTTGGCGGGGGTGCGGAAAGCTTTCATCTCTGATGTCTCATCCCGATGGACCAGCCCGGCACTAGTGGTTGCCGTGTTCTTCCGGTTCAATCCCCCGATTGTTCGTTTCAGCGTCCTGTGGGGATCGCCCAATATTCCATGGCTACCGCATGTTTTTCCCCGTTCGGTCTGAGGGCGCGGGAGGCACATTTTTCATTGCTGGCATTCACTGCCAAGTTCAGAGGCGGCCGTATGGGGTGATGAGCACGCAGGGATCGGTGTTGCCAGGCCGACTTTTACAGGACCTTGCCATTGCGTGTGAAGGTAGAGTATTTGATTTTCTATCATGAGTGTTCCCCATTGTACCGATTAACGCAAAGGTGGTGATTTGGCCAGGTGCGGCGTTTCCCGGTCCTGTTGTCTTGTTCTTGAGGCAGTTTGAAAGCCGCCTTGGAACCTCTGTAGAAACGATGTTTTGTTTTGCTGTGTGATGGGTGCGGATATTGGCGACGAGAATGGTGCAAAGGCCTGTTGCCAGGAAGAGCCTATGTGCTGTGTCTGAGCCGGGAAATCTGTCAGGCCGCACATTGTTAGAGGGCCCCCGTCACGGAGAGCCGGCCGATCCGTGATCAATTCGTGCGGACGAAAGTTGTCTAGGCGGTGCTTACCATGGAGTGGATCATTCCCCCGAGGCCTTTGGCTGATTTATTGGTTTGGACTCGTAGCGTCATCACTCGGCGGACCCGAGGTCATCACCGCTGCTTTGATGTCCTGTGCTATGTGAGGGCAGGGTGGTTTGATAGTCGTATTCGGGGGTCTTTTGGGTGCTCCACGTATTGCTCCCGATGGCTCATAAACTAGTTGCTTATTTATTCAAAGTTCAATAATGTCGAACGTGCTTGGGTCTTTCTGAGCTTGCCTCCTATGCTTTTTACCGCTACCCCCAAGAGCGGTGCGGGCAGTGCTTAAGATGATGGGGCTTAGGCACTAATCATTTCTACAGTCTGGATGTTAGCCAGGCCATTACGACACACATATCTGTAAAACTTCGACTTTAAGAGGTCATTAGGGAGACGCCGAGCCGTCTTGATACGTCTCTATGCGTCCGCAATGATCAGCAACGTATGCCTTTCTTGCCTCCTTGAAGGTGCAGCCAATCGGAAATGGGTGGGGATTGACCTCCAGTCGTCGCGGTTGACGATTAAAGTTTTATCATATGGGTATTCGTTCATTTTGGGTGAAACATTATGAGCCTTGTTCTGTTCTGATTGCTTTGCTCGCGTTGGGTTCAAGAAAAAAGGAATATCTCTTCGGGGAAACCGGCCAGGGTTCAGTCACCTCTTTCATCGCTCGAAAACTTTGTAGGATGGTGTCTCAAGAGTAACTGCCGGGGCATAGGCCAGCTGCGCCTGCCCAGGCCAAGCCCCCCGTGCTTTTGCAATGGCTGTGATGGTGAGACCTGGGATGAGGGTGATTTTCCTTCTCCGACTAATCCCGGCTTTCCAGAGAGGCTTGCAAGGGTACGGGGGCGGGGGGGCCCCGTGAGTTTTTCAATCCTGACAGTTTCGCCCTCAAGATCTCACGGCAACATGTGATCCAATTGTAGCACGCTTTTTGTGCTTTTGGCGGTGGCTCTTCCCCGGGTCTGGTTAACGCTCAGTAGCGGCGGGCGGAGGCTAATAATAAAGTCCATTCAGCTCCGCGTTTCCCGTGGATCTTGATTGTTAGTAACTGGCAGGCCGCCCCACTGTTTTGATCAGCATTCTTTTTCTTCGATGCGCGGCGGGCATTGATTGATTTTGGCCGCTAGCTCATGGCTGTGCAGTGCGGGCCAATCCGTGCGGGAACACAGGGCGGCTAGGTGTTCTGAGGGTGCGGCTCGTACCGGCATGCGGCGATCTCGGCGATCAAACCCTGGTTGTCGTTAAGTTCTTGTCCGGCACCAAGAAGGTATTTCTGGTGTTGCACCGGGGGATGTCAGCCGCCATGGGCCTTGGCCCGGCATTCCCCGTTTCCCCAGAACAACACACACTACTACCACCCAACGCTAGAACGATCGGAGCCGTTGCCACATGATGAAACGCGCGAGACGTCCCAGAATCACAGCAGATGGCGGTCTGCTCCATGAGCACGTTGCCTGTTGCTCAAAGGTTGAGGGGCAGTGGGCGTTGGATTGCGGGGCCCCCAGAATTGCGTTGGATTCAGACGCTGGAGCGATTGGGTCTTGTTTGCTGTAGCTTGATATGTGCGGAAACACTCTTCGGGCCGCTTCTGTGCCGAGGCATTTGGAGCTGCCAAAGCCTCGCAGAGGACCCTGATGGCGGTGGCGGTGGGCTCTCATGCCCCGTCCCCCGATCGCTCCGGGGCTGGTGCACGGCTGCAGCAGTGGTGCCTACCTGAAAAGTGCTCGTCGCTGAGCCGGGTTGACCTTTGGAGGCCATCGTTCTCCAGGAAGCGCCCATGACGTCCAGTCTTTGAGAGCGCTCGCGAGGTTCTTGGTAACGTGAGTGGAAGGTCGCAGATCGGAGATTCTCACTCGGCTAGGCTACAACAGCAAATAGCGAAATTAGGCAGGTTGTTTAGTTGGAGCTGTCCAAAGCAGCGCTTGCGATCGAAATCCGTAGAAGCTGCAGCGAGGACGCAGCCAGTTGCTCGGGCGGCACCGAGGGCCGGCCTTTCCGCGGCTAAACAGGTCAAGAGTGGGATTCGGGCGTCGAGGGCCTGATTCCGGCCCGCTCCCGGATCGCCCCGCAGCGGATGGCTGGCGGATCCGCTCTCGATCGGACCGTAGGAGCAGGGAGCACTGCGCTTCCTTGGTGACTTCCGCTCTGGGTGCGGAGTTGTCCATTTCGGCCAGGCTGGTTTTTTTTCAGCATAATTTAGCGCAGCAGGAGAAAGCCCGGATTGTCAAAATTCGGCTAGAGTCACATCATATTACATGTCTCTGCGCGGGCTTATCATGGTGCAAACATTCGATTTATTTCCATTTGTTAGCCTCTTTCCCAACCAACCTCTTGATCTTCGCATTCCACACGCGGCCCCAAGACATCGCCCCCCCCCCACCCTAGCATGCCACATCTCTCCTGTTATTGCTGCGCCCGTGCCAATTGCTTCCCCGCTCTTTTCAAGAATGCCTAGACGGCAATCCAGCGCATTCAGATTGGTTGCATCCATACCGGAATTTCGCAGTTGGTTGATTATGACTGGCATTAATGCGAATGGACTATGTTAAGAAGCGGAGTGTCCTCGGGTAATTTTTAATCATTGGACTGTGGCGCTTTAGCGTAGGACATCCCGCGTTTCTTTTTTTGCACTACCCTAGGAATTAGCTAAATTAGTCGACGCAGACCAGGGGACAGTCGAATCGCACTTTTGCCAGGCCGAAGAGATTGATTATTAGGTCGGGGTTGCGTCTAGCGGGCGGACGGACAGGCCGATTTCCTTTGGTGGCCGATTTGGGCCCAGGTGGTTCCGCAGCGAGATGCGGCCAGTTAATCCTAACGTTAGCTATCGGACAGACGCATAAGGCTAGAGATCGAACGAACTTCGGTGGTGCTTGGTGTATGGCGTTGTTTAGCTGGTCAAGCCGCCTTCACCGCGCGATGGTGGCACGAAGAAGGGCCCTCCGCTCGGGTTCTATTCAATATCGGGCCCAGTGGTTCCAGCCAGCCCCAGCAATCTCCCATTCTCGCGCTGCCGAGGGGTGCATGTGAAAAGCCGGCGGGATACAAGCCGAGGTGCGAGATGAGCGGAGCCGTCTGCGAGCCGTCAACAATTCAGGCTTGTTTCCTCTCGTTTGAGGGCAAATTCTGTGACCGTTCGCAGGGGTTAGCCATGGAAACTCCCCACGCTCTGACAGGATAGCTTGTCATGCTGGACCAGCGTTCCCAATTTCACGGAGCTCTTTGGCCTTAAAGGCCAAGGCTTGAGGAAAGTGCCACTGAGGTTGAGGCCAAAATTGGCTTTGAGGCCTGATCTCGGCAATTGATTATTTGGAGGGGAGGTTTCGTTTGGCTCGTGGGGACTGTAGAAAGTAGAACCCGGATACGGGGGCCTTCTGAGAATTGTCGGATCCCGTTGATTCGGCCCTTTCATTTCCCAAATTTCCCTCTCTGGTGTGTGTTGGTGGGGG
>Ga0163217_1067899_pt1 | contig 12731 bp, 6 predicted proteins | sample SynspAceP_FD_185933 | JGI IMG/M metagenome (GOLD analysis project Ga0163217, IMG submission 185933) | Saline lake microbial communities from Ace Lake in Antarctica - Synechococcus sp. Ace-P (PacBio error correction) | ecosystem: Environmental > Aquatic > Non-marine Saline and Alkaline > Saline ... | reverse complement strand
CATCGTTTTAAAAAGCCGAAAGCAATCCTAACGGGTTGGTCAACTTTTATGAGAGTTTGATCCGGCTCAGGACGAACGCTGGCGGCATGCTAAATACATGCAGTCGACGCTTCTTTCCTATTGAGTGCTTGCACTCGAAATGGAAAGAGAGTGGCGGACGGGTGATAACAACGTGGTAACCTGCGACGCATAAGTGGGGATAACATTCGAACGGGATGCTTATACCTTCATAATTCTGATTGCGCATGGCGAACGGATGAAAGGTGGCTTCGGCTACCGCTTAGGATGGGACCCGCGGCGTATTTAGCTAGTTGTGAGGGAATGGCTCACCAACGGCAATGATACGTAGCCGACGCTGAGAGGTGATCGGCCACACTGGGACTGAGACGCACGGCCCAGACCCTACGGGAGGCAGCAGTAGGGATCTTCCGGCAATGGACGAAAGTCTGACGGAGCATGGCGGTGAGTGAGAGGTTTTCGGAATCGTAAAACTCTGTTGTTAGAGAGAACAAAGGGGATGAGAGTAACTGCGCATTCCTGACGTATTCTAACCAGAAACCATTGGCTAACTTACGTGTGCCCACGCAGCGCGGTTATACGTAGATTGCAAGCGTTGTCCGGATTTAATTGGGCGTAACAGCGAGCGCACGGACGGTTCTTTAAGTCTGATGTGAAAGACCCCAGCTCAACTGGGGAAGTATTGGAAACTGGAGAACTTGAAGTGCAGAAGAGGAAGTGAATTCCATGTGTAGCGGCTGAAATGCGTAGATTTATGGGGAGAACACCCACGCCAGCAGTGGCGAAGGGACCTCTGGTCTGTAAAACTGACGCTGAGGCTCGAAAGCGTGAGGGAGCAAACAGGATTAGATACCCTGGTAGTCCACGCCGTAAACGTGATGTGCTAATTGTTGGGGGTTGCCCGCCCTCAGTGCTCAGCTTAAAACGCATTAAGCACTCCGGCCTGGGGAGTACGGGCCGCAAGGCTGAAAACTTCAAAGGGATATTGACGGGGACCGCAACAAGCGGTGGAGCATGTGGTTTTAATTCGAAGCACGCGAAAGAACCCTACCAGGTCTTGCATCCTTTGCCCACATCTGAGAGAGCGCTTTCCCTTCGGGGACAAAGTGACAGTTGTGCATGGTTGTCGTCAGCTCGTGTCGTGATATGTCTGGGTTAAGTCCCCGCACGAGACGCAACCCCTATTATTAGTTGCCAGCATTCAGTTGGGCACTCTAGGAGACGCCGTGATTAAACCGGAGGAAGGGGGGATGACGCAATCATCATGCCCCTTATGGACTGGCTTACACACGTGCTACAATGGATTGGTACAACGGTCGCAAGATCGCGAGGTCAAGCTATCTCTTAAGCCATTCTCAGTTCGGATTGCAGGCTGCAACTCGCCTGCATGAAGCCGGAATCGCTAGTAATCGGCGGAATCAGAAACGCGCGGTGAATAAGTTCCCGGGTCTTGTACACACCGGGCCCGTCCACAGCCACGAGAGTTGTGTAACCCGAGTCGGTTGAAGTAACCCTTTTGGGAGCCAGTCGCCTAAGTGGATAGGTAATTGGGGTGAAGTCGAACAAAGGTAGCCGTATCGGAAGTGCGCTGGATCACCTCCTTTCTAAGGATATAACGGAACGTCCACAGTGTGTTTACTTTGCTCAGTTTTTGAGAGGTTCTATCTTCTCAAACGTAAGTTAGTTGTTCTTTGGAAAATCTGGATAGTGTTTAAACATTGTAAGAAAAGCAAGAAAACCAAGAAACATCGCGTTTATTTTTTTAATTGTATTTCTTCACTAAGGTGAATGAAATAGTTACTGACCATAGGTTTAAGTTAATAAGGGCGCACGGTGGATGCCTTGGCACTAGGAGCGAAAGAAGGACTGGACTAACGCCGATATGCTTTGGGAGCTGTAAGTAAGCTTTGATCCAGAGATTTTCCGAATGGGGGAAACCCAGCATCTTTACGGGTTTTACTATTGACTGAATACCATAGGTCAAATAGAGTAGACGCAGAAACTGAAACATCTAAGTACCTGCAGGAAGAGAAGAAAAATCGATTCCTGAGTAGCGGCGAGCGAACGGGGAATAGCCCAAACCAGAAAGCTTGCTTTTCTTGGGGTGTAGGAGCTGAAGCACATAGAGTCATAAATTGAACGGCAAGTGGAGAAGCGACCGGAAAGGTCCGCCCAAAGAGGGTAAAAGCCCGTAACTGAAACTTCGTTCACTTCTGATCAGTATTCTGAGTACGGCCGGAACACGAGAAATTCCGTTCGGAATTTTTTTCAAGGAGGACCATCTTTTCCCAAGGCTAAATACTCCTAGTGACGTAGTGAAACCAGTACCGTGAGGAAAGGGAAAAGAACCCCGAATGGGAGTGAAAACAGCCCTGAACCCGTGTTGCTTAAGTAGTTAGAGCCCGTTTATGGTGATAGCGTGCCTGTGGTGTGTGATGAACCGATAAAACACGGATCGCACATAATACCGATCCTTCTTAAATCTGTTTCATCCGCGAGTTACGATTCCCCATGCGAGGTTAGTTTATGAGGACGGAGCCGTGCGAGCGAGTCTCGAATAGGGCGAATGAGTATGTGGTCGTAGCCCGAAACCAAGTGATTCTACCCATTCCAGGTTGAAGGTGCGGTAATACGCACTGGAGGACCGAACCCAGCGTATGTGAAAATGCGGGGATGAGGTGTGGGTGCGGAGAAATTCCAATCGAACTTGGAGATAGCTGGTCTCTCCGAAAATAGCTTTAGGGCTAGCCTCGGTTAGAATCAGAGGTAGAGCACTGTTTGGATAGGGGCCCTTCTCGGGTTTACCGAATTCAGATAAAAACTCCGAAATGCATTGATTATATTCCGGAGTCAGCTACGAGTGATAAGTCCGTAGTCGAGAGGGAACAGCCCAGACACCACTAGGTCCCAAAGTTTATGTGAGTGGAAAGGATTGTGAGGGTTGCTTAGACAATAGGATTGTTGGCTCAGAAGCAGCCATCATTTAAAGAGTTTGCGTAATAAAGCGCACATAGATAGTTGACCCTGCGCGAAAATTTACCGGGGCTAAACATAAACACGAAGCTGTGGATAGAAACTTAGTTTCTATGGTAGGAGAGCGTTCTAAGGCGTCGAAGCTAGACCGTGAGGACTTGGTGGAGCGCTTAGAGTCAGAATGCCGGTATGAGTAGCGAAAGACGGTGAGAAATCCCGTCCACGAATGACTAAGGTTTTCCTGGGACGGGGGGCGGAAGGCTCTCCTCCCAGGGTTAGTCGGACCTAAAGATCGAGGCCGATAGTAGACGATGGACAAACAGGTTGAGATTCCTGTACCAGTTTGTTTTGTTTGAACAATGAGGACACAGTAGGCTAAGGAATCGCACTAGTTGGATATGTGCGTCCAGAGCAACAAGTCTTGAGGTGAGTCAAATGCCTGGCCCTATTAAGGACAGGTTGTGAGGGAGAAAATTAAGTACCGAAGTCCTGATGTCACACTGTCAGAAAAGCTTCTAGTAGAAACAATCTGCCCGTACGCAACCGACACCAGGTACGAGGAGAGAATTCAAGGTGTGCGAGCGAACTTCGTTAAGGACTCGGCAAAATGGACCCCGTAACTTCGGGAAGAAGGGTGCTGACAGTGGGGTCCGAGCCGCAGTGAATAGCCAAAGCAACGTTGTTTATCAAAAAAACACAGTCTCGTGCTAAATCGAAGATAGACGTTATAGGGCTGACGCCTGCCCGGTGGGCGAAGGTTAAGAGATGGGTTAGCTTCGAAGCGAGCTCAGAATTGAAGCCCCAGTTAAACGGCGGGCCGTAACCTATAACGGTCCTAAGTAGCGAAAATTCCTTGTCGGGGTAAGTTCCGACCCGCCACGAAGGGTAATGATTTGGGCACTGTCTCAACGAGAGATCGGCTGGAAATGTATAGTTACTGTGAAGTGCAGGTTACCCGCGACAGACGGAAAGGACCCCCCATGGAGCTTACGCAGCTTTGATTTGAGTGTTTTGTAGCAGCTGTACAGGATAGTAGGAGCCTATGAAGCGCAGGACGCTAGTCTGTGGAGGCAATGGTGGCGATACTTTACCCTTGCTGTATGACCACTCTAAACCCACAGCCATAATCTGGTGGGAGACAGTGTTCTGACGCGGCAGTTTGGACTGGGGCGTCGCCTCACTAAAGTGATAACGGAGGCGCCCAAAGGTCCCTCGAATGGTTTGGAAATCATTCGAGAGTGTAAAGGCAGAAGGGACTGACCTGCGAGACCTACAAGTCGAGCAGGGACGAAAGTCACGCGGCTTGTGATCCGGTGGTTCGTATGAAGGGCCAATCGCTCAACGGATAAAAGCTACCCTTGGATAACAGGCTTTAATCTCCCAAGAGCTCCACATCGACGGGGGAGGTTTGGCACCTCGATGTCGGCTCATCGCCATCCTGGGGTGTAGTCGGTCCAAGGGTTGGGCTGTTCGCCATTTTAAAGCGGTACGCGAGCTGGCGTTCAGAACGTGTGAGACAGTTCGCGTCCCTATTCCGTCGCGGGCGCAGGAAATTTGAGAGGAGCTTGTCCCTTAGTACGAGAGGACCGGATGACCAACACCGCTGGTGTACCAGTTGTTCTGCAAGAGCATCGCGGCGTAGCTATGTGTGGACGGGATAAACGCTGAAAGCATTCTAAGCGTCTGAAGCCCCCTCAAGATGAGATTTCTCCATCATCGTAAGTGACTAAGGACCCCCTGAGAGATGATCAGGTAAGATAGGTTGGATAGTGGAGTACAGCGATGTTGGAGCGGACGAATACTTAATCGTCCGAGCGACCTTACACCAATTTTTTAACGATGAAGGAAACGTTTTAAGCCCTTAATAGTTAACACTATCAGTTTAGAGAACAAACGTTTTCTCTTATATGTAAGATGTTGGTGGCGATGGCAAGAAGGTCACACCTGTTCCCATGCCGAACACAGCAGTTAAGCTTTTCTTTAGCGCCGATGGTAGTGAAGGGTGTTTCCCTTTGTAGGGTTAGGACGCTGCCGCGCATCTTAAAAAGTATCCATCTTCGGATGTGCCTTTTTTTTGCAACTAAACAAAAACCAATATACATTACTCTTAAATTGGACTTATAATTTAGATGAATTTCATCGCTAAACTAAGAAAGAAGGTGGAGAAGATGAACTGATAAGAAAACTTACAAACAAATATTCCAAGGAATTTATCCGTGCAATACTCGTTACCCTCGACTGTTTTATTTCTTTAGCATTAGCAATTTAAATGGTGAGACGATTAATCAAGAAAAACGAAGTGTATACAACTTTGTATTCTCTTTTTGTAGGTGCAGTACTCAGCGGGGGTTGCTCATAACAACTGTACGAAAGATTCTTCCATAAGCAAAGTCAACGATTTATGCTTATGGCTGCAGCAGTTTGATAACGATTGGGTATTTATTTTTATTATTTTCGAACACCCTTAATTTATATGACTTAGAAGTGGAATTAAAAACAAAGTGTATTCGTTTTTGCCGCTAGTCTTGCTCTATATTCTAATTCCTACCCATAAAACAAGGTGGCTTTTAAATGAAAGTTTTATGGCTGCTTTAAAGCATTTCTTTTATTTACTTCATATTTACAGTTGATTATTTGCAAGGGTACTAGTTCATTTTGTTTGCAATCGACCGTTTGCCTCTTCCGATGTGACGATAATTAACGTTGCATGTTTTGATATTATTTTCTCTTTATCGCTCCCTTATACTATTATCTTTTACTCCTTTAATGAAAAAGGCCGACAAGATAAGCGTTTTCTGAGGAAGATAAGATGGTTATATATAGAAAAGCTTAAAGAAGCAACGGAGTGTTCCTCAAAGTACTAAAACTATAATCTTCTATGTGAATTTATTCCGTTAAGTGATATAATACGGCCATTCTGTTAGCCAGTAGTGCTAATATAGAAGTAGCTTTTGGACGGATAACTTGTTAGAACCGCTGCTTGTATCTTACGCCAGTCACCGTTACTAGCTGTATATATTACTCTAGTACAATTGAAATAATCAGTTTGCATTACATGTCAGAAAGGGTTTTTCCGAAAAAAAGTAACGTCATTCCAATTGTTTCATTCCAAAACGGATTGCTACGGTATTGTAACATTTATACGACACTTCGGGAGAACTGGGAATTACACGAGGTCGCTGTACTTATCTCGTGATTCTTTTTTTGGACAGTAGTCTGCCGAACAATCGCAGCAATTAATTTTAGGCTTTTTGTCATTTCAAGATATAATGGTCAACTCACTTAGCATATGCCGATTAGCGTCCTCATCGTCTTCGTTGCGCTATCTAATCTCCGTCTCCATGCTTTATCCACGCCCTACCCCTATTTCTCTCTGATGGCGTGGAATACCCAGAATACGAGGAAACCAACCAACAACTGATTTAGGTAAAATTATTCTTGAGATAATGAAATGTCTTTGAAAAGGATAAATTATTCCGAATGCTTTTCGTATTTCTAAGCAAGATAAAATTCGAATCAACTGGAACATCTTGATTATTTAGCTAAACATTGAATTTATGCTAGTAATTATAGAGTGGTTACCCAGATGATTTAACAAAGTAAACTAAATAAATTCTGAAACGAACTTTTGCGATTCGCAAAGAATATGAAAACAAGATATTTTGTTGATAATGGTCGATATGTAAGTTTAAATATGAGAAAGGGTTAAATCTGTGTCGATTGAAGGGACTATGATCAAATGATTCGAACTGCGTTTGATGGAACTCTGATAGTGAGCTTTCCAAAGGATTAATGAACTTTTTCTTTGAAAAGAAGATCATAGAAAAACGAACCAGAAAGTAGTATAAAAGTGAGTAAAGTTCTGCTCACAAACCAGTCGAATCATTTGATCATTTAGTTCTTCACATCGACAGAATTTTAACCCTTCCTCATAATTAATTAACATATCGACCATTATCCACAATATCTTCTGGTTTCATTTCTTTTGCGAATCCAAAGGTCGTTTCCAAAATTTATTATTTTTACTCTGTTAAATCATCTGCGTAACCACTCTATATTACTAGCATTATTCATGTTTACTAAATAATCAGATGTTCAGTGTGATTCGAATTTTATCTTCTTAGAAATAGAAAGCATTCGGAATAATCTTATCCTTTTCAAGACATTTTCATTATCTACAAGTAATATTTTCTAATAAGTTTTGTTTGTTTTTTACTCTAACATGTACTGTTAAACGCATCGGATAGGAGGAGAATAATAGAAAGGAATACAAAAAAAGAAATTAAAGAGCTTGCATCGCTTGCCGTCTTTTCTTGACTGGCAAAAAGCTAAAAAAATTAATCCTTGCGATTCTGTTGCAATTACTCCCAAAAAGATCAACATTAAATACCGACCTTTGTGTAATTCCCCAGTTCTCCAATTTTCATACCGATGCCAATCGTTGCGAATAAAAACAATTGGAATGCAGTACTTTCGGAAAACCTTTCTGAATAGTACTGCAAACTGATTTTCAATTGTACTAGATTAATATATACACTAGTATAACGGTGGACTGCGTAAGATTACAAGCAGCGGTTTAACAAGCTTATCCGTCCAAAAGCTTACTTCTTATATTTTAGCACTATATAGCTAACCAGAAGGCCGTATATATCACCGTTAACGGAATTAATCACATAGAGCATTAATAGTTCTAGTTACTTTAGGAACACTCGTTGCTTTCTTTTAAGCTTTTTCTATATAAACCATCTTATCTTCCTCAGAAATTACGCTTATCTGTCGGCGCTTTCATATAAAGGAGTAAAAGATAAATAGTATAAGGGAGCGAATAAAGCAGAAAAATAATATTCAAACATTGCAACGTTATTTATCGTCAATCGGAAAGAGCAACGGTCGATTGCAAACAAAATGGAACTAGGTACCCCATTGCAATAATCACTGTAAATTTAATGAAAGTTATAAGAAAGCTTTAAAAGCAGCCATAAACTTTCATTAAAAGCCAACCTTGTTTTTATGGGTAGAATTAGGAATTATAGAGCAAGACTAGCGCAAAACGAATTACACTTGTGTTTTAATTCCCTACTTCTAAGTCATTAATAGCGTCGGAATAATAAAATAAATACCAATCGTTATCAAACTTGCTGCAGCCATAAGATAATTCGTTGGACTTTGCTTATGGAAGAATCTTTTCGTACAGTTGTTGAGGACAACCCCGCTGAGTACTTGCACCTACAAAAAAAGAGTGAATAAATAGTGGTATACACTTCTTTTTCTTGATTAATCGTTACCACATTTAATATATGCTAATGCCTGAAAAGAAATAAAACAGTCAGAGGTACGAGTACTTGCACGGGATCATTCCTTGGAAAACTCTCTCGCTTTGTAAGTTTCTTATCAGTATTCTATTCTTCTCCACCTTCTTTTCTTCAGTTTTATGAATGAATCATCTAAATTTATAAGTCAATTAAAGAGTAATGATATATGGTTTGTTTTAGTTGCAAAAAAAAGCACCATTCGAAGCATGGATACGTTTTAAGATGCGCGGCCAGCGTCCTACTCTCACAAAGGGAAACCCTTAAACTTAACCATCGGCGCTTAAGAAGCTTAACTGCTGGGTTCGGCATGGGACAGGTGTGACCTTCTTTCCATCGCCACCAACATCTTACATATAAGAGAACGTTGTTTCTCTTCAAAAACTGGATAGTGTTTAACTATAAGGGAGCTAAACCCGTTTCTTCATCGTTTAAATTTGGTTAAGGTCCTCGGACCGATTATGTATTGGTTCCGCTCCATTTACATCCGGCTGTAACTTCCACTTCCAACCCTATCTACCTGGTCATCTCTAGGGGTCTTCCTCACTTACTGATTGAAATCATCATCTTTGAGGGGGCTTCACGCTTAGATGCTTTCGCGTTTTCCCGTCCACACATAGCTTACCCAGCGTGCTCTTGGCCAGAACAACTGGTACACAGCGTGTTCCATTTCCGGTCTCTCGTACTACAGGGACAGCCCTCTCAAAATTTTCCTGCGCGCCCGCGACGGATAGGGACCGAAACTGTCTCACGACGTTCTGAGACCCAGCTCGCACGTACCGGCTTTTAATGGGCGAACAAGCCAACCTTGGGACCGACCTACAGCCCAGGATTTGCCGATTGAGCGACATCGATGGTGCCAAACCTCCCCGTCCGATGATGGACTTCTTGGGGGAGATTAAGCCTGTTATCCCCAGGGTAGCTTTTTATCCGTTGAGCGATGGCCCTTCCATACGAACCACCGGATCACTAAGCCGGACTCGTCCCTGCTGGCTGACTTGTAGTCTCGAGTTCAAAGCTCCCTTCCTTTTTTTATGCCTTTACACTCTACGAACTGATTTCCAAACCATTCTGAGGGAACCTTTGGCGCCCCGTTACACTTTAGGAGGCGACCGCCCCAGTCAAACTGCCCGTCAGAAAAACACTGCTCCAGCCAGATTATGGCTGTGGGTTAGAGTTGTCATTACAGCAAGGGTAGTATCCCACCATTGCCTTCCACCAAACTAGCTCTGGCTTCATAGGCTCCTACCTATACCTGACAAGCTGTACCAAACATCAATATTCAAACTGCAGTAAGCATCCATGGGGTCTTTCCGTTCCGTCGCGGGTAACCTGCTCTTCACAGTTTACTATATTTCACCCGGTCTCTCGTTGAGACAGTGCCCCAAAATCATTACGGCCGTTCGTGCGGTCGGGAAACCTTACCCGAACAAGAATTTCGCTACTATAGGACCGTATATAGTTACGGGGCCGCCGTTTACTGGGCTTTCAATTCTGAGCTTCGCTCGAAAAAGCATAACCATCCTCTGTAACCTCCCAGCACCGGGCAGGCGTCAGCCCCTATACGTCAATCTTTCGATTTAGCAGAGACCTGTGTTTTTTTGATAACAGTTGCTTGGGCCCTATTCACTGCGCTTGACCAATTGGTAAACAGCACCCCTTCTCCCGAGTTACGGGTCATTTTTGAGCCGAGTTCCTTAACGAGAGTTCGCTCGCACACCCTTAGGATTCTCTCCTCGACTACCTGTGTCGGTTTGCGGTACGGGCAGATTGTTTCTAACTAGAAGCTTTTCTTGACAGTGTGACACAGGAACTTCAGTGGTACTTAATTTCCCTCCCCATCACAACTTGTCCTTAATAAGGAGGCAAGCATTTTGACTCACCTTCAAGACTTTGTTTTGGACGCACATATCCAACAGTGCGTATTCCTTAGCCTACTGTGTTCCCTCCATTGTTTCAAACAAAACAAAAGTTGGTAACAGGAATCTCAACCTGTTGTCCATCGTCTTACGCCCTATCGGCCTCGACTTAGGTCCCGACTAAACCCTGGGAGGCGAAGCCTTCCCCAGGAACCCCCTTAGTCATTCGGTGGGACGGGATTCTCACCCGTCTTTCGCTTACTCCATACCGGCATTCTCACTTCTAAGCGCATTCCACCAGTTCCTCACGGTCTAGCTTCACGCCTTAGAACGCATCTCTACCAATAGACCTAAGTTCTATCCACAGGCTTCGGTGTTAATGTTTAGCCCAGGTAAATATTTCGGCGCAGGGTCACTCGACTAGTGAGGCTGATTACGCACTCTTTAAAATGATGGCTGCTTCTGAGCCAACACATCCTAGTTGTCTAAGCAACCCCACATTCCTTTTTCACTTAACAATAAACTTTGGACCTTAGCTTGTGAGTGCGTCTGGGCTGTTTCCCTCTCGACTACGGATCTTATCACTCGTAGTCTGACTCCGATATAAATCAATGGCATTCGGAGTTTATCTCTGAATTCGAGTAACCGAGAAGGGCCCATAGTCCAAACAGTTGCTCTACTCCATGGATCTAATTCCGAGGCTAGCCCTAAAGCTATTTCGGAGAGAACCAAGCTTATCTTCCAAGTTTCGATTGGAAATTTCTCCGCTACCCCACACCTCATCCCCGCATTTTTTCCGAACATACGTGGGTTCGGTCCTCCAGTGCGTATTACCGCACCTTCAACCTGGACATGGGTTTAGATTCACTTGAGTTTCGGGTTCTACGACCACATACCTCATTCGGCCCTATCAGACTCGCTTTCGCTAACGGCTCCGTTCTCATCAAACTTAACCTCGCATTTGGGATCGTAACTCCGGCCGGTTCATTCTACCAAAAGGCACGCTATCACCCATTAAAACGGGCTTCTAACTACTTGTAAGCACACGGTTTCAGGATGCTGTTTCACTCCCCTTTCGGGGTTCTTTTCACCTTTCCCTCCACTAGGTACTGGGTTCACTATCGGTTCACTAGGAGTATTTAGCCTTGGAGATGGTCCTACCCGGGATTCCGACGAATTTCTCGTGTTTCCGCCGTACTTCAGGATTACTTGATCAGATGTGAACGAAGTTTCAGTTACGGGGCTTTTACCCTCTTTGGCGGGACCTTTCCAGGTCGCTTCTCCTTACTTCGTTTCATTTATGGCTCTATCGTGTTTCAGTCCTACAACCCAGAAAGCAAGCTTTCTGGTTTTGGGCTATTCCCGTTTCCGCTCGCACGCTACTCAGGGAATCGATTCTTTCTTTCTCTTCCGTGCAGGTACTTAGATGTTTCAGTTCTCTGTCGTCTAGGACTCTTCTATTGACCTATGTATTCAGTTCAATAGTAAACACCCGATAAAGAGTGCTGGGTTTCTCACCCATTCGGAAATCTCTGGATCAAAGCTTACTTACAGCTCCCCAAAGCATATCGGCGTTTAGCCCGTCCTTTCTTCGGCTCCTAGTGCCAAGGCATCCACCACGTGACGCTTTTATTAACTTAAACTATGGTTCATGTTAACTATTTCATTCACCCTTATGGTGAAGAAATACATAAAAAAATAAAACGCGATGTTTTCTTGGTTTCTTTGCTTTTTCTTACATGTTAAAACACTATCCAGTTTTTTCAAAGAACAACTAACTTATGTTTGAGAAGATTAGACCTCTCAAAAACTGAGCAAAGTAAAACAACTTGTTGACGGTTCCGTATTCCTTAGAAGAGGAGGTGCATCCAGCCGCACCTTCCGATACGGCTACCTTGTTACGACTTCACCCAATTATCTTATACCCACCTTAGGCGGCTGGCTCCCAAAAGGCGTTACCTCACCGACTTCGGGTGTTACAAAACTCTCGTGGTGTGACGGGCGGTAAGTGCTGTGTACAAGACCCGGGAAAACGATTTCACCGCCGGCGTTCTGATCCGCGATACTAGCGATTCCGGCATTCATGGCAGGCCGAGTTGCGCCTGCTCAATCCGATGAGGAATGGTTTAGGATTAGCTTGACCTCGCGATTCCTTTCGACTCGTTGTACCGATCCATTTGTAGACGTGTGTTAGCCCAGGTCATTAAGGGCATGATGATTTGACGTTCAATCCCCACCTTCTCCGGTTTTATCACCGGCAGTCTCACTAGAGTTGCCCAACTGAATGCTGGGCAACTAATAATAGGGGTTGCGCCGTTGCAGGGACTTAAACCCAACATCTCACGACAGCGAGGCTGACGACAACCATGCAGCCACCTTCATTTGTCCCCGAAAGGGAAAGCTCTATCTCTAAGAGTGGTCAAAGGATGTCAAAGACCTGGTAAGGATTCTTCTGACGTATTTGGAACTGTGCGAATTAAATATCACAACACAGCCTCATCCCACACAGCTTGTGCGGGCCCGTCAATTGCCTTGTGAGTTTCAGCCTTGCGGCCGTACTCCCCAGGCGGAT
>Ga0163217_1067253_pt1 | contig 12732 bp, 7 predicted proteins | sample SynspAceP_FD_185933 | JGI IMG/M metagenome (GOLD analysis project Ga0163217, IMG submission 185933) | Saline lake microbial communities from Ace Lake in Antarctica - Synechococcus sp. Ace-P (PacBio error correction) | ecosystem: Environmental > Aquatic > Non-marine Saline and Alkaline > Saline ... | reverse complement strand
CAATTGGAAAGATCAGGGGGAAAGAAGGAATCTGGTCTTCGGAGATCTTTCAAGCAGGCGCTGGCCTAAAAGAGCGCTACTTTAGGTCATGCAAACGCCTTCTATTATGCACGAAGCTCAATCTTAACCTAATCGCAGATGCTTAATAATGTAGGAGAGTTAGCATTTACGCTACAAAGATTACTTCGTTTCAGTTTGGAGGATTTCAGGGCTGGGAAGTCGCACTGGGGTCTACGGTCAGCATCAGTGGTTGATGATAGGATTCCTATGGCTCAACGGAATAATGCCCGAGATTTAGAGACCAAACTTCGCAGCTTTGAATTTTGGAATTATTCCCCGATGCTAAAAATGGAGACATGCTGTTTTCCATTGATCCACTTCCAAGAACCAACTCGGAAGCTCTTCCCAGCGGACGTATTTGAGGTTCTGAAACCAATAATCAGGAAACTTCCTTACATCAGCCAAATCAGTTGGAAAATGCTTCTGGCCTTGTTGAAATATGCTTGTGACTTATTACGCCGAAGGAGGAGACTTATGTGAAGATATTAGGCATCTTTTGGAAAGGGGGCGGACATCTCGACGAATAGCTTGCTCAATTTTCAAATTTTGCACAAGCAGAATCACAGATTGGGACGATCAGGAGCGCAAACCTTACAGCGTTCCAACAGAAAGGAGGAGAGTGGTATCATGCGGCCTTCTGATAACGGGTTATTCAGTTGAGGTCAATGGGAGAAAAGGAAATACATCGATTCTTTCTTTGACCTGTTAACGAGTAACCAACAACCCTTTCCAAGCATTTTCCCGATTTTTGATCAGGAAAAACTTATCGGGTTGATGCAGAATCAGGAGATTAACACCGGGGATTTTTGAAGGTGCTTGTAATTACTACCAAATCTTAAATCCAACCCAATCATCTGGAATGGAGGCCTGGGATTTCCAGCCAAACCAATCAGCGAATGATTCTAAAGTTGGGACTTGGCTTGGGATCAACCTTCTGTGGTATTTGGAAGCTTTTCAAAATAACAAACCGTTTTGGCTTTCCAGATATTTAACTTACCTCGAAATGTCTTGGAAAACGAAATGGAAATCGCTCATTATTAGCCTTTCTGGTTTTCGCTCATCGCTATTGCCTGGCAGGACGATCAGCTTGTGTTCAAAAACTGCGAATCAACGTAAGTTTTTGCTACTTTCAACTTTGTTTCCAAATGGGCCATTCACTACCAATCGCTCCTTGACGTATCGATTAGCAAAGTCGGTGAATTTTATGGATATTCAGAAGCTAGCGGCAAGGCCTTGATTGTTCAGGATTACAATTCTATTTTTTCGGGAAATCGAATTTGCTCGAAAATGGATTGTATACAGCCATAATCTGGAACTACAATTCACTTGATTTCTTCTCGCCTTCCATCTTTCGGGAGTTTGAATTGACTTAGGAAAGCAGCATGATTGGTGAACACCACCAATTCCAAGGGTCAAATCGATTGGTTAGTATCAGAATATTGACCAGGTAAAGGGAGACCTTTACTGGAAGGATAGGAAGGGCGATAAGCGCTTCGAAAATTCAGGTCAGTGCCGGAGGGAATTGGAATAATTTTTCCCCAATACGCTTTCTAGAGATCGATGAATAAAAATAGTCAGTTTTCGCACACGTATGATTTTCAGAATTACGACTACTTTTTTTTCAAAAATGGCAGGTCGATCTGAAATTATGAATGGAAACCAAAATTTTTACAATCAGCTTACTATTAAAAAACACCTTCAACACGCATAGCCCAAGTCTTGAATTGATCTAGACATCTGAAGGTTTGAAATTGAATTCGGATTATACCTATACTGCCTACTTCAATCAGCAGGCGGGCACAAAAAGTGAATTCGAATTTTTGGAATGCCATTCTGAGTACCAAGGCAAAGTCAAGCCCATAGGAATTTCGGCTGCGGTTTGGAATATTCTCGATACTCGATCGATTTCGAAGAGACAAGTTTCTCTTGAAAATTTGAATCAGTACGTATGCTTAATTTTGGTTCAGCCTCGGTATGGTTGTTTACTTGTCAGTGGATTTGTTAACATACGGCAAGGATGTTTCGCCTACAATCTGTAGTAAATGCGTGGGAAATAGTTTTCAAAAAATGTCCAAAAATTGAAGACCTGGGGCAGTTCCATTCCTTTAAGTGACGTTGTTACCGCTGCTAAATCTCCAAGTCCTTTGATGTTTTAAAAACAAGGAAAGGCTTGAAAAAATTAATTTCTCAGCCTTTTTATTATACAGTTACTCAACTCAAGGGGAGTCGCCACCAATTTCACATCAAGCTTCCACTTCCATCGAGATTAGCTTGTCAGCCCAAATGCTTCGAAATAAGAAGCCAGAGCGGATACTTGATATCGTATTTTTGTTTCGCGTTCCAAATTTGATTCTCACGTGGTCACCATTTTGCGTTCACCATCGCTTAGTTGTAGCTGGAAAAGGTTAACTGCGAGTAGTGATTCCCTTAATGGTCAAATTTGCTGTGATCTCGTAGGTCTTGCCACAGTTTTTTCACATTGTGATTTTTCATCATTGCCTGGAAATTTCGCCACGGAGAAGAAAATCATCTGATTTCAAATGCCCTGTTAGCTTTTTCATTGGAACCTGCATCAGTGAGATGTCTTCGACAGTTAAAGTTGGAACCATATCCATATCAAAAGATCCACCGGTGATTTTTGCCATATTGGCTAATCGAGTTTGCCATCTGAAAGCGGCACTTTTACCGTTTAATGTGAGCCAGTTACTTTTGAGGCATGGCCAAGTGCACAGTGCTTTTCAGTTTTATTGACATTCACAGTGTGAGAGTTGGCGTTGCTAGTCTATGATAGGTCCAGCTGGTAGCTAAGTAACACTAGAAATGAGGGGTAACGATCTTCATAAGGTTTTAAGAATTAAATTGTTTTCAGCTTAAAGAACTCCATTTCAGCGTAAAATTTAATCTATTTAACTAGAAGGGGATTTTTTGTGGATTAGCGGTATTTAATTGCTTTGGATTTAGGTGCTTTACTTTAGAGAAAATCTTTAGCGTACTAATATTTCACCAAACCAGCCGCTGCAATAATTCCATCTGAGGCAGATTGTCACTCCTGAAATACCGATTGATCCGACGATTGATTTCCGTCTTTGGAAAATAGGCAAGCCGCCTTCAACTCCTACAGCATTTGGAAGTGTGGCGATCTTGCCTCCTCCTTCGGCTTTCATGGGCATCTTCAAATATTTTGGTTGGTCGCTTGAAAAAAACAGCGATTTGGCTTTTTGCTTTGAGCACTTCAATACTCCCTTACTTGAACCCCATCCATGCGCTGAAGTGAAAATAAGATTCCTCCATCATCGAGGATGACTATGACTACGTTCCAGTTTTTCTGCAACTGTTTTTCAGTGGCTGCTGCGTGATTCGCTGGGCATCAGCCAGGGTGAGTAGGGTTTCGATTGCGGCCATTGCAAAACTTAAGCTTGCAACAAGAAAAGCAGAAGGGAACAGCGTGATTTTTTTTCATGATATGAAGGGTTTGATTGATTCTAAGTTTAGGAGTTTTGCGTGAAAAAAATTGATGCGGGCGAACAATGATTTGATTTGGGTTTTTATAGCGGTTTGACGGCTAAAAAGGCTGCTCGCTCCTCTGGAGCTCTATTGAATTATGACCTTCTACATTTCTACAAGGTGTCGCTCCTCTTGGAGTAGATAAGAGGCGTTTGTGGGAAAGGTAGGGAAAGGCCGCCCCCTCTTTGGAGCCATTATATCTTGAGTGGTTTAAACAAACACTTTAAAAGTCGCCCACGATAACGAGGAAATAAGCTGGATTCTAGATGATGGAATTGAATTGGGATATACAACAATTTAGCATTAAACTCAAAATTCCTTATATTAATTGCGCTATCCAATCAAAGTATATTGAAATACATCCTCTAACGTGAAACAATCCAAAATCTCTTTACGCTAGTAACTGGTGCTAGCTGCTATCTCCATTGACCCTTATAGGCAAAATTCAATTTCCCAAAAAGGAAAAACTTGGGATTGCTCTTGTGGGTTAGGCTATTATAGTCAGGATCTTTATAGCTCCGGCTTTACAGCAAACAAAGCACTGCTACCTGGCCGAATAGGACAGGTACTCCTTGCTAAAGAGGGAATTTGGAAAGCTAAATATCAGACCGGAAGCCAACGTCTATAATTATAAATCTTTTGAGGATATCAAAGGGATTAATGCGGATATCGATGTGATCTACCATCGTATTGCCACCATCGATGGCATTATGGAGTATGTCGGGTCAAAGCTGCCAAAAACAGGTAGCAAGTCTTGGTGTGAAAAAGCCTATGGCAAATGACAGTTATAGGAGTGTTCAGATTATGATTGACGCGTGCAAATTCGGCAGGATTTCTCTTTCGATTGGTTTAACCGTTTGTCCAGCATGAACGAAATACTTTGGCCTTTTTCAAAAAAATCATCAAAAAAAGAGTTTGGGTGCGGTACAGAGTTTGGATTGTGCTAGCAGGCATATCGTTGATAATCGGACCAATCATTGGAAGCAAGAAAGCTTGAAATTGGGGGAGGAGTGATCTATGATATGGGAAGTGTATTCAATTCAGGGTTGCATCGATTAGCGTTACAGGCATGGAAACCTGTCGCTGTTCGCTCGGCAAAGGCTTGGACAGACGGCCGAGATTTATAAAAAGGGTTTAGCCGAAATGTGACTGCCGAATTGGAAGTTTCCAGCGAGGAGTTAATTGCGACGATCAAGACCTCATTTGCAGAGCAGATTAATTTTTTTGAATTTATCCCCAATTGCTGAAAAAGGCCATGATTGCGATGGCCCCCTTTTCTTCGTATTCAGGAAAATTAAAGGAACAAGTTCCTCTCGGTGAGATCAACTTCCTTACGATTGTGCCTTGGCAGCAAGGCCAATCAAATGGATCAGGATTTTCATTGGCTATCATGGGAAAAACCGAGCTAGTTACCAGGCGAAGAAGGCTGCGGATATCAGAATAGTGGAGGCTTATTTCTAGAATCTGCAAGACGGGAAATAGGGTGATGAATTAGAAAATTTACAAGCTGATTTTAACGTTTTTAAATAAGTAGGCTCTGAAAACGAAATTTTTTCAGAGCTTAATTTTTTTGTAATCCTTTGAATTTCAGTGAATGGACTAAGTATATAACTTGTAATAGTGCCAATTATTTTTTAAAAAATTGTACTTATATGTATTCTCGATTTAGACTACTCCAAACAATTTTTAATTATCACATTTTTTAAATAATCGGTGTCTGCTTACCGATTATTCAAAGAGTTCATTATTTCCCAATTAGTTAAAATTTTTATCGACTCATACTATGAAAAATCATTAAAAATTCTTCGGAATTTTTGCTGGAAAGGCATTTGTCATTTTTTGCGATCGGCATCTTTGTTTTTGTTTCCCTGACTTGGAAAAGACTTTCGACGCTCCATACCCGCCTGGTCGCGATTTCAGTTCGCGATTCACTGTCCTCCGAGGGCCAATATTATTAGTCATATGGCCCAGCACATTGTGCGACTTGCCATATAGATCAAATGACTATGAAAGCGATGAGTCGAGGTGAGCTTGTTCCATTGCTGGAAGGATCAGTAAAAAATATTTGATCACGGGAATTTTCAGACCAAGAAAACCTCACCCCGGACTTGGTACAGGTATCGGAGCACTGACAGATGCTGAGGTTCGCTCGGTGATGCGCTTTTGGAGTAGGAACATGATGGTACGTGTTTACTATTTCCATTTATGCCATTTGAAAACATGACTGAATATGACTAAAACGCCATTTATTTCTGTTTCTGAGATCACAACCACCGGTGAGCAGGAGAATTGAGCCTACGGAATCAACTTCCTCGAAAAGTCGTATTTGACAGCAGATTGATCAAGCCGATAAAACCCGCTGCTACACCCCGCAAAAAGGGCAATGAAAGCAAAGAAGCGTGTCCGGGTTTAAATTGGGCGAGTATTTACCAATTCCGTGACCAATTTGTGTAGGATGTCATTTCACCAAGAGACCCTCAAAACAGGAGGAATTTACCGGCCAAAAATTCTCCGGTGGATTCAGCCCTCTTCGAGGGAAGTATTAGGTACGTTTACTCTCCCAATCTAACTCCAGACCCAGAGACCGGTCTTTTTGGCGAACTTGGACAGAAGATCCTTTTGTGAAGCGATTAAAGAGTGGGAGAATTCATGAGGGAACTCCAATGCCTTGGTCTAGTTTTGCGATGATGGATGATGGTGGTATCCGTGCGATTTATAGGTATTTGAATACGCTACCCCCTATCAAAAACAAGATTGAGCAGACAGTTGCGCTCCGAAGTGGAGAGCCAAGACTAGCGATTACTGGTCTTTAAAAAGATGGTTTTTCCCTCTTTAGCACTCTTAATGCAGCTTCGAGGATTTTGACCACTTACACGTTGTTTTTCCAGAGAACTCAGATCATAAGGTCTTCAAGCTCGATTTTTACCTTCGAATCACCGCAATCAAAAATGAAAGGGAATCATCGAAAGGTGCATCCTTTTTTTCAATTTCTAAATTTCTGGTTCCTCAAATCCATCGTAAAACCGGCTGCGATTTCGCGACTCGAAGATCTTTGGCCATTGTCAGCATAGATTGCTCCCGCTCAAGCCGAGAGTCCATGTCTTTTCTACCAATTGGCCAGTTCCAAGATGGTTCTTAGAATCACTTGGGAGTTTTCATAGTCAGAATAATCGTTAGGGCTCATCCTCAACTTTCGGATTGTTTTCTGGTTGAAATTGCTGAGCTACAAGCGTGACTGAAGTTGGTTTTTGGGCCTGCATTTAAGCCTGTTGCGAAGATTGGCTCCATAGCAACCAAAGGTCGATGATTGCTCCTCCCGCCGTTTGAGAATCGGATCACGTCAACCATTCTAAAAACTCGCCATTGACTCCCATTTTCTTGGGACCTCGTGTTCCGTCGCGGACAATCAGTTTGCGCATTTCCCCGATTCCCCGGATTCTAGGGAGTTCACCCCTTTCTACGGATGGATACCAGTCGATTCGATAGTTGTGTGCAGCAAAGTGGATGTTGTGTTTTTTAGCTAGCGCCTTCCATTTTTAAGTGCATGCTCCATTGGAGACGGCCAAGGGTTTTCCACCATGACATTGAATTTCCTTTTTGGTGCACAGGCTTCCACCACAGCGAGTGATCGAAGATATCCAAAAAAGCAGTGACCGCTTTCCGTTTAGGTGGCTAGCTAACATTTCATTCCAAAGAATCAAAAAACCAATTCCATGGACAATCCCATAGTTTTGGGTGAGCCGCTCTGCAAGGAGCTCGATTGGGCTCGGCGGAATTCCCACAATTTCCAATATCTGCCCGCTTGTTTGCTCCAAAGATCCAACCCAAACATGCCCATAGTTAGCCCAGCGACCCAAACTTTGAGGCACTTCTTGGGCCAGTGAGATTTTCTGAATGCAGATAGGAGGATGAGGAGAAAGAGTATTTGAAGTTTCATAGGATAGTTGTCTATCCGAATATATAAAACAAAAGCCGTTAGAGTAGGCGGGGATGATGTATAAAAAGGATTACAAATCTTTAGGATAAATCCTCGAGATTGCGGAACTTAAATCGAGGATTTTGAAAATTGATTTATCAACAAACCCACTCGCTATGGAAAACCATGCTTAAATCATCAATTTACCTTCTGGGCTATTTTACTGGCTTTTTTCGGCCTGCGCTTGAAGTATCCAATATGAGGCATGTTGGGTAGTTGACGAGCCTTCTGTTTTTTCTTTGGATTATTGGCACGGAGTGATCGCTCCTGTTCAGCTTTGTGCTCTCTGTTTTTTTCATGATATAGCAATGTATCTGCTGTGAATAATACTGGAGGCTGGTATGACTTCGTTTTGTATTGGGAGCAGGGAATTTCTTTTTGGTGGAGGCGGAAGGCTAGTAAGAGGTAAAAGGGATTGGCAAGGAATTATTCACAGAGGTCTGCGGTGGAAGATTTCGGATGTTATTTGATTTCGGTTTCGGGGGTAGGACAAGGAATCACATTCTCCCTCGGAAATTGAAATGTTTCTAAGGAATGATTTTGGATAGGAGCGAAAAGAAGGTTTTGTGTGAATCTAGATTAAATAGCAGATAATTCTTAAATCCATTTCAAAAGTTATACCCAAACCCACTCACCGATGAATTTTCAATCCTTGGCCTTTTTTGGCAATTTCCAACGTTACTTTTTGCTGTTCCGAAGCTAAAAAGGAAAGCCTATGTTCTTTTCAGATTTTCAGATCTGGAGCCCCAATCATCAACATTAGCTTCGGATGAATTTGAAGGGCGGAATCCTTTTCCGCAGGAGAAACAAAAGACGATCAACTACCTGCCGAGTATGAATTTAAAACAATGGGTTAGAGCCGGGGTAATGGTGATTCCTACTTTTCAGGTGTTCCCTGTGGTTTTCTATCAATAGCTACCGCTGCAAGCGAAATGAAACGATTTTTAAAAGGTTATTGCAAAAAAAAATAAAAAAAAAGGGGAAATCTATCATAATTTGAGGGCTTAAAAGACTATGCTTATCTGGACACAGGTCGAACGGCGACTTCGATAAGTGAGTTTCTCAGACGCCGAAAATTGGTTTGCAGGCCTTTGGATTGTTAGCTCCTGAATACGGATGGGATGACTATAAAAACATCGAGTCACCGGCAAAAATCGTGATGGATGCTGGGTCAACGATTCCTGGTTTGGGAACTGAAGATGAAGCATTCTTTAAGGGAAATACTATGGACCTATTACGGTTCGCTGGGACTTTAATAAGGTATGAAGAGGCCATTCGCCAAGGTGCAATAGGCCGTTTTGATCGTGCACAATACGATCCGGCAGGCTATGGCTTTAATTGTCGTGCAGAATCGATGGAATGCGGAGGCAACTCTACCTGACGACCGCGGAACTGGACAACTTACAAGTGGCTTTTGGAAGGCTGGGTGACTGTTGCCTACGGCGGAATAAACTATTTGAAATGGCATGGAATGAATGAGGCGGAAATGCTGGCCAAAAAGCTCGAAAAGCTGATTTTCAAGCCGTGTCATTAGATCTAAAGCGAGCTTTTCTCTGGCAGTAGAAAGCTAAATTACGATGTCTCCAAAAAATTTGTGTTGCCAAAAGTAACCGGCTCTCCAAGCCGGATGGGAATGTATTATTTATTCTTGCACATTGGGATCATTTGGGAATTAGGCAAGCCCCGATGAGACTGGCGAATTCGATTCTATAATGGAGCATTGGATAATGCCACTGGAAACTGCGCTTTGGCTTGCTTTGGCGAAAGCTTTTAGCGGGAAGAAAAACCTGAACGAACCGTTATTTTCCTTGCGGTAACCAGCGGGAGGAAGCAAGGGACTTTGGGATCTCTATTATGCTTTTGAATCCGAATCTATCAAGAGGAGCAGACGTGGGCCTAATATTAATGATGGACGGAATCAATCCTGTAGAAAGATGAATGGACGTACCATAATCGGCGTTGTTTGGACAAAGTGATTATGGAGGACTTACTCAATTTGGAATTGAGAAAAAGTAGCGCGCTATCAGCGCCAATGCCTACGCCAACTGCGGCTATTACTTCCGTCGGAATCACTTCAGTTTTGCAAAAGTTTGGGATTGCGCCAGCACTTCTACATTCGGTACGGGCATCGATCATTTCGAAAAAAGGGAAGAGTACGGAAGCAGCTCGGAAGATTGAGTGATTTGTCCAAAAGTTTATTACCACAAAGCCTTCGATGAATATGCTACCAAGTCGCTGGAATCTAGATGGAGAAATAGGGATGATGTGCAATTGCCTCTCGCGGTTAGGTCGAAACGCTAGCCAACGTCAGATGATCTCGCCAATGGAAAGCTAATTCGGTAGTTTAGAGCTATTCCGAGAAGGGTATAGTGGAATGAGTGTGTGAGAAAGAATAAGCGATTTGGAGATTAAGAGGAAAGAGATTAGCGAATTGAGATACTGATTGATGTAAAGTAGTGATCCTTTTTTATAGAAAAATTTGATTTCAAAAAAAGCTTGGTTTAATCCTTCCATATGAGGGGTAACGCAATAGCTTAAATTCGAACATGATGAAAATAAAGCTCAAAATTACTATTTGAAAAACAGCGATGCTTTTTCAACATCCAAATTTTAACCACAAGCCGAGCCTCAAGTTTAAATCACTTTTATCAATGATGGGATTCCTACCAAGTCAATTCGCTCCGAATTGCCATAAGTGACTTTTGGCTTCAGTGTATTCGTCATTATGTGGTGAAAGTGGTGCGGAAAGGTCGGACCAAAGCGGAATTGCAATCAGGTGATTACTTGTTACGGGCTTTGATGATGCTAAGATTGCTTGCGCTGCATCGTAATGAGAAAGTGACTTTCCAAAAAAGTTTTTTTTTTTTTTCCTTTTTGATCGAGGTGCTAAAATGAAGCCCAGATGGCTCCTTAATCACTGAGTAATCTGTGGGATATTCTTGTAGAGGAAATTACTGATCCATTGACCCGGAAAGTTTCGCTTTCTGGATGAAACTCGTGGTATGAAGTTGCGCCCAAAGGCAGGAGATGGATAGATCTTGATGAAGTTTGAATCGTAGCTTGATTGTTTTTATTCTTGATTGGGAATCTAAATTCTTGCCGCTTTTGATTTTGAGGTTGCTTGGGAATAACCACTCATCGCTTTCCATAATTACTCCGCCGCCCAGTCTGTCTTGCTACCATTCGAAGTCGATAATGAATACTTCCGGTTTGGCCATTGTTTTCAAAGGTGTCAATACCATCATTGGGAACCTCCACGATGTTCGGATGGATAATTGAATTGTTGGCGTAATGTTCTTCCAAAGGCTTTTGGCTACTCCTTCTTTTCCCAGCATAAAACCTAAAAGTCCTCCCCAATGTCAGGGGTTTCTGGAATCCCAATCCTGCCAAAGTACCTGATTTTTATAGTTTCTACTATATCACCTTCTTTCCATTGAAAACAAGCTCACCAACTTGCCCAAAAGTGATTCCACCAGCAAAGCAACCGTTGCAAACGGGATCTTGCGATACCAACATAGGCCAGGCTCTTGGTTTTAATTGGTACTTGATATGGAGACTTATCGCGGGTAAGTTTTCCCATTTGGGTACCGGCATCATAGTTAGCTTTTATAAATCATACAATGCTCGCTTACGGCTGATCCTTCTGCAGCCTTTTCTTAGCTTCTTCAGCTAGCCAAAATTTACTTGGGCTCATCGTGAGTTTTCATCGGTAGGCCGATGCAAGCCGATACATGATTACATAAAAAACTCTGCAGCCCATTGCTGCATTTGTATTGAGCGTTAGTCTGAATTGGAAGTTTGCAATTTCCAGTGCAAACTTCTGGTCGTGTAGGGGCAAAAAAAAGCCAAAGATCTCAGTGGTTTCAGCTGTGCACAATTCATTCTCATATCCTTGTTGTTCTTGGGATCGGCTTGTGGCTGGCGAAGCTTATTCCTTTCACCATGAGATCAATGAGCAGTTTTGATTTAGGAAAACCCAAAGTAATTTTTCTTTTTGAAACCCTCTTTTCCAATGAAAGGCGTGTTTTTCATCGGAGTAAATATGCTTGAGCCATCCTTTTTCTGAATTTGTTCAGGGACTGAGCGAGGGTTAGTTCTTATTTGTATTTACATGAGCGGGAACTGGTAGATTACTCAATATCTGTATCAATCAATCCGCTCCCAAATGCCTCCTTCATCTTTTCCATCCACGAAAAATCGATATTCCTGCCCATTGTCCATTCCTTTTTTCCTCCCAAATCCGGGTTCCGTCGGGACCACCCCAATTGGCTCGAGTTATAGAAATCCTGCACCTTTCCCCAATCTTTGCCTTTCTCCGCCGGATTTTATTCCATTTCTGTCACCAGTCCAGTCCACGTTTGCAATGCATTGGCCAAGCCAGGAAAACCATAGAGACTGATCGCATAGCTTGGCCCTTGAAATTCCTTACATCTCCTTGCTTTCGGTTTGAAAGTCAAAGCGTATTCCAAATTCGGGTCAATGTTTTGGAAATGTTTTTTCCCTCAGGTTTCACAGCCAAAAAAATAATGAGGGAAAAGGCAATGGTCGCTAGCGTAAGGTTTTTTCCATAAGTCCAAGATTTTAAAGAAAGGAAAGGATACTGATTTGCCTAGCTTGGAAAATTGTATGCGTGGGGGAGTTTCTCAATCCTTTAATTACGTCAAGGGCAAGGCCTTTTAAGCAATTTGGTCGATAAGTAGGAAGGAGGTAGATTGGCCTTTTAGGATCGATTTCTAAAAAAATTTCATTTCGGTTTTCCCGAATCTTTCAGTTTCCAAAGCAGGGATTGGATCAAGTTAGAATTTCCATCTACAAAAAGGGAAAAGATAGGGCCTCTTGTTTGTTTTTTTTTTTGTCCGCCCCACCAAAATTAAAACAGGAATTTTGCTTTTTTTCTCCCATAGCAGAAAAACCCAAGGCATTCCGACTTTTTTGGGTCTCAACTTATGTTTCAAGGATTTCCTTCGGATTAAAAAAAAATTTAAGAGGGTTCTTCAACGGGGAGGGGCAGGGGAACCCAAAGCCCCCCCTGTTAATTTTTTTTTAGGGGCTCGGTGTTTTATTGGAAAAAAAATATTTTAGGGAAAAAATTTTGGGGGTTTCTTTTTTTTTTTTTTTTTCCCCCCCAAACTTTTCATAAAAAAAATTCCAAAAAATAAAAAAAAAAAGCGTGTTGAAAAATCTCTCTCTTG
>Ga0163217_1060885_pt1 | contig 12733 bp, 10 predicted proteins | sample SynspAceP_FD_185933 | JGI IMG/M metagenome (GOLD analysis project Ga0163217, IMG submission 185933) | Saline lake microbial communities from Ace Lake in Antarctica - Synechococcus sp. Ace-P (PacBio error correction) | ecosystem: Environmental > Aquatic > Non-marine Saline and Alkaline > Saline ... | reverse complement strand
TTGTGCTCGAGGCTTCACCAGGCTGAGAACTAGCCCATCAGGGCCTGATCGCAATTAGGAAAACCTGAAAGGCTATGCATACAGCGACAAGTAGAAGCTGGGAACAGGTCGTTACTTCCGAGCAACGAGTGAATTGAACTTCCAGCCTTGGCGAAAAAAGCAATTGACTGGTTGAAACAGATAATATTGCCAGAGAGAAACGAGAATTGTGATATTCACCCACTCATAGATTTGCTCAATATATGATAACCTCTGTATTGGACCCGGTACCGGGTCAAAGGCAAAGCAGTTTTGGACTGGGGAATGGCAAACAGGTGGGCGATCCTCTACATGGATTGGGAACTACCCAGCCTACTGGTGTGAAGCTGGAAGATCCAGATAATTCTAAAACTATTCAACTTGCTCACAATTCTACCTGGGGAATCTATGACCCGCGCAGAAAGCTGGTTGAGTATTTACAGCATTAAAAGGGCAAGATGGGAATTAAGTGAATCCTGTTTTATTACATTTTCGAATCGTGAAAGTCGCAGTGATTGCGCAACAGATTACAAAAGATTTAAAGAAGGAAATGCAAAACACGACCTCGATTTGGGCTTTGATTCATGTCGTTGGAAGCATCCGGAAAAATGGCTTGAAAAGCCTTGACACACAAAAAATATAATATTGAAACATAAGAAAAATTTTTGCATCCTAGCGTGCCAGGAACGCTGGATCTCGTTGTAAGCCTTACAGTTCCGCCATATCGGGCGGTATAATATGGATAGAGATCATTGTATATCAAGCAGGAAAGCTTTGGAACTGTCATTAAAAATAACCATGCAGGAAGATTCTGAGCTCATGCAGCTGCGAAGAAGACGAATGGAAATCAAGCGAGACCAAGCAAAACAGCCGCGGCCATATCAGCCCGACTCCACATTTCCGACTCCTAATCCATTAGAAAGCTGTGGAAGACCGCAGATTTAATACCAATGATAAGAGACGTGAGGCTGAGGATCCGGAATTGAAAAAGAACAGTTGTGATAAAGCGATTTGGAACAGTCGCACCCAGTCAAGACAATATTCACACAAAACCACCTGCCTTTACCTTCTACCTTCCATGTTTGCGAAAGAATCAGGAAGACCGGCAAGATTCTGTGCATTCCACTTTCATGATCGTGTTTTACTCTCGTGTGGTAAAGATGATTCATGGCGCATCCGGGTACGGATCCGATTTAATGTCCACTATTGGAACCCTTTGACGGAATTGAACCAAGTTCGGTTTTTGGTAAAAACAGGAAAATCCAGGCTACATTTTTAATTTACCAATGCTATGGCCTTGATCGGCGCGGCGGGAAAATTAAAAACAAGAGATGTCCGCGAAATTGAAGATATCGATAAATCCTGGTGGTAATTTCCATATGGCGATGGGGCCTTTTGGCATTTTGGACAGCATTGGATTGCGAGACTGCATGGCATGTGACGCACCAATATGCCTGGAGCTTGCTTCTCAGGGCTTTGCTAAGCGTTTTGAAAAACCTACATGGATCCCAGGGAAAGATCTTGGGCGAAAAAAACTGCCAGCGCCAGCCGTAAGATAAATAGCATCCCGAGGTGAGCTTTACACTATCCCAAATCCAAAATATAGAGATCCTGATGATTCTGTAACTTTTGACTTGGAGGGCTTGTTTCCCAGACTTGATGCAGTACCTTTTAGTGTCTTTGAGATAGACAGGGACCCGATCAGGAGATAGGAGTAAACGCCTTAAAATTTTTCCACGAATTCGTATTGATAAACCCACAAAATTCATGATACACATACATACACACAGAGGCAAAGATCCCAGTATACTTTAATGTCAAGGACCCCCTTTAAGAGGCCAGCGAGTACATTATCACCGTGGCGAATAGATTTTTCGTGGACCTTCAAAATTCCCTATAGCTTGCATCTATCGAGCTCGATAATCCAGAGGAAGTAATATCAGCCAACCCGGCTTCCCATGCCAATATGCTAGCCTTCTACCATGATTTCCAAAAGGCATCACCATAGTCCAACATTTATGCATAAGAATAGCGCTAATGTATCCAACTTCAAGTTTCATGAGATGAGGATTGATTTACTGATTTTTTCCATCATGAATTCCAGCTATTACTCGAACCTTTTCACTGTGTAAGGAGAACTATTATGGTGAATAAGTCGAGCTGAAGTCAACTTCTACCATCATTCACTACGAGCTAAAAGTGTTTTCTCAATCCAAGATATTTGGGCTAATACAAATGATCTAGAAATCTCCTGCCCATACTCTGGCAGTACGTGTTCGAGTCTTCGGATTCATAATCCTCTATACTCTCAGGTCCTATTCCTCGGTATAAGTCGCTTGAATAAAATGCTGCAATAACGTGTCCCAGCGCACTAGGCCCAACTCCCGATTAGTTTCCACCTTTTTCAGTTTGACTTTGACTCAATGTCGTGTCCCGGATAAAATGGGATTACCCCGATTAAAAAATATAGCCATCGCCTCACCTTCAACCTTGAAATCAGTAATAAATTAATCAAAGCGATAGCCCAGTTCTGATCCTCCAATTTTCACAACGTCCAGTCAGCGCGTTTACTTTATAAGAACCGCAGCTGTACAGACTGATTAATCCAGACGAAGGACCTCTGTTTCAATTGCAGGCGAATCGCTGGCTTTGAATTTGGCATTTTCTGAGGATCCTAGAAAATAGGTTTTGAAAGGGTGGCTAGATTTTTCGATACCATAACTGGAATCACGCTCCTCTTCCACCTCAATCTCATCGAGCTGATCCTCCATCGAGCGGTCAGCATGCACATGGTTATTATAGCTTTGAGGTTGTAGAGTTGCGAGCCTATTCATGATACTCAAAAGAGTTCATAGGATCAAAATCCGAAGCATGCCTGGGACAATCAACGTCATAATCCCTCAGGGGCCACGTTCAGTGAGGGAATTTACCTTCTTCACTATGCACACAAAACGCTCAAAAGTAGTATTGCGTTCTAAACAACGACCGTCGCATAGACGGAGTTGGCACATATTCACGAGCACGCGTCAGATAATCCGTTCCCTTGAAAGTATGTTCTGAGAGCAGCATAATTGGATTTGCGGCAAAGGAAAAGACAAGAACAAACAGGTCTTAGTAAGGGTGCTGGCATGTAAGTCCTGTCTTCATATTATTTTTTCTTTGAGCTGGCGCAATGGAGGCTTTCAACGAAAATACTAGTTTTTTTCTTTTTTGGCATATATTTCTGCCTGTTCATTCACCTCAGGCTTGATTTTCCGATGAATTTCAATGTCTCTCCGCATAGGTTTAAGTGTTTCTAGAGCCTCTCTTTCTTTCTTTAATTTGTGAAAGTGTTTTATCCTTACCTTCTCATGTAAGGTAGCCCATCTTCCATTCATACCTGAATTCTTCCGGAATCTTCATCAAAAGAATGATTATGCTTTTTGGCATCTGCTCACGCTGTCTTGGATTAGTTTTATCGCTTCTTCCTCAATTGATACTCAAAGGATCTTGCTTCTTTTCCAAAGAAACAAGGCTCGTCGTTGTCTGATGTAGGGTTCCAAATCTTACCGATTGCGGCAACGACTATTTTTATCTTCAACATTCCTACATCACGGGAAGTTTGAATAATCCAAAGCATCGCGTTCTAGTCGTAATATTCTCCCAATAAACTGACCTTTCTTCAGACTAGCAAATGCTTTTTTCTCACTCACTATCGACGATCTTTGCACCAAAGGACCAAAACTTACCCAGACGGGCGAGATCAGTTTTGCCACTGGACTGGGTGAAACTCGATCTTCTCGACTCGAATTGACATCCCTGACGGGAAACCAGCTCAGTTCGTGACACTTTGATGGAATTTACATATAAAAAGATTCGAGCATATTTCCTGGCGCAAACCTGTTCCTACCAGCGGGCTATAATCATTCGAATTCCTTCTCTACTCCGCCGCTGATAAAAACTGAAGTCAAATCACATTTGCGAAAATGCGAGTCCGAACAAGACTGGTCAATTTGACCACCAGTGCATGTTTTGTGGAAAAGCTTCTGCTTTTCTCTTGCTCCTGTATTTTCGGTTTTGGTTGCTTCGGTTGAAATTGCCTTTGGCCAATGATTCATCTCTACCAAAATTTCGCAGGAGTTTCCATCACGTGACTCTTTGATTACCATATTCCAGTTTTGGATTCGTAGAAGATTGTTAGGAGCGTAGTGCGAAGGTCTTCCGAATTCCAATTCCTCAAGTTTCTCAACCAAAGCTGCTTCCGTATATCTAGGCGAAGCACGAGTGAAGGATTCTCTTGCTTTCATTTCCATCAAATTCAGCCTGACCGATGTTTCAATGGAGGCAAAAATTGCCTTTCCGCTAGCTCGCTCCTCTTCCTGGTGCTCATCGTTCGGGGTACTTCTAAATAAAACCTTCAAAAAAACCATCAAATTTGATTATTTCGCCTGTTGCCACAAGATTCTGAGCAGTGCAGGAAAATTGCGATGTGATCGTGGTGCATTTTCAAAGCAGCGTGCTTCCATCTGAGATGCAACTCGCGCCCGCTTCCAAAATCAAAACATAGAGACGAGATTCCATTTCCGATCTCGCTGATTTCATCTTACAGAAGTCTGTTCACGGTCGCGGATAGCCTCGTGAGCCCTTTTGAGCACTTTCTGATTTTGTGGAGTAAACTTTCTTGAATTTATGAGCTATTGGGGTCCCAAAAGGAACTCAAAAATCGCATTCTTAGCTGACTCCATCGCATCATTCGATAGATTGACGCTGCTCTGTTCCGCATAAGGTGGATGATCCTACCTGCTTCATATAGCTTTTGCGGCCGAACAGGACATGGTCTGTGGCGACAAGAGAAAATAAAGCTTTCTATTGCCTCCTGCTGGAGTGAGGTCGTAAATGGAGCAGCTGAGTTTTTCTTAGTAGGCTTCTTTTCAAAGAGATTATGCCACTCGAATTTTGCTTCTAGGCAATCTATTAAGAAATCCTTCAGCCTCATCCTTTGTTTCAAATTTTTGGAAGCTCGGCCTTGGAAGGTTTTTCCCCCAACTTCAAATTTGAGCAGTAATCTAAAAACTGACCTTTGGCTTTGTGCTGCAATCGAATTTCTCCGCTCTCAGCACTTCTACAACCAAGACGAAACAGCCACGACTGAACTCGCCTGCAGAAAAGGTCCTGTTTTTTATTTTTTTCCCAAAGCGTGATTGGAGATAATTCACAAAAGCCATACCAATCCATCGAATCTACAAGTGCCCTCGCTTGCTTGCGTACATTGACAATATCATAATCGATTGTTCTGGGGTTCTCGATCGCTTTTGTTAATTGCATTTGCTGATTTCCGAAAACAAGCGAATCCGCCTTTGTAATCTCATCTTTGCAAGATTCAAAAACCTCTTCTCAAATGCAAGCAAATCGCTTTCCTCTGACGGTCATTCATCACTTGCTAGGAGATCCATCTTCCTGCAGCCACAATGTTACCATAGTTTTGAGAGTTCTTTGTGAATGACGTCCTCTGCTATTAATCGGCCACACTTCGTAAGTGGGCATAAATGCAAATTTCCTTTGATGTCAATCGCCTGTTATCTGTCCATTTATGACAGATCTCTTCACTGTCGAATAACTAGATGCTTTACATTTATGTAACTTTGCCTAAGTACCTTCAATAGTGTGTTGGCTTTTGCAGTGACTTCGACGATCAGCAAGGTTTTTCTGACATTAAAAATGTGTTTTCACAAGTATTATCCCTGATCAAGAGCTAAAAATTAGAGGCATTGTTCTCCTCCATAATTAATCGCTCAAGCAAACCTGGAATTGGTGAGTTTTTGGAAGCCCCAAGATGATTTTATCTTTGATATCCAAAAGAAATTGAAGCAGTTACTTTATTAAGACATGAGAGCGGGTTTTTCGCAGGACTTGACATAGTCGCCAATTGACACAAAAGGTAAAGAAAATTAACCGATTGATAGTTGAGTGTGGTCTGAGAATACAGCTCAGTTTTCAGTAGATCTGTTGTATTGTTCGAGTGCTTCACAACTCAGGAGACGGCTGCAATTATCAATAAGGTAATTTATTTCTATTAAGACGACACTGATCACTCCAAAAAAATCGTCATGCAGGACTGAAGACCGCCTTTAAGAATTGATCGAGGATACAGATGATCGTATGAACTTTGTTTGCTTATTGAGGCAAATCCAATCGATTAGCTTGCTCCTTTCCCATATTTCTAACTCAAAACTAATTGGAATGCAGCCCGGAATGCTTGCCAAAGAATAGAATTGGAGGCGCCACATGGCGAATGATTGACGCCGGAACAGGAACACTTGGGGAAATACGTCAATTAGCTTTTCCCCGAAGCTTCCAGATTAAAAATCAGTTGATGGAGCTTCCAAGCTTAGATTTTGATCAAATTTGTAAAGCACATCTGCCTTCGGCTTGCAGCTTCAATCCTCAGACGATCAGATGATTCCTTTTCCACCGTCTTGCCTCCATCAACCAGAGTTTGGTCCTCCCCCATACTTGGCTTGATTTTCTTTATCCTCATGATTTTGGACACCATTAATAGTAGACTGTGGCAGTCTTGGCTTTTCAAACATAAGAATTTACATCCTTTAAATAGCTGCACGAAAACAGCATAAGAGCATCTCCTCTCACTCTGTTAGGATTATGTCACATATTGAATCAAGGGCTGCCAATCCCATGATTCCATAAATGTGTGCCCAAATCCCAAAATCTGCCACTCGTAGCGGTTTTTGTAAGTAAACACCATATTTCCGCCTGCCAGATTTAATGAAGAATTCTACATGGCCCGAATCTTTAAAACTCTCTTTGTTACAATATCTGCAGCAGGCACCTATTTTCCGCCGGCACCGGTGGATCATTTGTATCAATGACTTTCCTCCTGATACTGGGTCTGAAACTTCTGGCCATTTGATAGGCGATTATGCCGCAAACTAGCCTTCCCAATAGATCAGTTTTCTTTCCTATAACGGACTTTCTTGGAACCAATCTAAGGTATACTTTAGTCTCACTCTTCAGGCGTTCTGGCTCCCACTCCATTTTGAGCAAAGGCTGCACCGCGTCATCCGAAAATGGCTGCTATAAATAAATGAGAAGATAATTGGTATCTTCATAGGTTTGGTTTGAGGGTTGTTCAAATTGAAATGAATTGTAATTCGAATGCTCAATGTTGAGTTATTTTTAAATAGAAGAATCTATTTTATTTCCAATGAAAAGGGCAAGGCAAAAAACAAAGCATCAAACGTCGATGATCGCAGGAGGTTCAATCGCTCGAGGTGAGTGGAGGGGGCGGAAGTAGGTCCCTATGATATCGGGTTTTTAATGAAGTTTCTTTTTTCAAAAAAACACAGTATTATATCATTATTGGTATCGTAGCCGAATCATTGTCACACCACGACGTGAGGCACCTATACTCCAGACTTTCCTTTTCTTGGGTAATATTTTAGGCTCGCGATGGGGCGCTCCTAGAATGTACACTGCGAGCAACCACATATCTACTTTACCCGGACAGCGCGCATGAGGAGTCGATTTGGCAGAATTGTAGTTGCCACCATTCTCTGGCTGATACTGAGATCATTCTGAATCATGACAAATGGCGATTTAATGTACCGAGGAGCCTACACTTGTGCTTTTACACTCGTCTGATGGTCTCAGCCTGCGAATGAGCTGTGCTCTCAGGTTTGCTAAGCAGCGGACTCCTATTTTATGTCCTTGCGATTGAAAGTCTGTAACATCGATTCTTAAGCCTTTTTCACCAGAGATGTGCATCAAACAGATAGTTTATAATGCGCGAGGAGAGTTAGTTGCCAAGGCGCCTAGTCAATCGCTCATTGAATAGTCGGAGCACACATCCAGAAATATTGCGAATCACTACGAAGCGATAAACTCGAGGGACAAACAGCCAAAGAGGAATTTAATGGAGTACTCAGTTCAGAGCTGGTATATTACAGCGGATTTTAGCCATGGCAGTTGTGCCCAATTCACAGTCAGCAAGCCAATCTAGGCCTGATATTGTCATATATAGTTCTTGAATTGATAAGCACTTAATGCTGATAAATGGCAATGACGCATGACCGCTTGTCACAATAGCATCCTCAGGACGTGTAGTGCGCGGATTCTTTTACACCACGGCACTTCTGCTCAGCGCAGTGAAATGGTTTAGAAAAGGATATGATACTGGCGATATGAAGCAAGGGGACAACGCTCAGTACTTCTTAATCTTAACAGCTGACTCCAATCACTTTGATTTGATTCAGCCGTGGAAAGTTGTGGAAATATTGCCCTCAGTAAATAATACGTCTCTGGGATTATGGGCAACAAGCTCGAGGAACAGCGATGAATCGAAGTTTTCCGTCGGGTTTCATTCACAAATTCCAATTCGAGTCAACAATTTTTTCCCGATAGATGTGAATACACAAAGCATTTGCTCCCTTATTCTCGACCTATGAAAACCTTCTAAAAGAATTTTTTTTGAACTCGCCTCTCGGAAAAAGGCTGCACTTTTTATTTGTATGAATTGGGCGCTGTCTTTCGGGACAGTCAATCAGCACCTGCGGCAGGATTCGGCTAGTGCTGCGGTTGCAATCACCTGTTTCTCAAGCCATCAGTTTGAGCAAAGTTCATATTGTTGCAGTCGGCCCACTTAAGAAACAAGAGATTATTGGCTTCTCTAAAGGAAAAGAAGGTTCTCGACAGGCTGTAATGCTTGGTGACTTTCAAATCTTGAAAATCCTTGCATAGCCGCTTCCATCTTCGTATGAAACAATCCCAGAGCGTTTGGGCATTTCAAAGCGGAGTTATATTCAGGGCCATAATCTCTTTGATCTCCAGGACAACTCCATCAGAAGGCGATAATTCAGTTCGCCGGTCAATTCCATTGAAGATCACACTTCGCTTTCAGCTTTGGGCTTGAAAGAATTTTTTTGGGGGGAAGGAAAATTGTTCCTGAAAAGTGATTTTAAACCGATCCGATATTGATTGCTTTGCCTACATAATCCTTTCCCTTTCGATGGGCATGTAAGTAATCCACAGTAATTCGGATTGCCTGAAATTTCGCAAGAAAAATTAGATCCTATACCGGTGTTTTTCTAAGGATTCCATGTCCACACCCAGGACTCGCCTACTAATTGGTCATTCTTGTCAAAAAGAATGCTGTTGCTTGTTGGTCTCCCATTGCTCGGTGACGCGCAGTGATTCGGTTGAATCTTCTGATTTCTCAGCAGGTCCGCCAAGTGGACTGATGATCGATCAGCCCCCCGGGAAAGATTTTTCTGCTTAGCTAACCGTGCAAAGTGATAGTGACTTCAATTTCCTTTCTCTTCAAAAAAAAGCATCACGAAGATTAGAAATCCAAGACGAAATTAACGACGATTGGGCGACTCAAGATTAGCGCGGAGCGTGTCCCCGCACGCTAGCAAGACGCGCGCGATAGAAAGTATCATATCCTGAAAGCTGAAAGTGGGGCAAATGGCACGACACCCTTGAAATATTGTCGGATTGCCAAGTCAATCCAGGATGTCAAGTGGGGGATTCCCATTTCTCGGAGGTTTCTCAAATTGGCGTCCGATACTCCTCCGGTATTCGCTCGCCGTCATGAATCAAAACCCGAACTTTCACCGAGTGATTCTTGCTACCTTGGGATATTCCCTAGCCTGCGGTCTCCAAGTCTTACAATCGCAGTTAACTTTCCATAATCTAAAAAGTAGCAATCCTAGATGAAAATTCTCTGGTTGTCCAAGAGATTGTCTGAAAAATAGCATGAGATCATGAAATATTACCTTTATGAAAATTGAGCATTATACTGCCCTCCTTTTTTCAGCCAATGAGGGGTTAAAAATCAAGATTTACGCCGTTTATTCCTTTTTTGCAACTTTGTTTCAAGCTTTATGGAGTTTATGTTGAGGCATTCTCCATATTCTCTCTATTTGACATTGGCTGAATCTTAAAAGCCAACCCTCTATATTATGTCCTTTTTGTATTGGAAATGAGCTCCATGGCAAATGCGCAAAAACCGCAATTTGGTCGAATTTCAGGGGGAAGGTGTTCTATTTGGAAAATTAATTGAGCAATCCGAAGCCGCATATATTCTGGGAGATAGAAGAGCTCAAGGGCAGTTTCAGACCAAACAGGGAATTTCAGTGTCTAACTCTCTGTCCTGGAAGCTTATCTCGCCATTCACATCACAGATACCTGTTGGACATCGAGAAATAAGGAATAACGATTAGATCTTAGAGATTAATTCATTTTAATAAGAGCCTATCGATTAGAGGAGAGATCGCTTAACGTGCTCTGGTTGAGGATCCATGGACATCGTGATGCGGTGCAAACTACTACTTGCCGTCACAGCGCTTTAATTGGTGACGCTTTGATGGAAGCTAGAGGAGAAAATCTCGGGGAAAGCTTTAAACGAATCGCTGGAGTGACAATTTCAGTATCCGGAAAATACGATCTCAAAAGCCGTCATTCATGGCATGCACAGCAAACGAAATCATGATCTTGAATAATGGGAATACGGACTTGAAAGGTCAGCAATGGGCGCAGAACATGCAACGGAAATTGGATTCCCTTTCATTGCAGATGAAATCACTGTAATCAAAGGTGCAAACCGTTCGTTATGGTCCGAGGCAATGGGAGTAATTTTAGTTTAATCCTGCCCCATTTCACCAAAAAGGCAAGTCTAACAGGAACTGAATTTACTGGGTGGTTCAATAGCCAAAATGGGTTAAACATTGCCATATCTCATAGTGGGGGCTGGGAAAAAAAAGGGGCTAGGTATCGACTCCAGGATCTAACCAAAGAGGGAAATGTACAAGTCCCCGGCATATTATCAAAATAATTACCGGAATGACGAAACTGATATTTCCAGGTTTTCTATCGGATACAGTTAGCCTAAACTGGGAGTGAGACGTTTATAGTTTCTTCAAACACTTCCATCGCTCACGAGACGCGCTTATCGGGAATATTCGGGACTTGGAAATATCATTCAAATATGGTGCGCCCTAGTCTTTACAGAGGTTCATTTTACTTACACAGTTGACTAATCGCAAACAAGTCGGTATTCACATCAGCTTGCCAAGCTTAATTCACTTCACTCATCTGAATTGAAATTGGAAGCTCAATGCACAGTACGGTTTCCAATTGAATCTCAGAGAAGAATATGATCGCGAAGAGCGGAGATATTTAAATATAAAACCCAAGCTTAGATTTACAGCTCTACACCAATACTCTGATTATTTTCTAGATCATACTCATAAGAATGAGTTCTCGGGTGTAAACGTTATTCAGCAGGCAAATTATACCAACATTCCCGCGCTATAAATCGATGGATTATTTATCTCCCTCGAACCATATCCGATAATGACGCCTCTCTCCATACGTATACTATCGAAAAGTACTCCAAAGGCCAGTAGAAACTTGGAAGGTGAGGATTACGTTTTGAGCTTAAGGTCAGTCAGACTGCGAGGTACGTCAATAATTGAGCTCAACAAGGCAGATCTCAATTATCAAATTCCGCCTTTCTTTGGGGACTGTTTCAGCTCAAGCCCTCCCGTTCTCCTCTAGTTCTAATCTAGGTTTCTGCTTGGGCGTCTCCAAATGTTAATGGCTTATTCAGTCCAGAGGGATTTGCTATTTATGGTGCAGCTATTGAAATTGGGATCCAATTGAACTCTGAGAAATTTTCATTCAATGGCGGTGAATGAGTTTGGAATATGATTACCCTATGGAGGTCACTGGATATGCCAACAGATCCAAAATTACATTTACCTCAATCCAACGGGAGAGAACGGTGTAAGTCTCCGCGGGACTTTTCTAATGTCTATGAATATCTACAGGCTACGGGCACCAACTCATTTTTTCTATGGATTGGACTTTGCAGGAAGTTAGCAGTTTACCGATAACCTCAGCGGCTATGCCAAAGGGCTCCAATCATCAGGAGCAAGGAATACAGACGAAAATAACTACTTCCCTTTTCATCCCCTCTGATCGAATGGATGGGAAGCCTTCAGTTTTGGAAAAAAAGCTAGTTCTCAGCCACAAATTGACATTGAGTAACATCCTAGTGTCAAAGCAAAACGTGAACCAGACTTTGTGACATCGCAGCTGCACCTCCGTTCGGCATTATTTAATTTGGCTTATCAACGAGAAATCGACCTTCAGGGAAAACAAAACTAACCTTGGGCTTCGGTACAGAACTTTCTTAATACCTCCTATAAAGGAGTATTTGATCGATTCCGATACTTCACGACGACATCGGCCGAAATATTCTATTTAAATCAATTATAAATTCTCCAAACAAATCCCAACGATGTTCAATTCCAAAGCCTTTGCTTGCTATGCAATCGTATTCTTTTCTGAATTTACTTCATGTGAAGCCAATGATCCTGAACCAGAGAAAATGATGGGATGATCAACCGATGTATCTTGAGTTTCAAGAATAAATTGCAATCAGGAACTCCTCTGGTTGCCTGAATTTCACACCTTATTAAGCGCCGGACCCACAAGGAACGAATTGGGGCTACGCTACCGATTGACTTGGACAAAAAGAAAGACCTATCAGATGAAAATTGAGGTTAGAAACTCGATGGGATATCAAGAAGATATCACTGCTGAATCTGTAGAAGAAGCTGCGACCATCAGCGAGTACTTCAATTCCTATTTTTGTTTTACTGCGGTACAGCAATTCGTGGGGATAAGGCGTTACTCACTTACACCCGATCCCAGC
>Ga0163217_1056524_pt1:10000-12733 | contig 12733 bp, 6 predicted proteins | sample SynspAceP_FD_185933 | JGI IMG/M metagenome (GOLD analysis project Ga0163217, IMG submission 185933) | Saline lake microbial communities from Ace Lake in Antarctica - Synechococcus sp. Ace-P (PacBio error correction) | ecosystem: Environmental > Aquatic > Non-marine Saline and Alkaline... | reverse complement strand
GATACCGTCTCAGTCTGCGCCGGATATCTGCGGCAGCTTTTCAATGCAGCCGAAGACGGTCTGTCTGGAAAATTGGTTTTCGGCGGCGGCAAACATCTTTGTGCACCGCGCCGCATCGGAATGCAGAGACTTGGTTTTATTGGGGTGGAACCCTTTATCAATGGCCTGGCCAAGCTCTTTATGCAGGTCAAAGGCCGCTCAATTTCACCAATATCCGCTTCCATTGATGATGATGCGGAGGTGCGTTGCTTGACTTGGGTTGCCGGGCAGCATCCATTGAGCGTGTGTTTCTTGCCTATCCTGACCCCCTGGCCCAAAATTTCAAACATTGAAACGGCGTTTTGTATCGCCCGGCAATCTGGATCGCATTGCACGGGTTCTCAATGCCGGCGGGTTGTTTTTTGTTGCAGCGGACATTGAAACCACTATGTTGGCTGGACGCTTGAGCACTGCCACAAGCATGCTGCTTTTTCATGGACAGCGGACAGGCTCTGACGACTGGATCAGGACGGAAGGCTGGGGCATTTTCTGATTTGGCCTGGAAACCCGTTATGAGGGCCAAGGCGCAGTAGGCGGGACGCTTCCCACATATCTGACTTTTCAACGGGGATTTGACGAAAGAAGTTCCTGCGGCACCAAAAACCTTTGCTGATATTCATTAGCCGGTGACTAATTAGCGCCCATGAAACAATACCTATCGAAACCATCAGAAAATTCTCAATCGTGCCCATATTGATCACGGCAAATCGGACCCTTTGCTGGACCGGCTGATCAAGCCTCACCGGCGGGTTGGAAAATCGTGAGATTAAGGCGGCAAGTTCTTGACAGTATGGGATATTGAGCGCGAGCGCGGTATTACATCAAGGCGCAAACGGTTCGGCTGACATATACGCGAGGATGCATCACTTACATTTTTCCTCCAATCTGATTGATACACCCAGGCTGTGGATTTGGGCTACGAGGGTCAGTCGTTCATGGCAGCGTTGCGAAGGCTCGCTTTGGTCAGTTGATTGCCAGTCAGGGCGTGGAAGCGCAAAACCGCTGGCCAATGTCTATCAGCAATTGAAAATGACCATGAAATCGTTCCAGTGCTCAACAAGGTCGATCTGCCAGCGGGCAGATTGTAGACGGTCAAGGAGCAGATTGAAGAAGTCATCGGCCTGACGCGGTCTGACGCCCATCGAAATTTCCGCCAAGGACGGGTATCGGCATCGACAAGGTTCTGGAAGCCATTGTCAAACGTTCTGCCCTCACCGGGCAAAGGCAAGCTTGCAGGCAATCCGGGATGCCACACTGAAAGGCCATGCTGGTGGACAGCTATATTGACGCTTATTCTGGCGCGTTATCGTGCTTGTGCGCATTGTCGATTTGGAAAGCTGAAAAAGGGCCAGGGAAAAGTTCCGAATGATTGGGGCACAGGTGCTTCCTATGAAGTGGACCGTCGTGGGCGTATTCACACCAAAAGGCTCGTGGACTGTGGAGAGTTGGGTCCCTGGCGGAAATCGGATTTCTGAACAGCGTCCATCCAAGGAAGTTTGCTGATACCCGTGTTTGGCGGATACGATTACGGAAGAAGAGCGCCGACCAACTGCCCAAGGCACTTGTGGCTTTCAAGCCTGCTCAGCCAGTGGTTTTCTGTGGCCTCTTTCCGATTGATGCCGGGGACTTTTTGAAGACCTGCGGGCGGCGATGGGTAAATTGCGTCTGAATGATGCCAGTTTCTCCTTTCGAGATGGAAAACCTCGGCAGCATCGGTTTTGGCTTTTCGTTGCGGTTTTCTTGGCCTGTTGATCTTGAAATCATTCAGGAACGTCTTGAGCGCGAATCAATCTCAGATCTCATCCGCAACCGCGCCAAGGTGGTGTATGATGCTGACAATTGATTTGATGGGAACGGGAAACCCATTGCACAATTCCGCAGATTTAAACCGGATTGTCATGAAGATTGAAGAAATTTCGTGAGCCCTTGGATTTCATTTGCCACAAAAATCATTGACCCCGACGAGTATCTCGGCCCCTATCCTGAAGCTCTTGCCATGATCGCGCGGAATGCAGACGGATCTGTCCTATGTGGGGCAGTCGTGCTATGGTTCAATACGATCTGCCCCTTAAGAGGTGGTGTTCGATTTCTTATGATCGGCTGAAAATCTATATCACAAGGGCTACGCCAGCTTTGATTATTCAGATCACCGATTATCGCGCGGCGATCTGGTCAAAACTGTTTCCTGTTTGGTCAATGCAGAGGGCCTGTTGATGCTCTGGCCATGCTGGTTCACGAACGCAGTCTGAACGACGCGGCCGGGGATATGTGCGGAGACACTTGAAAGAGCTGATCCCCGCGCCAACATGTTCAAAATCCCCATTCAAGCGGCCATCGGCGGGTAAAATCATCGGCCCCGTTGAGACAATTGCCGCTTCTTGCGCAAAGATGTTACCGCCAAATGCTTATGGCGGCGATGTTGACCCGGGGAAACGGCAGCTTGCTGGAGAAGCAGAAAGCGGGTTTAAGAAAAAAATGCGCCAGTTCGGAAAAGTGGATATTCCTCAGGATGCGTTCATTCGCCGCCTCAAGATGGGCGACTGACACCACCCTCAGGATCTCCGGCCAAGACCCGGAGATCACTATTTTCAAACCCCAAAATCCGCAAAAAATCTGCCATTTGACACTTTTGCTGCGCTGTTATTGTCGCAGTATGAGGTTGATAAAATTGCCGTCGTCAGTTTGCGCCATATA
>Ga0163217_1056524_pt1:0-2500 | contig 12733 bp, 6 predicted proteins | sample SynspAceP_FD_185933 | JGI IMG/M metagenome (GOLD analysis project Ga0163217, IMG submission 185933) | Saline lake microbial communities from Ace Lake in Antarctica - Synechococcus sp. Ace-P (PacBio error correction) | ecosystem: Environmental > Aquatic > Non-marine Saline and Alkaline >... | reverse complement strand
GAACAAGGTTTGATGGCGGAGCGAAACAGTTTTTGCATTATAACTGTTGCGCTGGAGTGCCGCGACAGTTTTGGGAAGCAATCTCGCCGTTTTCGATTTTCTGCAGTTCATCATTTTGTAATTTGAACCAGGGACAGATTGAAAAAAGTTGCTGGCCAAACCTTTGCTTCAAGATCATCGCCGGACCCTTCCCAAGTGCGCCAATCATGTTGTCAAGCTCGGGCGCGTCCGGATTTGTCCGCAAATGGCGTCAATTCTCTGCCTGTTGCGTGGCCATGGCTTTTTCGAAACCATCGGTTAAAAATTGCGCCATTTCAACGCGATCAAAAGCGGGATCTCAAAGGGGCCGTTGTCTCCATTTGGGCGAGAAGCGGATTGTCGGGACATTTTTTTGTTCCTCTGAAACTGTTTGAAAGTATCAATGTTAGGTCAGGCGTCGGCCTGTGCAAGGATTCTTTACTGCCGCCCTGCCCGGCCCTGCGACCGGACGCAAGCGCTTGCCTGCAACAGGTAACCACCTTGTGGGGGCGTCAAATTAGCATCTCAACCCGGCTGGCAAAGAGGCCCGGTTGTCGGGAGAACATAAAATTCTTCGTCAGGTCATTCTCACTTGATGCCCCGGCGGTTGGATATGGCGCGCTTCCAATCCCTGAAAACCATTCAACCCATAAGGCGGTAGCTGTTTGATGCGGGATTTGCAAGGGCATATCGAGTCCTTCGGCAACGGCCCTGCCCTCATGGCAACAATGCGCGCTCGGCTGCGGGGAATTTTCAAACGCGCGGACACGGGCAACCATTTGCAACAGACTGTTTTTCGCCCCGGCACGTGTTGAACAAGCGGCCCACAATGGCTTTGTGTGACAATGGCCGGGCGCAGATCCATGTGTTATGGTCGTTAAATCCCTGAGCCAGCGATGCCGCAAACCGCGCGCTGAGCGCATTAATATTGGCCGGTGCCCTCAAGTCCGTAGCGGGTAATCAGGGCCTCTTCCCGGCGACTTTGTGTTTGCCATCAAGGTGCAGTCGAATTTGCCTTTAACGGCGCGCCGGGCAAAGCCGGATTTTGATGAAGTCTGTCCAACCAATATTGATGCCCATATTGGACGGCAGCCATTGGGCTCGATCTTGCCCAAGGCCCCAAGTGCTTCCGCCCAGGCACCATCGCTGACCAAGGGCGGGGGCCAGCTTGCACCACCCATGGCAAACACTGTTGCAGCACTTTGGGTGGACAGCCAATTCTGCTCACCAGTTTTCGGTCAGCATCAGCAAACGCCCACCTACGTCAAACCCTACCCAGACGTGCCGCGTCCAGGAGGCCTGACATTGCTGACTCTCCAACCGACGCAGCCATTGGCAGCGCAGTAATGGGAACGTTTTGAAGCTGTGTGGGAAAATCGTGCCGCTGGAACCCTGTGAAAGCTGGCTCACCCAGACCGGCCATTCCAACTCACACGGCATCTGGCGGAAATGGCATCAATTGCGTCGCACAGAGGCCGGGGATGCGTGGAAAAATTAGGCTTTCTTTCAGCGCCCTCCACGGACCCGGGAATTGGGTGATGTTCAATCCACCCAGACCGGCCATGAGAAATTTTCGATGCCGGACTGGGCATTTTCTCATAAATAGGTGACCTGATGGCCAGCCGAAGCCAAAAGACCTTCGGCAGCCATCAACCCGGCAGGGCCTGCGCCAAATGGATGGCAATCCGGGCACGCGGTCTAGCGATCAAGAATTTGAGCGTAGTTACAAACCAGATGGGACCGAACGCGCAAAAAATGTTAGAAGGCTTGGTGGTTTTATTTATTGGGGTCGGGCATCAGGCCAAAGCCTCCTCCTTTTGCCGTAGACACAATAAAGGGATTCAAGATTGATAGCGCTCAGCGTCTGAAGCTTCCACTCTTCACGCCCATTAATTTGTGCCGAGCCCGCGTGTGAGTCAAATTGATTATTCTGAAAAAGTCGGCACGGGCGCCTTTCAAGATTGCCGTAATAGGCATTAAAAAGCTGTCCTTTTTGCGGCATCCAGAAAATTACATCGGCACGGGTGTCCAAACCAACGGGCATTGTAGGGGCTTCCGCACGCGTCTTTTTTGAGAACTGCGGAGGTTGAACCGATATCATTGGCCCAATGCGGTCGGATGAACTTGCATTCAAAATTGTCGCGCCCACGGGCGTCGAATTGTGGCGGTTCGCAGGGCAATCCAGGATCATTCCTTTGATAGGCTGGCAAACAGGGGGACTTTACTTGCCATTGCGGTAATAGGTCTGGCTTTTCTGGTTGGGGTGGGAACCAAAAAGGCTGGTGATTCGCCCGGAAAACGGGGGTTTGATTTTGAAACCATTTGTATAATTGATTTTTGAAATTTTGCAGCGATTCCGCGTTGGCTGGGACTTTTCCCAAAAAATTTTGGGGATCCCAAAAATCTGGCGGGACCCGATTTTCCCCCCGGCGAACCCGGGTCCCAAGGGCCCCGATCAAAGGGAAACATTTTCATCTCTCTT
>Ga0163217_1052893_pt1 | contig 12733 bp, 15 predicted proteins | sample SynspAceP_FD_185933 | JGI IMG/M metagenome (GOLD analysis project Ga0163217, IMG submission 185933) | Saline lake microbial communities from Ace Lake in Antarctica - Synechococcus sp. Ace-P (PacBio error correction) | ecosystem: Environmental > Aquatic > Non-marine Saline and Alkaline > Saline ... | reverse complement strand
CAGCAGTAGTATAAACAATCCATTCCATCTATCAATGCTCGCCGCAAAAGCGCAAAAGCCGATGCCTTTGCGCAAAACTGCTAATCAATGATTATGCTGGCTGTCCGTTGTAGCCTTTTTGGCTGACATCTGGTACAGCACGAAGTCCCGATGCGGATCCTATCTCCTGTCCGGCATCGGGTCGGCTGATTTATTTCGGGAATCTCGCAAGAAAACAGCGCATGGACCTGATCGAAGAACAATTTGCTGATGCGGTCAACTGATTGTGCGGTCGCTGCTGTGTTCGGACCACCGTTCCACAAGCGCATCATCTATTGTCTCAAAGGACATATCCCAGGACCCGCTGCGTCGGAATTCGGGGTGATCGCGGGATGAAAACCGGCCTATTGGCCGCGACATCGGCGAGGCGCTCCAAGGATATGGCGAAACGGCCTTTATATGCAGAATATGCGCTTCTTGGTTCGCCTGGTGACCTCAGCAGCAATCCGGCAGGTAACCTCGCTGAGATTCTCCGGCTGCCAAGGTGATCGCGGCCAGTTTCCGGCCTGTTCCAAGCCGGTTACGTGGGCCATTCACGGCGAGCGAAAATAGGTCGGGCAAGTCTTTCAGCCTTTCGTTGTTGCGCTGATCGTGATCAGACTTGGCGACCCGCATACTATGACGAAGCAATGGCCACCGCTGTTCGTTCCCGGGCTGCATTGCGTGGTCGTGTCTTCGCTTAACCTCATCGTCTGCGCAAGCTGACCGTATTAAAGTCTAGGGGCTTTCACTGTGGAATTTCCTGACACACTCGACACCACACTTGGTCCCATCGCTGGACTCGCTTCTGGCATACTTGGCTCCATGGTCGCGTGCACGCTGATCATGATCCGCGCCAGCCGAGATCGACTGGGCAAGCTAAACACGCAGCAATCCGATCCGCCCGACGCAGGCAAACAACATGCTCTTGCGCCAGTACAGACCGAACGAAACAGCTGCAAAAAATTCGCCAAGTTCCTTGAACCCGAAAACATGGAGAGCTCAGCGCCATAGGCGCTGGCTAACTCGGCAGCGGGCTATGGCCGCGGCGATCGCGGTTAGGGTTCTTTCCACTTGCGCCAGATGGCCCTAGGTATGCAGGGCTTGTTGATCGGCACGTTACGTCAACTTTCTTGGCCGTGCGAAAGCCTGAGCACATAAGTATGATGATCTACTACAGTCGGCCCCGTGCGATCGGTATTTCCTGCCCGCTATTGGGACCCGCCGCGTCGAGGAACGCAGAAGAGAGAATACCGGGTTTCCCCGATAGCGCTCACTGATGTTGTTGCTCCGAGGCAGAAGGCAGATCGGCTGGCCAAATGCATCGTCCGGTCGCTGCCGAATTGCGTGCTTATTCATCCTGCGTGGCGAAGAATTCGAAATCGTCGCCGCAGGTGAAGGCCGCAGGACAAAGGTCAGCGTATTGACACCATGGCGAACGCTGCGTGTGCAAAGTATGTCTTTGTCACGGTCGCTGGTGCAATCGCGGCCTTGGGAATCATCGCGACGCTTGCGGGTCTATGCCGCCGAGAATGCGCGACAAAACGTTGATGCGTGCACGAGAGCCGCAAACAGTGCCAACCCAAGAGACCCTTGCACAATGATGTTGACCGTTCACGCTGTGACATTTGGTCGCACATCGGTGATGAACTTACCAAAACTAGGCTCCAGTAAGCCGCATGTTCAACTCCAAGCGCGCGTACCCGCTAGCTCGCGCTTTGATGACCTTGATAGCCGAGACTGGCTTGCTCTGCAAGGGCGGTCTTGCCACGTTTGGGGGGCGCAATAAGCACACATCTGACAGCCCTTTGCCTCGGTTTAATACCGCAAAAGACGCCGAGACGGGTAGAGAGTCCGCCAACGTTTGATCACGCCGGTGAATACGAACTCGCAATTCCGCGCTTTTAAATGCGTGCCGCGCTCGCCTCTGAAACCTAAATGCCGAAATTCCTGTCGGTTGGGCAGCGCCAATCTGGGATGGGCCGTTGGGCCAGCCGAAAGGCTGCTGCGAGATGCGTCGAAAGGTGAATCCCCGAGGTTGGAATAATCTTGGGTTGTGCTGATGAAGCGCAAATCGCGCAGCAACTGACCTTCGTAAGGCACTATGCCTTCCGATAATGGCGAGTGACGCAATCACGTGACAATTTACGCTTAGCACTCGCAAAATCGGAAAACTCTGTTCGATCCCAGAGCAAAGACAGTTTATAAATTGTGCGCGACGGCTCGAGGGACTATTGGTGGCATGGCACTCATGACGAGCAGAGCAGTAAAAGGACGCAAAAATGCGCCACCCTTATCCTATCTGCGTCTGCATTGACGAGGCGTCGTCGCACTAGAGCAGGCTGCGGCAAAAATCCGGCGAGGAGCACGTGACTCGCGGTTCCAAGACGTAAACGTCGTGGATGAAAGCAAACTGAAGATGTATGTTATGTCGCGACCCGAACGAGCCGTGAAGCTATTTACCGCACCGCACAGGAAAAGCCGATCGCATCGACATCAGCGCAGCCTTGGCAAATCGTTGATCGCGCCAAGCGCAACAAGAGCAGCTGTGTTTTAGGGCAAGGCGCGGGCTCAAAAAGAGCACCGCGATGACAGAGTCGATTACGCCGATGCCTATCGGCAGGCATGGCAAGGCGAAAAGACATGGATTTCTGTCCGCCAACTGAAAAACCTCATAATGCTACCGGCTTCGAGGCGATCGTCGCCACAGCAAGCGGAATGGGACCAGGCGGGCTTTCGAATCGCATCGGACTGACACTAACCCGCGATCATGAAACTTGGGCTATTCCAAGCCACCCGCAGGGAGTTGATTATCGGCAGGCAGAACCGTCTTTGTTCGGCGAAGGGCCGTCACACGGATCCCCTTTTCCGCCAAGCACAACTGATCCTCGCCGTGGCGCGCAGCCGCGAGTACAGCTTGCCGCCAGATAGAGAATGGACAGACCGAATGCGCAGTGTGCGATACGCTTGCTTTGTCGCGATCAAAAAGGGCGATGTTGAAACGGCAAAGCTTGCGCCGCGACGCCTCAGACCGCACCGCAACACTTCGAAGCCGCTGTCCGGTTCCCTGCGCGCACTCGAACGCAGCCTAGCCCGGTGGAGATCACAGCTATGCCGCGCTTTTGTTTTTACCCTTGCGCTGCCGCTTTGTTGCGCCTAACGATCTATAACCGATCTCGCTTTTCGATTTCACCACGTCACGTATCGCCTGGCCGCGTGTTTGTCATCATCGCCCCATCGTCCATACGTTTGACCGCATCTTTGGCACCTGCTGCGGATGGCCAGGCGCTCGTTGTGGAATCTTTATGACGCAGGGGCTGATGGGTGCAGCGATGCGAAATTCATTGCTGGCGGGCCACCTTCTTCGCGCTCGGGATTCAGTTCTATGCGCTTTCATGACCACGTGATCGCGGGCTGATTCATTCTCGCGCTGCCACAATACTTCCCCCTGCGCAAGTCGCGCCCGCAGTGGGTCAGATGGCATGAAGCCAAAAAAACTTCCCATGGTTCTCGCGTGGCACTGTGCTTGGCGCATTATTTAATAGCTCGGTGCTATCTCGGGCCTGAATTTGCCATATTCGGCGGTAAGACCGTAAGGGCAAGCTGTACTCCATGAAAGTAGCCCTTCGGAAAATGCAAAAAGCGCGTCATGGCCCCTCCTCCGCCAACGCACACCTGAGATATGAACTGCCGTAGGTGATTGGATGCCGCAGACATCATGATCAAGACGATGTTGCGCGAAAGAATAGTCAACCTAGATGGTCAGCGAGCTTGCCATAAGCCATATGCCTTCCCTGCAGGTCACGCAGGAATTGATGACCTGAGCGCGCGAACAACGCCTTTATCGAACGACGGACGCTCACGCGACTAACGGCACGAAATGGGCTACAACTGACCGATTTGGGGAGAACGACGCAGCTGGATGCATTGGCGCAATTCGGATAATTTATGTCCGAGTGCCAGTGCGCTTGATGTTTTACAGTGAACAGTCAAACGCCAGTCGGTGGAACATGCAGCATCACCCGCGCCGCTCGAAGCCGCGATGGGCATCTGCGTGGCTTCCCTCCGGAATTGCATTAAGCAATCGGGACACCAGGCTGTTACGGCAGGGATCCATCTTTGATTACGGCCCCCGGCAACGGCAAGTCAGTCTATTCCAAACGGAATCGCGATGCCTTGGCACAAATCCTACGTCCCCGGGGCCTCGAAATATGCCGGACAGGTGATCACCGTCTCCACCCTAATCGTCATGCCACTGCGAGGGCGAGGAAAGAACAAGAACACCGACATACGTTGCGCCGCGTTACCCGCCTTTGACTCCGCTATGTCAGATGCCCCGAACGCACCAACCGCTGACACCTGGGCGAAGAGCTGACGCCTTGATATTGTCGTCATTGTCTATAATCCCACCGCACGCACTAATCAGCACCGCTGCAGACGAAATCACCGGGCCAGGCAGTCTTTATCGCGACGACTTGGCGCCGAGTCCGAACACAACCCGCAGCTTGTCAAACCGCCTGGATCGTGCCACTGAAGAGACAAACAAAGCATCCTGGCCTGCAATCAGAGCGAGAAATTCGAAGTGCCCTTCGACACGCTGGTGGTGTTTTCGACAAACTTTCACCCAAACTGAAAATCTTTGACCAAGCGCCCTGCGCCGGATTCTTTTTCCAAGATCAAGGATGATGGCCCCCAAAATCAGAGAAATCTTTCTCAGATTTTTGCACGATGGTCGCCAAAAAAACGCGACCATACGCACAGACGAGGCGTCGTGATCCACCTGCTAAAAAACAAAATACCCACCAATCGACACACTTTGCCAACTACCAACCCGATTATCCTGATCGACCAGATGCATCGCGATTCGACTCGAAGGCATTCCCCACCCAGATGCCGCCCCAATCTGGCTTGAAGCGCGCATGGCCAAATATGTTCGTCGCGGGGATTGAAACCATCGTCAGAATAGACCGCCCGCTGGCATCGGGGTGTCCCGCCTTCATTTTGCTTGGTAAATCCGGAGGTGCGGGGGCTGGCCCCCAGACTGCAAAACCCTATCTTGCACCCCACAGCAAACTGCCCCCCAAATTCAGCTGACTGGATTCGCCCAAAGGCTGCGGACCTATTCACCGCACAGGCAGGCGATATGCTGCGACGCGGCCGATTGCCCCGCGCTGCTGCTGTCGAAAAACCACGGCGCCCGGAGGTCGGCAAGACGCTGTCAGTCTTTCATGCCAACGCTTGGCTTGATTGGCGAGGCCGACCATCGACGGGATTGCACACGCTTTATAATCTCAACCGCTCAAGCACTGCGGCGGATATCAAACGCATCTCACCACCCTGTGACGAGATGAGCCTCCATCGGATCGGGACCGCACCGGCCGACACTCGCAGACCCGCAACGGCGCGCAACGCGGACCCGCCTCACAATCTTGTGTGACCCCGAAGCTTCGCGGCTGCTGACTCCTACGAGGACGCGACACGCATGTCAACAGGCTCAAAACGCGTGCGTGAATCGACGAGGACTCCACGCGCTCGCGACAGCAATACGCAGGCGAATCAGCTGATGCTGCACCATGGCGCGGGACTGCAAAGGTTATGTCCGGGGCCTGCAAAGACGTGGGCCTGTCGGCACCGTCGAGACCCCGCAGCATCGCCCCTTTATGGCACGCCACCCCGTCCTTGCCGATGCCTGCTGGACCGACCCGGACCGGCGCGACCGAAATTCCAGAGGCTGCACACAGACGCGGCCCGCCGTGTCCGGCAACCGGCGCCGCCTATGCGATCCTGCGTGCTCGAACAGTACGCAGCATAAAACCACCTGATCTTTCACAACAACCCGCGCCAGCGAGATTTTTCTTTCACAACCTCTGCTTGCCAACGAGACAGACCTGCCCACTCCGGTATCCACCACGGCCTCCTTGACCGTCGCAACGCGAACGTCGAAGCCGCGATGGGCGCCGGACCGCGGCATTGTCTGCACCGGCCAGCCTCGATCTTGGGATCGACTGGAGGCGACGCGATATCTTGTGATCCAGATCCGGCCCTCTCCCGCCCCCGAAGGAAGATGTAAACGTCTCGTGGCAACGCAGTCCATATAATCAGAGAACTGCGCGCGCCAACACCGTACGAACCCCCGTCCAAGGCGGCTCTGGGCCCGCGAACCGGTTTCACAGTCTGCTTTGAATGCGTTGCCGCCAGGCTCAGACGCCGTATTTGGCGGAGACTTGAACGGCGACCCGCGCGGCCCCGGCCCCAGAGACTATGTGCCAAGCATATTCCTGATCACCGCAAGCGCCGGTCTTCGACGCGATGCGCTATATAATGCCCGAGGTGACGTCTTACCGCCAGGTTCGACGCCTGCCTCGATTTCTGCGCACGATGGTGGCTATGCCGCTGCGGGGCCTATACAGTGCACGGCTTGCTGTGGGTTGACGGACAGGTACAATGGCACCATGCGCGCCCCCGACAGCAGCCAGCGGATCCGCAATGAACAGTCGGGACACATCAACAGATACGATACGCTAAAGGTCGGATGAACGCAATCGCGGCCGGCATAACATGGGCGAGATCGAAGAGGGCTTTGCTGCATCGCTTGAGCGCAGGCGACAACATTTCGCTGATTGCGGCGAGATCGTCAATACGAGGCCTGCGCGAAATGACGTCGAGGTCAGCGCTCAGCGCCAAACAGCGTTTTGCCACGTTCATGAGCGAAATTCGCACTCACACCCAGCTTCGGCCGCGTTTGCAACGCATGTTCGCCCAAGAAGTGGCCGACTGCCGCGTCATACTGCCGAATGCTTGCGCTGCAGCGCGAAGCAGCCAGCTGCAGACAACGCACGCTGAATACGCGCTTGCTTATCGTAAAGTTCCCACGACTGGCAGCGCCCAACGGACACGTCGCTCCATTGTTGTGACGCTTGCCCCAGTCGCAACGGCGCAACAACTCTTGCTTGCTGCTGACCAAACGGATGGAAGAGACTTGCTTAACCCTTGGGTTTTGTTCGCACTGACATGCATCGCTGATCTCGGGGGCTGATCCCGTTATGATCCGGGCCCCGCTTTTGCGGCATGACTCACACGGCACTTACACGCACCGCTTGACTTGGTGGAGCGGGCAACGCTGTGATGGAAGCACTTTCGCAAGCTGCCGCCACGATCGCTGGTGGTGATTGAACGAAACACCCCAACAGGCCCGAAATCAGGCCGTAGGCGACCTTCAGCATCGGATATTCTACTGAACACTGACTGGAAATACGAACCGGATCACCTGCTGTTCGACATCACCCGCAGAAGAGGCGCTACGCGGACTGGTTGACTTTGGCCGCATCGAAGAGAGCTTGCACCGGATCAAGGGCGATCGATCCGGCCTCGAACGTGTCAGCCCGCTGTCAGCGCACTGTTTCTGGAAATGGGACGTGTGCCGGTCAAAGGCAAGCTGAGAACGCGCTTCTAGCGAGATCGCCCGGTTGATGGAGGCCCCTCGGGCTCGCGCAGATCACCCGCGCCTACAATATCCCCCTCAGACGACGCTAAAACCGCGCGACCGTCCAGTATGAGTATTTTCAAGAAGGATGAATCAGATCGCCCCACCCGCGCCTCTGTGCCGGTTCGGAGGCGTCTCGCTTCACCTTTACAAATACTCCTGCGCCCTGCGTTCACACCAAAACTTCGGACCCGCGCCCTTGCGACCTGCGGGTAAAATTGGTGCAATGAAGCAACACTGAAAAACACGGTATGCCTTTGACTTTTGCGCGCGGCGGCTCACCGCGTTGGGTCTTGGCACTCTGGTGGCCGAGATGGATTGCTCTGGTCTCTGATTGCATCTGGGCAAAGGCAGAAACGGGTCCGCGCGGCGCGCGGATCTGCGCTGCCCATCGAGACAACCGATACGCTGATCCGCCTGGCAAGCAGAGCTGATGCGTTTACGGTGCGCGTCGTGGATGTGTTTGAGGCACAGTTTCGACGATCTGAGGCGGGCCCATGCATTGCGAAGGCAGCGCGGCTGACGTTGACCACGGTGTTCAAGCAGGGCAGGCGAGTGGTTGTGATCGAGGGCAACCATGATCCCGGGACTGTTGCATTGCGGGAAATTTGGCGACGTCGCAATCGCCCTTGCGGTTTCCCATATTGCGCAACCGGATACGCGGCAGAGGTACGGGGGCTGACACCCCAGGCACGGGCTCGCGACTAAGCGCGTGCTGTATCCGGCGGCTTTTCTATTTGACGACCGCGGCTGATCAGCGGCGTTCGGTACCGTATACCGCGGGGCTGTTCAGCGACGCTCGGTGCTACAGGCATTGATTGGGGCCACGGGGCCTGCCCAATACTTCACGGCCGAGCGACCGCATTCCCACTGCACGCTAGTGCAGTCACGAGCCGTATCGCACGGAAAGAAGGCCCCGATGACTCCGCAAGAAAATCGCGCACGCGCAGTTTGCGCCACCGACCATGATGCAGACCATCGGCGCAGAATTGAGCGATGTGTCCAAGGGGAGCTGATCCGGTCGAAGCCCATCCTTGCCCGGCAACGTGCAGCAGCAAGGTTCGGGCATTGGGGTCGACGTTTCTTCGGGACAGCGCTTAGCGGCTATGCGCGTGACGGACCACTTGCTTGGATACGAGGTCAGTCACCGCCGAGATCAAGATTTCACTGCTGGCCCCCGCACGCGGAGATAGCTGATCGCGATTGGCCAAGGTGGTCAAACCGGGCAGGCGGCTGTTGTGTGTCACGGCAAAGTGTTTGCTCAAAGCGGCGACCAGCAGGTGCTGATCGCCTTGTTTGCAAGGCCGTGCGTGCCGCGTTCCAGCGGCTGTGGATAGGCGTCGCCTTCGGTTCAGGCCAGTATGGGGCGCGCGGCAGGCAGCCGTGCCGTATGGCCAGCAGGCAGGCCGATGGTCATCGGCCGTACGCCCCCTGCACAGGGACGAATGGCAACGCCATCTCGACGCAGCATCAAGGTCAACTCACCCCACAAGACGGGTTTGCTTCGCCCGCTCTGCGCGACGTCAGCAGTTGATGCTACGTCGATGACGGTTCGCGCCCGGTTTGATCCAGTCGCCGGGCACCATTTCGAGTCGGCACGGCCGCAATCCGATGTCAGGCGCTGCGCACGACGCGGCGAGGTCCTTGGTCCGTGAAGGATGTGACGTGCAGCTGTCGTTCAGCAGAAGCTTGTGCCATCGGGCTTACGGACATATGCTGCGCCCGATCCGACCGCATCATCCCGACAGGCTGCGTGTGGTCGCGCAGCATTCAGGAGCAAGCGCGTTGCAGGGCACAGGATTTCTTCACTGTGCAAAAGCCCTACGTTACGAAATATGAAAATCCTCTACATCTTTGGCCGGATCATTAAATCGCGCTGATCACGAGTCTTCGTTTCAGGGTGATCGGCAGGGGCTGCACAGGATGCCGTGAGTCGTTCATCTGTTCAGGGCGTCGATCAGGAAAGCAGGTTCCGCCTCGATAGTTGTGTCCTCAAGCCGTGGTCGACGACTTCATTTCCACTTCCTTGGTTCATCTTGCCCTGGATTTGACAGACTTCGGAGCGGGAAATACGGCACCGCCAAACACAAGCCAGCGGCGTGATCCCGTGATCGGTCTTTCAGCCGCGTCACATGCTGGCGACCTGCCCCGCATCTGTGCTGCAAATGCTTTGCATCAATAGTCGTCGCTTCATATGGACCGTCCTTGTCTATAGCTTGGCGCTGGTATACTGGCCACAGCAGAGACGGCGCGAAGAAGCGATCTCCGGCCGCTTTCATACGCGCTTGTAGAACCGCACTTCAAATCAGCCGATGTCATTGAGACGAAATTTTTCGGCAGAAGGCACCCGTGGCAGGCCCGGCTGATGTCATATCTCGCGCAGATGCGACGACAAGCCGGCACCCGCGGCAGCGGACTTCGCGCAACGGGATGGCTAAGCCGTCGTGGCGCGCGCGGGCTTCGGATCGGTGGTAACTGTATTGCGTCTTGGCAATTACAGACCGCAAGATCGCCATAGCCCTGCTCTGTCCCAGTCTTAAGACTGATTGAGGATTTTCTGGTCATGACCGCCGCGTCGGCGCGGAGATCTTGTGGCTATTCTGATGATCTTTTCGGCCAGCGCATCGCGTCGGGATACGCCGTGGTGAAATTGATTGACCTTCTCGGTCGGTCTCGACGACTTTTGCGCCAGATCCAACGGGACCCTGCGCTGCCATTCCCAAAATGGCGTGACAAGCCCGGCTCGGAGCCCGGGAAGGACGTAGTCTTGCGCCTGCACTTCAGCATTCCGTATCTGTGACGAAATGGCTTGATCCGACAAACGACGGGCACGCCAAAGATTTCAGTCTGATTATGGCGGCAAGTCTGGCCGGCGCCGAGCTGCAACCGCGTCGACGTTTTCAGCGCCCAGTCGGCCTTGGCAACGCCCGTTATCTTCATCGCCCGCACGGTGGCCACGGACCAACGCAAGACGGCGCAAAGCCCGCCTTCCAGGGCCATCTTTTTTGATGTTCAGAATTTTTAGCCCAGATCGGCCCAAATCGGCTTGGTCACCACGTAATCTGCCAAGTTTCAGCGCGTGTCGTCGCGATGCAGATTGCAGCCGTGGCGATTATTCGCAAAGCGGCCCGCGTGTTACGAAGCAGATTGTTTTCCGCGTCTGCACAAGAGTTCGGCTGCAATTTCTTCCCCCCGGCCGGTTTTTTTTTTTTTTTTTTTTTTGTTTTTTTTTTTTTCCCAAGCGCACGGTCTCGCCGCGTTGCTTGATATCGCGCGCATAGATGGGTTTTGCAGTCGCGGAGTGTAGGCTACGATCATATCGCCAAGACGCTGTTGGAGATCGCTCAGGTCTTCTGGCAGACAAAGGATCGCCATGACCTCGGATGCGACAGTAATGTCGATCACCAGTTTCGCGCTGGGAAACCGTTAGAGACCACGCCAGTGATGCCGTGATCTGCCGTAGGGCGCGTCCGTTCATGTCGCACGACACGACCGCAGACGACGCGGCGACAGTCGTTTCAAGCGCGTTCCCCAAAGATTGTGGTTGTCGATCGCCGCTCGCAAGTGTGCGCCGAGGTATGCGTGGAGTCGCCGTGGAAATTGCAGGTTCATCTCTTCATCGGAAACGATTTGCGCAATTACCGCACCTTGACGGCGCCGCTTCATGCCCAAAGTTCGGCCCAAGCACGCCTCGGGATTGGCAACGGCAGCGTTCGTGGCGATCGGTTCAGCCCGTCACCAATCCGACGGTCGTGGTCGTCTTTGCCATCACCCAGCGGGGTGGGGTTGATCCGTAACAAGATAAGCTCCACGGGCGTCCTGCACAGAGTTGATGAACTTCTGCGATACCTTTGCCTTTGTCGTGGCCGCATAGGGCAGCACACATCGCTGCTGCATCCCAGTTTTTGCCGATCTCTTGGATGGGGGTTTGCTAGGCTTCGCGTGCAGATTTGGATGTCGGATTTAAAAATGTCATATGTGCTTCACCTGATTCGCCGTCGGCTTCTGTGTTGTTATTCCTAATATGCCTGCGGAGGGGCATGTGGCAGAGGCCGGCAATCCCGAACATATCCGGCTTTGATGCGGCGAGGACGGGCGGGTCCAGCGTTTGCCGTGAAGCGCGATTGATACGCCGCAAAACGGGCTTAGCCGTTGCTCAGGCGCGGTTTGACGGGGAATGAACAGGCGCAGCGTTCCCGACCCTCAGGCAGCCCCTCAGCCGCTCGATCCAGCAGTTCACGCCCTCGGTGGGCAAGCGCCGAACCTGAACTTGGGGCCGTGGCCGGGGCTGTCTTTTTTCGATCTCGCTGACCGGGCACACGCAGGGGCGTTTTCCGTGTCATCGTGTCGTCCACCAGAGGTCGCTTGAGCGCGCATTGGCGCACATGGTGAAAATCGGATGCTCTTGTCACCAATAGACTTGCCAAGGTGCCACGAGGATCCAGCGTGTCCAACCCGCAATATCTGCCGCGTCAGGCCTTCTCTTCGGCCGAACAGGACGACAGCTAGGCGCCACTTCCGTGCGGTGCTTTTGGGGTAGAGGTTGGTCACCCGCCCACAGGACCGCACGGGGTCAGCCCTGCAGCTTGTACGGTCATCTTCGAAAACCGGCCATAGCTGGCAAAGGCCGCGTCGACGGTTTCGGCGAGCCGAACCCTTGGCGAGTTCGGCACACGCCAAGCCAACCGTAATTGTAGCGTTAAAATTTCGTTTATTCTTCATCGGTGGGGCATGCGCAGTCCTTTGTGATGCGTTTGTCGCCAATCTGCGCAAAGCGGCAACAAAAAAGAAAACGCCCGCGGGTCGCAGGGCCTATTCGGTTTTCGTTCAAACTAACTAAGCGCGAAAAGCGTCAGAACGCTTGGGGCTTCAGGCTCCATTCCCGCTTGCGGGAGCATCTTTTTGCCCTTTGCCTTTGGGGATGCGCGTCAGGGTTGGTTTATTTGCCAAACCACTGGGACTTCCTCACATCGGTTTCATTGCGGCGGTACTTGACCACTTCATCACGCGGTATTTAATTTCTTCGCAGTTAAGGGGTTCGTATTCCAGCAAGCCTTGGGGCCAGACGTAATTCGAATTTTCTTTCTCGTGGTTTTTTCCCAGTGATTCATTTTTAAAAGAGGGGGCACCGGTCGTAAAAACCTGATTCTTTCCCCCGTTCGAATTTGAAAAATTTTTTCCCCCCCCGCTTCCAACTTCCAGCATTCGATCAGTCCTTGGTATCTCTCTCTT
>Ga0163217_1107870_pt1 | contig 12734 bp, 14 predicted proteins | sample SynspAceP_FD_185933 | JGI IMG/M metagenome (GOLD analysis project Ga0163217, IMG submission 185933) | Saline lake microbial communities from Ace Lake in Antarctica - Synechococcus sp. Ace-P (PacBio error correction) | ecosystem: Environmental > Aquatic > Non-marine Saline and Alkaline > Saline ... | reverse complement strand
CTGGCAGGGCCTCCTTACCCATGACGGTTCATTCCGCGTGTCCATTGCACGCCGAAAGGATGGCGGCCAGCGCCTCGGACATTTGGCGCCAGCATTCTGGTCGGAGGAGTTGATCATTTCGGTTAGTTGCAGATCGGATGCGGTCGTATCGCCGCATATGGCCCGAAAGGGACGTTTATTTTCGGCCCGGTCAGCGCCTCGCGCGTTCCGCCGCCTCTTCGGTGACGGCGCAAAAGAACCGCCGCGCGGGCAACCTGCGCGGGCCAGCGACGTTGCGACGCGCGCGGCCCCCCAGACCGTAGCGCCTGCCTTAATCACCGCGCGCGGTTGACCCCCGCGCCAGAGGCTGCATAAGGGCGCGCCAGTTGGCGGTCAGGGCTCCAGAGTCAATGGTCAGATGTGCGGCTTCATGGCGTCGTGTGTGGCATTGCCGGCGTCCAGAGGTCAAGACCAAATCGGACCCACGGGGCCCCCGGCCCCCGGCCCGTTGGTGGACGGGGTTGCATGCGGATATTTTGGCAAGAAAAATCGCATCGGATCCTCCTGTTCTTGCTTGCTGCAATATCCGCGGGGGAGTCCGCAGGACCGGGGGCTGACAGCCCCCCTTTGCCGCGCTCAGAAGCCCACGTCTTTCGCCGCTGCCCTGTTTGCCAGGGTTTGACCAGATTGCCGAACGGGTACAGCGGCCTTTCGAAGCTCAGCGATCGATCTGCCGATGGGCCGTGGCCGCTGCTTGCCGATTGAACTCTGGCCTTGCCGTGGCCAGACGCTCCATCTCGGGCCTGCCATTTGTGGCCATTTTTTTCCAGTTCATGATCGCGGGCTTCTCGCGCTCTTTGTAGTATTTCTCGCGGGAACACCGAACATCACACATTTCGGGCATTTCTGTTCGATCGAGCCGGAATTCGCGCCAAGTCCGACAGTTGCGGGCGTTTGTCTTTCGCGGTTTTCCGACCTGCGGCTGAGCGCGACAGCGCAGATCACCGGAATGATGCTTAACTCTTGGCGATGGGCTATGCAGGCCATCGTGATCTCGGAAAATCTGTTCACCGCGGTTCGGACCGGCCACTGCCGCGGCACCAGTTCAGAATAAGTCCACTCGATCAGCACGTCCAGACCATGGGTTACGTTCAGACGCCGTGCACGCGGCAAGTGGCTGATCGGCAGGGCGGGGTGTCGTCCCGATTGAAAAGCCGGCAGGGCCTCGAGCGATTTGGCGGCCTCGACGAGCGGCGGAACTCGGCCTCGGTCGATGGTCCGCCACGCGGATCTGTTCGCTGGGCACTTCGGCGGCTTCCGACAAGGGATTACGCGCGGCCAGCTGTTCGGCGCTCATTCCAGACTGTAAAAGCCCACCACACCGCCCTTCGATTGTGCCCTCCTGCCCGTTCGGCAGGTGATGCCGCGCTTTTGTAGCTTTGGCGACGGTTGAAAGCGATGTTTGGGTCGCCAGCGACGTCTTGCCCATGGAGGGACGGCCCGCAAGTACAAAAGGTCGGATTTTATGCAAAGCCACCCGTTTTGTCCATGTCGATCAGGCCCGTGGACCACGCCCGCCAGGCCCGCCTCGCGCTGGTACGGCGGCATTGGCCACGTTCACCGCATCGGTGACCGCACGCAGAAATGACTGACCTGAATCGGTCTTGCCCTGTTCGCTTGAGCTGGTAGAGCGCCGGTGTTCGGGCCTTCCCGACCCCCGGATTCGGGTTTTCGGCGCGCTGGGTTCCGAGGCGATATCGACTTGGCGGGCTTGTGGCTGGCGATTATCGGCGCCCTCATACGGAAATTTCGGCGCCGGATTCGCCGACATAGAATCATTCGCGCCATAGTTCGCGCACCGCCATAGGAACGAACACGGCCAACCTGCCCAGCGCCGCCAGATAGGCGGGGCCGCCCGTTCATCCAGACCCGGCGTCGCCTCGAAAAAAAAGCCTGAGCGTGACGGGCCGAGGCGAGGTGTGTTCTTGGCGATTGCGCGCCGCTGGCGACCTCGTAGATTGCCGGGCATGCACGGGATCATAGAATGCCTGCGCCCCCGATTGATGGCTGGCACGCGGTCATAGACATACTTGTTGGGTCAGGACCGCCGCCCCGCAATTGCTGCTCGGCCTCGCATCGATGCGATTGTCGGCTTCCTGGAAACGACGGGTCGGTGGCGTTGAAGATTGGAAAGGCCTCTGTTTCATGTTTCCCCCCGTCATTCTGGCCCCGCGTTCACTCGACAAGGGCCGGGCCGCAGCGCGCAAATTGTATGTTTCTGGGGATAGGGACTGTCATACCGCAGCCTGCGTTCTGCCACCCTATATGGGGCGGGACAGGGGTGTTCGGCGTCAATATCTAGATGCTTTAATCCGATCCGGATAGTCCTTAAGAGTGCAGCGGTTTCCTCCGGACAGCGATGCGATGGCACGCTGAGCCACAGTTTTGCCCTGTCCGGCCTGTGCGGTTCTATTTCCCCGCCCGCGCCTCGCGCCATTGCTTGCGGGGCCGTCAGGAAGGATTCGACCTCGGCCTTGGTTCGTATCGTCGGAAAGCACCCGATTCGGCGCGCCTCGGCCAGCCACATCCACCATGTGCACAGTTGGGTGCAGGCGATTCCGTTGATCAGCCAGAAAAACCTGTTCGGTTCTGCGGGAAAATCCGCGTACGTAGAAGATTACTCGCCGTATGGGCCGCAGGTGGCGCCGGTTTCACGGATTGCGTCCACAAAGTCTGCAGTTTGCTAACCGCCCATCGGTTGGTCAGATCCTTCGACCAGCACACGCGCTGACCCTCGTGCATCGCGCCTTTCGATCCGGGCGTTGCGGCCATAGCCTTTTGGGCTTTTTTGCGCACATAGTCGGCAGGCCCATGCGTTCGGCCACAAGTGCGGCAAAAGCGGAATGCCTAGCTGTCTCGCCGCCTTGCAATATTGGTCGAACGCCTCGAACCCTGCGTTGCGCAGACCGGTCACAGTCAGGAAGTCCATCCAGGGTTTGATCTCGGATGGCGGATAGGGTTAGATCAGCTTGCGGCAGTCGAGTATAGACCGGAGGAGGGCAGGCCGGAGGCGATTATGAACGGGCTTGCGTTCGCGTTTGAAATGCAGGCCTTGGATTTCCAGCAGCATGCCGGCGCGGTCAGGCGCGCCATTTCTTGCGGGCCCCCCCCCCGGGCGGGATTAGCTTGAGGGGGATCATGGCGGATGTCTTTCGGGCGGCAGAATGGGATCAGGGCGGTTGGACCTGCCAATAGCGGAAAAACCGCGGGTCGAAGACCGTAACAGGCCCGTCACCCCCCAATTCCCAATCTTTGGGGTAGGCCTCCACGGGGCGCATTTCGGCGGGCGGTCAGGGTTGGATGCGGCCCTCGTCACCGGGGGGCAGGGCCCCCGGGTATAGGCCGGGACCGGTGCAGCGAGGTGAAACCCTCAAAGCCGGTCAAGGCGCCGCCTTTTCTATCTCGAAAACACATGGGCGAGGATCGACCATTCGTGTGGTGGCGAGTTTGAAACAGCCCCGCGCAGCCGCAGGCATTTCCTGGGAGGGCATCGACATTGCGGCGCGCATGTCTGGTGCCAAGGAAAAACCCGTACATCGCCCGATGTGGCGGCAGCGCGGCAATGCCAGACGGTGGCTTTTTTCGCGCTTGGCCACAGGCAGCAGTTAGTAATTTGCGGTTTTGATTCCCGCCCACCAGATATTGGTTTGCGGTGATGCATTCAGGTGATGGCGGTTGGTAATCCGTGGCGGCCAAAGGATCGGTGGCAGCGCTTTTGACCGTAATCGACGCCATCCGAAAGGTGGATATGTTCCATACAACCCGCAGCCCCGGCCGTGGCGACTGAGACGGGATCAAGCACGCGGTCGATAAAGGGACACGCTCGCGGTCGAAAATATCGGACGGCTGGATCTGTCACTCGCCGTGCACCAGAGCGGCAGGCGATCTCCGGCCATTTTGCGGGTCCAGCACGGCGCGCACATTGTCGGAAATTCGCCACACCCGAGCCGAAATTCGTCTGGCCCGGGCGGATTACAGCTTGACCGCGTTGATCAGGAGTCCTGCGGCATGGCTGCGGCCACATCACGGGATTGGTCTCTTCGGTTGAGATAGAGCGTCATCAGGGGCGCGAACTCGCCATCCCTTTTCCGCAGGGCCGCCATGATCGGTCGCGGGTAGGGCGGCGGGCTGTACGCGGTGACGACAGGGGGCACCAGTTGGCCATGATAATTCCGCGGCGCGCGAAATTGGCGGGCGGTTTTCGGGCAAGACGGCTTGCAACATCGCGCCCATCGCGCAGATGCAGGTTGCCAGTCATCGGGGCGGCGGATTGTTCATGGATGTGCTCATAACCGTCGTACACAAAGCTGCACGCAGGGCCAGAAGGGTGCTTTGCAAAACCGCGCCGCAGGCGGGTGTTTTTGACGGCGCGCCTTTCAGATGCCTTCGGAATGGCAGTTGGAGCTGTTTGCATTTGCCGTGCCGTTGCGTTTTACAGCTTTGGCGGCGCTGTGGAATTTCGCCATTCCTTTTCGCGGCTTTTTCCAGCGTCCAAGGCCCCGGGGCCGGGGCGAATTCCCGTGGCGGCGTTCATGCCCGTTGCACACATTGCGACACAGCAGCCATTGCCAGATAGGGGGCGTGCGTGGAATCCAGGCCATGGCCCAACACTGTTGCGCAGATAGGTAAGGACTGATTTCACGCCGCGGACCGTGCAAACGGGGGGCAAGCCGGCTGGTTCCACGGTCAGGGGGTGTCTTCGGCCCCGGATGGGCGTATCCAGCAAAGTCGCAGAATATCCATCTCGATTCCAGATCGCCCATGACAACCGCGTCGCCCACTGTGACGCAGTCGCAGCCTTTTGGTGACGTTGGGGCGGGTGTGAACATGGGCGGCATGGCATCGGTCCGATCCTCGGTTCGATCCAAACAGAACAAAGCAATGCGCCCGCCGCGGTCCAGCATATCAGGCGCATAACACGTATCGGTCGGAAAAAGAGGTGCCGGCGCATATGGGTACAAAGCGCTCCTGTCCCACTCGGTACACGCGCGGGTCGAGGGTGGCTTGCGGTTTGTACGGACAGCACGACGCCACCCGGGCGAGGGCGACCGAGAAGCAGCCGCCGCATAGCGCAGGGGACCGGCACCCGTAAAAAACAAACGCTGGTCGAATTCCTCGAAATTAACCGTCATCTGTCAGACGGATCGAACATTGCATAGGACATGCGGGGTCGCGGAACCAAGTTGTCGCCATCACTGATGGTACACCCCACAGGGCTGGACCAGCTTGTGTCCGCACCAGATCCCAGACAGCGGTTGCCCATGTCGGATTGCAATGGATGCCCTGCATTTTTGTCTCGAAAGTGACAGCAATGTCCGACCCGGACCTCGACCCATCGATACGGGCGGCGATGTGGCGTTTGCCCAGTGTTCAAACTTGCCCGAATCCTCTGCAAATATCAGCCAGTTGTGCAGCCATTTCGGCTTTCATTCAATCCGAAGGGACGGTCGGACAAAGAGATGGGATCTGAGTCACTGCGTTGTCCTTCCTTCCGCATGCGGTTGCAGGATATGTTTCGCGCAAGGGCGTAGCGTTGTTTAGGGCAATTTGGGAAAATAGTATACTCTCAGGCGAATTGAGGGGCGTCACAGTTCACGCATCGGGCGATTTTGCGTTGCGCGACTTGCTGATGCGCTGACGACGGCATGTGCCAGCAAGGGGGCGGCCTCGCTTTTGGCTGAGGGGGCGCGGATGGTGGCGTCATCATTTCAGGACCGCCCCATTCAGGGCACGCATATCCTCGTCCGCGCTATCAGTTCGGCAAAGCGCCCGTGCCGCCATGCAACTGCGGCTTGTGCATTTCCGGCCAGCACCCGGATCGGCCATCAGTGCCGCGTGTTCGCCGTGCATCTGCGGGGAAAAGGATGGATCGTGCGTCTTCGTTCAGTGTTGAAATGCCGGCTCGGACCCAGTGTCCAGGTCCAAGGCGTTTTTGATCCGCATGCACGGCGCGCCCGCGATCGGCCTTGAGGCAGTTAGCTTTCCATCCGCGCCAGCGATAATGGTTGATTTGTGCCCAGCCGTGATTGGGCCGTTCCCTTAGGGCGGAATATTCGGCACGCGATTAGCGTGCGGGCAGATTCGCCGCGCCATGCCGTCAAACAGTGTGCCGCTGTCCAGCTTGGCGGGATCGGGCGTGCGCGGGGGCGGTGGATCCGGGTTTGGCATAGGTTGCCATCGTTGCCGGTTAAAAGCGTCTTGAACATCGCCGCGCCGCCACGGCTCCAGTGGATCACGGAAGGTTGCCGCGCGGGTGAATTGTGCGGTAACAGGCTGGTCGTCATAAGGCGATGATTCCGGCATTGCCGAACAGACGCAGTCAGGGTGATTTTGCATTACGCCGCGGGCAGGAGCGGCCAGCAGGCGGATAAGGTCCGGTTCGCCCACATGGGATATTGACGAATTGTTTCGTCAAATTATCCAAGCGCAAGAACCAACTTCTGCCTGTTGCAGCCACCGGATGGGCGATTGCCTGTTTGAGGGAGGGAAACTGGATGCCGCCTTGTCATAGGGCGGCAGGTGTGGCAGGATGGGTCAGCCAGCCGGGGATGTGGCCCCAGATGTCAAACAGCATCTGTCTGATCCATCCTGACAGTTGTTTTGAAAAGGACTAGAAAAGTCAGTAAAGCCGACAGGCCCTGTGATGGCCAGCCACTCCAGCAGGAATGCCCCCCGTTGCGCTTGCGACAGGATCGCCCAGCGTGCGCATCAGCTTTCCATATCCCAAAGCGCCAGCGCATGGCCACACGTTTCCGGCGCGGGTCAGCTTGGGGCCATAGCCTGATCATAAGCTCACGGAACTCCGCATTGCGTGCAATTCGGCGGCTTTGGCGCGGTTGCCATTCAGCCCCGTCCTCGTTGTAGGCCCGCGCCAAGCCGTCATCTCTGCATCATCGCGTTCGGAATTCGGCGCGCGACGGGCGCAGGTTGCGCTGATCGTGATGTTCGTTGCGCATCGTTCCAGTCCATCCTGATCAGTAGTTACCCATCCCACCACAACGCGGACCGCGCTGGCGGATCAAGAAAAGCTTTCGCCGAACGCAGGGCGTAATATTCAGTTGCAGGCAGCTCATAGCCGATGGATGACCGAGTTGCGCCAGCCTTTCGTCCGCTGCTCGCGCGTCATGTCCTGCCCTGATCCGTTGGACCCAGCGCACGCTGTCAGCGCAAACTCTGACGTCCAGCTTGTTCGGGCCGGTGGCAACTCAGCTTGGCATAAGCGCCATTGTTGCGGGAACATGGTCTTGAACCCCCATGCTGTATGCGGCTTGGGGCAAAGCGCGGCGCGCACCATTCGGAACTGGTTCGGTGACCAACCCGTCCGACAACGCCGTTCACGCCGCCATGCCCGAACAGTCGCCACTGTCATGGCCACGTTTGGTAGCATCGGGGTACGCGGGCAAAGAAATCATCCAGCGTTGCCATTGGTCCGCAGCGCACATTGATGAACTCGGTCCACATCGATATGGCATGATCCATTCGGCGTCGCGCAGCAAGCGGTTCTTTTCATCGCCTTTGTTCAGCGCGATTGCTGGTGGGAATTGCCTTCAGCCGTTCTTGTTGCGATGCTGATCACCCAACGCCTGCATTTCTATCCAGGTATCTCTTGTCGTGCCATCCGTGCAGTCATTGGTATAGATCAGAAATTGCACCCCGATGGCGCGGTGAAGGGCCACCCATTCCGACGGAATATTTAGGGCGCTTCGTTCTTCATTGCATGCCGACCGATCACGGCGCCCGCTGTTGCCCGCAGGCAGACGCGGCGCTTGGTGCGGGGTATAGGTCGGCGGCCAGGGCTCTTCCTCGTTTACCATTGCCAAGGCGGTTATGCGGGCGGAAGGGCGAGAGCTTGCAGCTTGTGGAAATTCTTCGACCGCAGTGGTGCATGATGCGGGCGAGCATCAGGCTGAGGGCTGGGCACCTTTCGGCTTTTCCTTTTCGGGTCGGTTGGGGCGTGTGACGTTGGGGGCGGCTCAGTGGCGATTAGTCTCGGCGGGGCATCGGTTTGCGTCTCTGCCTGATTGCTCTTGATGGCGCGGGTGAGGGCGGCGGAAAAGCCAGCAGGTACTGGCTGGCGCGATAGCCCTGACGGGATCGGCTCGGCAAACCGTTTTTGCCGGGCCGCGCGGGCGCTTGAACAGCGCCGCGAGTTTCAGCGTCGGTTGGGTCTTGAGCAGCGCTTTAGGCTGGCATCCAGCGGCTTGACAATATTCGGGAAAGTTCATCCGAATCAATTGTTCACCGTCACCTGATCTCGTCCTATGAACTTTGCGCCACAGGGCGGCGCGGCACCGCGTTGCCCGCTGACATCCTGCCAGCCGGTGCAACAGATGAGTTTCAACTGTCGAGAACGCGGTGATTTCCATGCGGCGGGTGGGTCGGCGGGATTGGCATGTGCGGGCGATGCGCGGCCCGAGTGTCGTTACCAACCCCGAACGCGGGGGGCGCAATTCCTTCGGGTCGCGTCCTCCTGTGAAACCCTGTGGGCATCACGTTGGCGCAAGCGTCACGCTGCCTGCGCCGAACGCGCCTTCCCAATGGCGAACCAGTTCGCGCGTAGTCCAGCCAGAACGGGGGCATGCGGTTCGGTATAGGCGGCCCAGGCAGGGTCGATCGCGGGGCATTTTGCCAATGCCCATCCACCCAGTCCACCTTGTGCCAGCCCAGCTCGACTCTAGCCGGTTCTGCACGGACCTTCCACACTTTATTGGCGCCGCATACTGCCGCGCCAGCATCCGCGCCGGTGCAGTCGACATGAGCGATGATGCGGAATATGCGTCCGACAGCGGGGATAACAGGGCCTGCAATCGCGCACTTCCGAAGGGCGGTGTTGTGCCCAACTGGCTGGCCTGACAGGATTAAGCTTGTGCGGTGTTGATGCCGCGGGCGATATCCCGGGCGAGATTGACATTCAATTGCACGCCTGTTGGCTGGATCGGCATAGCCGCGATTGCGCGTAATTGCCGTCGATAATGATCGGGGATCGGTCCACCGCCATGAAAAGCCGTGTATGGTTGCGCGGCCAACCCGCGCGGCGCGGGAACAGGATGCCCTTGGCCAGCATCTGTTCGCGCTTGTCGGCCATGGACCTGTTTGCAGCCCGCGTCGTCGCAACCGCGGTCAGCCCGATATGCAGGTAAATCCGCGTTCATGCTGCCTTGCCCCCGCTATTGTGCGGCGATGGTCGCGGTTTTGTTGGCGCGACCCCACCATGTCAGGTGGCGTCCTCGATATGGGCCCCGATCCGCTGCGGTGCTGTGGATCGGCGGCATAGTCGTAGCGCAAAAACGATGATCGTCGCGAAACATGCGTCCAGTATGTCATTAGCGCCCTGTGAATTTCCAGCGCAACGCGTTTCCGCCCTGTGGGTGGCACTCGTAGCAACAGGCAGGCCCGGCACATTTGTTTGCGCGGCAACGTTCGGTTGCCCAGATCGGACCAACGCAACATCGATCCGACGAGGGCCTGCGGATCGCGTCCAAACTGGCCAATGGAAACAGGGTTCCGGGGTGATGCGCGCGGATTCGCTGATCAATCCCCAATCGGGTCTGGCCAAGAGGCAATGCCCCTCGGCAGGTGCTGATCTCGGTGAGGCATCGAAAGCGTCCATGCCCGTCAGCGGATCGCCTGCGTGGAAATATCCCGTCAATAAAGGCCGCGTTGCGCGACGAAAGAGCCCCAGTGCAGGGTTTGTATCCTTGGTCTGGCGGCGGGCGGATGCGGCTAATCGGCCCACCGCGTCATTTGCCCGTCAGCCTGAAGAGCATGGGCCAGCGTGGTTGTGCCCGTCTTGGGCAGAAGCCAAGGTTGATCACCCGCAGGCGGGGGGCTGTTGGCTCACGGCCGCCATCTCCCACAGACCAGTTCCCGCAGGCAAGGCCCTTCTTTTGCAGGGGGGCAGGTCGAGGCGCTGTGCAACTGGTCGCGCATCTGCCGGTATTTGCGGCCTGTTCGAGCAGGGCATCGCGGCGCGCCTTGTGCAAAGCGATGGCACTCAAAGATGTAGGCGCGTCAATCACCGGATCGGGCGCGCAGGACGGGCGATTTCGGCCGGTCCCAGCGCGCGGCATGATAGCGCCGGATTACTGGTATTCTCATGGGGGGCGGATCATTCGGCTACGCGCCAATAGGTGTCGTCAATAGGCGCGGTTTTTCGCGGTTCACATTCGCCACGGGTCGTCTCTTGACCAGATAAGTGTCGAGGCTGCGCAAACGCATAGTGGTTTCAAGCGTGGCATTGCAGCCGCGCGCCGGCGGCGGGAAACCTTCGCGGATTACGGCGTGGAATTTTGCGCCACAAGGGAATTTGTCGGAACTGGTCGGCCCCTTGCGTCTCGGTCAGCGGGGGCAATCTTGCGCTCTCCATACGGTGGCAGTTCGGCTTGAAGAAAGCCGATGCGGCGCCGTTAATACTTGAAGTGCGAAAATCCTGCCTGATCAGCGACTTCACCTCGATCGCCGGTCTCGCCACACCAGATATCGGGGGTTATTGGCTGCGCGTGAACTGGTTCGATCACCGGGCGGCATCCTCGAACCCGTCCAAAACCGTTATTGGCAAAGAACTGGAAGCTCACCGTGATCGCCTGCGGAATCGCGCAGGCGCATCAGGGCAGGGGATCGTTGATCGCCCGCATGGATTTTGTTCCAGAAATCGTCCACATCCGCAAATCCAGACCAGTCGGCACCGCTCACGATGTCTTGCGGAGGCCGCGTCTTTCAGCGCCTCCATCTGGTAGTTTGCGCCCCTCGCGGAGGTTGGGAAAAGTGCTTGCACGATGCCGGCGTTCGGCCGCGCATCAGCATTCCGGTCGGTGCCTCGGTGCAAATCGTTGGAATAGAACAGGAAATCCGTTCACCCGAATTGATGCGGTGAAGGGCGATCCATTCCAGGCAGGAAACGGGCCCCCTCGTTCTTGACGCAGGTCACAGCCCGTGATGCGTTTAAATGCGGCTGTGGCCCTTGTTTGCTGACGCTGCTCGACTCATGACACCCGTGCCTGTCTTCTTGCCCGGAATGCTAGTGGCCCCGGTTTCCCGCTGTCCACCATTGTTTGGCGGGTTATTCTTGCCCAAAAACCATCGCAGGTCGCGCTTGAATCCGTCATCTTTCGCAAAATATTCTTGTGCTTGCCGACATTGAGTCCACGCCGTCTTGCCTTGACGGCGCAATGGCCCCAGTTGCAGGGTTCCGCTGATCAGTGGGAGGATACATATGCCGCTGCCGCAATCCATCGACGAAGTGCAAAGCCTGGCTGGCCGGACAGGACTCATGTTCTGCGGTGCGAGCGCTTGGCCACGGTTCACGTTCCTTGTCGCTGAAAATGGGCCGGAACCGCTGTTTCTGGAGGGCGAAGCGTGGCGCGAGCGGCAAGACATGGAGACGCCAAAGCGATCGCCGCAGCCCTTGGTCGCCGCCTGATCCGGTTGCAATTGCTACGAGGGGCTGGCATCCTCATCTGCGGTCTATAGATGGAACTTTGCGCCCCAGGATGATCGCTAATTCCGCACAGCGAAGCGTCCGGCGGCGCGGAACGGGACGCGCTGTGAAATCCGAGCTGTTCACCCAAGACTACCTGATCGAGCGCCCCGTTGCTGCAAAGCCCATGCGCCGCAAGCAGGCGGCGCGCCTGTTCCTGCTGAATCGACGAACTGGATCGCACAGACGAGGCCGTTCGAGGCGTTTTTGTGGAGGCGTTAGCCGATTTTCAGGTCCACGATCCCCGACTGGCACGCATCCATTGCGCCAGAGCCGGCCCATCGTGATCCTGACCTCGAACCGCACCCGCGAGGTGCAATGACGCGCTTCAAACGGCCGCTGTCTGTACCATTGGGTCGACTTATCCGACGTTTGACGCGAGGATCGAGATCCTGCAAGCCCGCGCGCCCGAGGCGTCAGAGGGCGCTCAGCCGCGAGGGTGGTGGCTTTCGATTGCAACGCCTGCGGACGAGGGATCTGTTCAAGAAAACCCGGGACGTTGGCCGAAACCCATCGACTGAGCCAAATGCCTTCTGGCGCTGATGGATCAGCCTGTCGCCCGAGGTTGATCGCCGATACTTTGGGTGCGATTTCCTGAAATATCAAGGAACGATATCGCGAAATTGGCAGGGAAGCGCAGGCCAAAACGCCTTGGCTTAGACAGGCGCTGTGCGTCATTGAGGAGCTGCGTGATGGATGCATCTGTCGCCGCGGGGGCTTGTTTGCCCCCCACACCCCCTGACTATCTGTTCACGTTGGGGCTGTTTGCCCCCCACACCCCCCAAGGTATTTCCAGCAAGAAGAAACGGGGCCGCAGTTAGCTGGCGGAATACATTCCCCTCGAGTTTGGCCGGACAATTCCCAAAGCTGGTGCAGAATATCACCCATTTTCGCGGCGGGCTCTTGGCGGGCAAGGCCGGGCTGCCCATCGGCACGGGCCGCGTGATCGATTTTGCGATCCGCGCGGTCGAGGCGGCTGGTTTTACTGACAAGCGTGATTTTTTTCTGGGTGCTGCATTGCCTGTTTTGTGAACAGGCCCGAACATTCGCGCGTTGTTTCACAGCATTTTCCGTTCTTGTACTGGCGCGATCCGCGATTATCTTGAGGCAACTGATGTCAGATTGATTGTGCCCGCCATTCGCGGTGTTGCAGGAAGAACGGCCAGGACGCAAGCGCCGCAAAAAAACGCGCGCGAGGCTTGCTGAGACGGTGTATGGG
>Ga0163217_1029781_pt1 | contig 12735 bp, 5 predicted proteins | sample SynspAceP_FD_185933 | JGI IMG/M metagenome (GOLD analysis project Ga0163217, IMG submission 185933) | Saline lake microbial communities from Ace Lake in Antarctica - Synechococcus sp. Ace-P (PacBio error correction) | ecosystem: Environmental > Aquatic > Non-marine Saline and Alkaline > Saline ... | reverse complement strand
AAATAATGATGGGAGCTAGGTTTTGGATTCACGAAATTCCTGTTTTTGTCAAAAATACAGTATTCAGTTGGGCAAAAAATTAATTTCAATTATATTCTGATTTATGTTCCATCGAAATAGTCCTTATTATCCATTACCAAAATGTATTACTAAAATTATCAGGCTCAATTTTTATTTTCAGAATGTAGTTGTTTCGGAATTTCTGAAAAAAATTCGCCTTAGTACTGGACTGATATTCATGTTCAGAGAAAACTTGGATATGTTAAGGTCCTCCATTCATTTCTTAAAATATTCCGTTCCATGGAGAGAAATCGTATAGTGGTGAGTCTTTAGAATTACGTAAATATTCATTAGTTTATGCCTTTAAAACTCTCTGTTTTAATTTCAAGTTAGTTTTTTTATGGAAGTGATGGCAAATTTTAGATTGACTTCTTAAAATTGCGCCAAATTGGGCGGATTTTTAAATAATAGAATTTGAAATATATAATAATTTAGACGCAATGGACGGGCTAAATATATATAATTGCAATTATAGCGTTGCTATTTTGTATGGATGCTTAATAAGATTTAGAGCCAAGTTTTATTTATGGTTGAAATTATTTTGCGATTAAACATGAAAGTTCATTGGGGTTATAATGTACAGAGATTAAGGGAAAGATTTTAGGGATAAAACAAGTTATGCTTGCGGGAAAATATGTGATGGAGTCAACAAACCAAGATTTCAAAAAATTGAAAAAACACTAAAATCCAAATGAGGAAACATTAAGAAATGTTTCCAAGGGACTAGGGTGATCCCAGAGCTAATTTTTTGGTTTAGGATAATCTTATTTAGCTTTTTTAAAAAATGTTCAAATTCTAAATTTTTTTAGGTGATGGAAAATCGGTCTGAAATTTTGAACTTTTCAATTTAGAGGCTTTAATTGATGATATTAAAATATCCCTTTTCTGAAGAGAATCTTAAGGAGGAATTATTGGAGTCGAGTATTTCGTCAATAAATAGATGTGAAATAAAAGAGTTTAAGAAGAATTTAGATTAGTATAATCAAGGAATAAAATGTTTCTTCAGGAATTTTTATTTATATATTTTGTTTATAATATATATTTTATACAGTTGATTATGTTAGAAAATTGAAAGAAATGAAATATATATAATGAAGTATTTGATAAATATACCCAAGGGAGTCTAATGTTTAATTATATAAAGTTATTTTAGGAATTATTATATAACATATTATATAGGTTTTATTCATTCAGAGCTAAAGATATTTAAGAAGGCAGTAGCTTCGGGGCATGTTCATTACGTTAAAACTCCAATGTTTTTTAGAAGATCAGAGCTAAAGTATTAATTTAAATGCTAAGAATTGGTTGTTAACGGTTGATATAATGTTTATTAGATATTTTATAGGCTCAAAGTGATGGTTCTCCACCGAATCTGAAATGGAAAAATCAAAAGCTATTGTATTTACCGCTCTTTAGTTGATTTCATAAATCTCTATAAAGATCATGACATCAGCCAATCTCAAAATTTATCGCCTATTCCAATTTTGGCCTATTCTCCCGAGACAAAATTGGGAGATCGGATTGAGTGGTCTATTACTTTATGTATTCTGAAAAGATACGCCGAATCGACCAGTGATCTTCAAATATTATAGACCGTTCGGAAAATCAGTTTTGGCAATACAGCTTTTAAAGACAGTTTACATGGGGGATGTCCCTGGAACCAAATCCCTCAGTTGGGGCATCCAACTTGATTGCAGTGGATATGTCAGGGAAGATTTCGCGATATTTCATTAGCTTAGGCATCCAGATGGGAAATATCGCTTTCTTCCGCTTCCTTTAGGCTTTAAGCAAGCGAAATAGGGCTTCAGTGTTTGCGCGTCCACTGGAAAACTGTTTTTTCCAAGCTTGAAAGCTAGTATTGCAAAACTTTTAGAGGTGAACAGCGTTGGTGGGTGAAATTCTTGTTATATTCCTAAAAAAGATATTTTTGTCCGTTTTGATTTACGCAAGACTAGTGAAGGAGTGGTGTCTATTCTTTATAGAGAGGGCTTTTTAGTTATTTATTATGGAATAAGATTTCGATTTGAAGAAAAATTTAAGTTGTAATATTTATTCTTGGGATATACCGTACTGGACTCCATATCATTAATGACTACAGAGGATCTAGTATTTGCCAGATGACGGCAAGCTTAGGTGCTTTTTTTTACTTCGTATCTGGATGATATCGTAAATGGCCATTCCTTTGAAAGGTTGCAGAATCTTCAATTCATCAGGCGGTTCGTCAGTTGGCTTGTCTTGATCTTATCGCTAGGTATACAAGGGCTAGGATTTTGCCATTCCTTTCTCGGTGTTTTATGCGTGTTGTATTTTGGATGGCCGTCCAGACTGAATATACTATAGTTAGGTAGGGTATTTTGGGCAAAGACTGGATAATGTTCACCGCTTAAACTGCACATTCAATTCAGTTAACAAAATCGTGTTTATATAGTCAATGCGATCCGATCTGCATTTCGTGGAGAAACTGATTTCCGTCCAAAAGCAGTTGGACTGTAATTGGGCTAGAATTAATTCATGTCTACAGCTAGCTGTAGGTGAAAACTCCTGTGCGAGTTTTCCTTAATGTTCGGAAATCCTTAGCCGGTGATGTGTTCCAAGATTAGGGGAGATAATGGTTTTAGGATTGTAAAGCAGCCCAATTTTTGTATCGGTTGACAGTAAAATACACGTAGCAATCCATTTTGCCCAAAACTCCCTATGTTTTCGTTCTCTAAAAGAGTGATCGTGCTGTTTGATTAATGTTTCCAGCTTTTGCTTTACATGGATAACGTGGACATAGGCAGATTGATTTGAAGGTAAAAAGGATGCGAGATTTTTAATAATTACAGTCTGTTATCGGGGCTTACCTCCGGTCAGGCTATCCGCTTCCCATCTTTCTTTTTATCAATGTTTTATTGAGAAAGGAATTTGCACTGTTATCCTTAAGGCTATTTTTCCCCGTTTCGCCACTCGCCAAAGTTATGATCAGTCAGACCATTTTTCAAAAGCAGCTTCTTCCCTTCACTCTGGGAGAGGCCTTTACACTTCCCACGGCAGAGTTCCTCCTCACTTAGCCTTTACCCGAGTCCCGACAAACCTGGACTCGGGAAGGCCGTTCGGTGACACTGCCGCTAACCTTCTTTAGGGACAAGGCCTTTTTTGATTTATAAACGCCTCCTAAGGGAATTTTGCCCGTCCAGGAGCGTAGCGTACCGTTCCTCTTTATTTTCTCCTAATGCCTTCAATTATGTGAGTGTATGACACGACAAAGCAAAGGTGAGAAGCGAGCCGGCACTTGGTCAAAAGTATGCTTCGCCCTGAGCTAAAAAACGGTCTCCTACGGACTACCTCCCAGTTTGCCTCCCAGCTTTTGGCCCTATTGCAGAACCGCCTCTTTGGGTTGCATGCGCGTCAGAACCTCAATACCAGTGGATTAAAAAAAGTCACTTCAGCGGCCTACAAATTCACCTTTTCCACTTCCAGAAATCCGGCCCCTAATGAGCGGGGAAAATCTTGTGGGTTTAGTGTCGGTTGAATTCCAAATCATTGGATATACTGGGACTTGGTGGTGCTGGAAATCAATTAAATGATTCACTTAAAATCTAAGCCATATTTGAAGCTGGGGAAAACTTCAACAAACTAGCGGAAAACAGTAACAAACGAAATTCATGAGGGAATCCAAAATGAAAATCTCACCTTGGGAACAAGTTTGGAATCCAAAAAACGCACCCTAAAAATTATGCCTCAGATCGTCCTTATTATAGGCTTAATTCTCTTGGCTTGCTTGGGTGACAATCTCCAAAAAAGTTTCAAAAGAGGCCATAATTTTCTGCTTACAAACCAGCAAAGCAAGTGGGTGGAAATGTGAAAAAAGAACGAAAAAAGGGCACCAAGTTAGTATTCTGAAAATTCCAAATTTGTCAAAGGTGAAAAACCAAAAAACAAGAAGGTGGGAGAATGAGACAGTTTTTGGAAGAAAAGTTTACCCCGTTATCTGGACAGTTTTCAACATCGATCAAATAGAAGGAATTGATTCTATCCAAGAGTCACGGGTAACTACTTATTCTCACAATTGAAACCTGCTGAGCGATTATTTCAGGGGTGTATGCCGATTGTCAAATATTGTTTATGGAAGGCAATGAAGCTTTTATTAGTCCTCTAAATGACTTTGTCCAATGAGGCCTGACAAAGAAGCTTTCCAAAGGGCGAGCAATTTACGTCTATTCTTTTTCTTGAATGACCCATCACAGACATGAAAAACAGGTTAGGGCCGATTTTGCAGAAAGATCGATTTGGTTGGTTTTGCTCGATGAATATCAAAAGAGAATTAATTTGCAGAAATGGGAGCAAGCTATGTTGAATGCATTCGCAGGAATTAAAGAAAATGCAAACCGTCAAGAACTCCTTGGCTGTACATGAAGAGGATGGATGAAGCCATGCAAGTGATCCTAGAAATGCTGATCTATCGCCGCCTCAAAAGCACATCAAGCAGGCTAAGTATATTCTTGGAATCGAATCAGAAGGGGAGTAAATCTCCTTTTTTATTGAATGATGGTTTATTGTAAACTTAGGCTTTGCTTGATTCAAGATTCATTTGAACCTGATAGTATGTTTACAACCACTGTGATTGTTTACCGTTATTTCTCTGGAACTGTTTTATACTTCCCTAGTCCAAACGCGCACATGGAAAAAGCCTGTCTTTCTAGATGGGCTTTAGGCTTGTTAGGCTTTGGTTCAATAGTTTTTCTTCTAGGGTTCTTCGCTTCCCTTGAAGTTCCTTTTTGGGTTCTAGAGTTGCTAGGAATTTCTACTGATCAGACGCTCTTTGTCAGTTCCTTTTTCTTTTTCTGGACCCGTAGGCTGAGGATTATAAATGATCCAGATTTCCCAGGCTGACAGCAAAAGAGGAAAGGGATGTTCTCAGCGCCCAAAGTGCATGGCTAATTACTTATTTGACATTTTTTGTTTTACAAGGAAGAAAAATCAATAGATTCACTCTATCAAAATTGAATTTTTTTGAGATTGAACGATTGTTGTCCCTCTAGCTGCCTATATACCTCCTCTTTGTTGAAAACCTAATAAGCATTTCCTTTGTTTTTCTGAATAGTGCTATACCTCGATTTGCTTTTGAGACTAAGAGAGGTTGATTGTAGTATAGACCCAAAAATTCCAATGAGGAGCAGTTCTTTCAGTTTATTCTTTTTTATGTCTTGTTTGCACACATGTGAAAGGAAAGCAAGTAACATTGTCGCAAGAGGAGTTTTCGATCGATGTCGATCGAAGTGGAAGGGGCATGTAGTAATTTTGTAAACTAAAGTAGTTTCGGATGAAAACAACCCTTGAAGTACCTTCGCCCACGGAGGGAGGCATAAATCCAAATACATGGGATAATTTCACTGGACTTTCGACCAGGAGTGGATTTTGCTGATTGGAAAATGGAATTATTGAAAACACTTTTTAAAGATCGGGATAACCTGATCTGGATAGGAACCAAAGGGAGGACTGCGCAAGTGATGGATTTCTAGAAAAACGATCAAGAATATGAAATCATATTTTTCTACCATTCTCAATAAGGGAAACTTCGGGTACATTTCGATCAATCAGGCTGGTGATGGAATTATCTGGGTGGGTACCTGGGAATTAAGCGGTCTCTATGTGATTTGAATCCGATCAACGAGGACGTAATACAACAGACAAGGAGATTCAGCCAATCTTAGCAGATTCGATTAGATCGCTACCAAATGATGGTATCTGGCAGGAAAGAGGATTTATTCAAATCGATCCTTCTGAATCCCATTGCTTGACGGTTTGCCGACTTCCAAAATGTTTCGTACAACATGGTGGGAAGATACCCATAGAAATAAAATCTGAGTTGGTTAGGAAATCAAGACAACAAGGTGGTACGTGTCGAGTTTATGACTACTTGGATCAGTCCGTAGAAGGAAGAGTCAGTGACATACAAGCCCGTTTTGTGAAAAGTATGGCGCTTTGGACTCCAAAACAGACTGTGGATCGGTAGGTTGGGGAGATGCTTATTTATCAGCGATTCGATTGTGAAGGAATTTTAAACGAACAATACCAATCCGCAGGGAGCCGAATAAAGAGGAATATAATTACTCAATTATCGTCAGCATCCGATATTGATGATAATGGGATTGCTTGGCTCGGGGGACTCTCAAGGAGGCGTTTGACTTTGTATCGCTAATAAGGATTTGAAATCGCCAGAAATGCTTCCGATTGACCAAGTTGCTGATCATAAGTCACCACCTTTACAAGGATAGACAAGGGTGTGCATACCAAGGGACACGAATGGAAGGACTCGTCACGGATACTTAAATCAGCTTCCTTATTTTGGGTGAAGAGGCATCGAGAAAACCAGGAATCAAAAACTGTGTAATTGAAAATGGATGAAAACAATCTATCATAGGCACGGGAAAGTGGGCGTTATGTTGAATTGAAAAACAGAACTTTAAGAATCCAAAGCATTTGTTTAAACAAACAAAAAATCACTGCAATATATACAGGATCAGTTAAGAACAGGCTGTGAGCTGGGGATCAGCAATTGGTCTAATGATGACCCACTGAGTCTGATCCCGAACTCAGCGAATGGACAATTTCTCAGAGACAAATGTGGCGCATACCCTGAGCAACAACAGGATAAAGCCAGATCAAAGAAGATCGGTTTGACGGAGGATATGGCTGCGGCGTACTTATTCAGGAATTAAATTTATTCGTGAAGGCTAAAGCAAAAACTTCATTGCTCAGGAGGAGATTGGGAGTGGAGAACCTATCAGCCATCACTATCAATGAACCTGTATTTCAAAGGAGAACCTGCTACTTCGGCGACTCCACAGGCTTGATGGAAATTGGAAAACTCCAAAAATGGCTTGAAAATGATAGCCTCATTTGAGGGGGGGGGGGGGGGGAGGGGGGGGGGGGGGGGGGGGGGGGGGGGGGTCCGGGAAATCTGGATTGTTCAAAATGATTTTTATATCTGTGCAGTTGGAGGAGATTCGACAGGGAATTTGTGGCTGAGTACGATGACCTCCAGCACCAGATTCAATCCCTGTTGATAAGACATTCGTCAATTGGCGATAGAGCAGGAACGGCGTGATGACGACTCGTTCCATAGTGGGTTCTCTCGTAGATGAACGGTAAAAATGGATTTTTGGCGCCCCCTGTCCAAAAAAACCGGGGGGGGGGGGGGTTGAGTCCTTCGACCCTCTTTTTAATTACTGATCAATTTACTATCCGGAAGTTGTCTGACAAAGCTTTACTGGTGAACAATAAGACCTTTGAATGTGGTGAGTGAGCTGTGAATGGGAAAGTTGAATTTGGGAAATCTCCATTCAGGATACGGGATAACATCGAACTAGGTATTCCCAAAAAACCACCGTCATGACATTTCACTAGTTTAATGATGTTTTGGCCCGGAAAAATAATCTTTTTATGGCCTACCAAGGTAAAAGTGCTAAGAGTCGTTGGGTAAAATCTGTGGCTACGGTCAATTCAAGTGAGCTTTACGGGACTACAGCATGCGTGACTATGAAATTCTGTTGGAGAGCCAGCAGAAACAACCAGTGACTGGAACGTTCCCGCCAATCCTGAAGAGTTCCATATCGAACGCCACCTTGGCTTACCTTGGCATGCATTTCCTGTTTTTTACTTTTTGTTGGTCGTAAGTCATTATCTTTGATCTATTACCATTTCGTTAGACAGGCCAACTGAAAAGCTGAGCTTAGGATCACCAGATAGAGAAGGAGAAAGAACATGAATTTGAAATGAGGCTAAAGACTCACTTCTTACCCATATTTCTCATGAGTTCAGAAGAACGCCCTAACGCGGATCTTAAGCCGGTGACCGAGTTGATTGAACGAAATGACCTGAAAGATTTGAAATCAAGAAAAGCTAATGCTAGTTGAATCCAGATGCCAAACGGATGCTCAAATTGATCAATCAATTATTGGACTTTCGAAAATATGAGCACGCTTACTCATGCTGAAGCTTACCAGATCAGATTTTGTAACGTTTTCTAATGAGGTATTTCTGAGCTTTAAAGAATCTGGCAATTAGAAAAAATATTCATTACTCCTTTCATGCATGACCAAGAGGATTCTTTCTCTGGATTCGACAGAAACCAAATGGGATTGGGGGTTATAAACTTACTGTTCCCAATGCCATTTAAATACAACCAAAGAAGGGAGGCGAGATAGCTGTCCAAAATAGAAGTAAACGGTAAAGATCTGATCAGTACTGTCACGGATTCAGCATTCGGGATGTCCAAACTGGAATCGAGAACGCATTTTTGACCGATTCATTCAAGTTCAAAACTCGGAAACCTCCAATTTAGGTAGGTAGTGGTTTTGGATTGGCTTTTCAAAAATATCGTAGAGCTGGCATCAAGGGGTTCAGATCAGTGTGCAAATGATGAAGGGCGTAGGGACGAGTGTTCGTATTTTGTTTACCAATTAATAAGTTAGTACTGACATTCCGTTCCCCATATGTCAGGAGGACGCATAGAACTTGAGCCCGGTGAGCTGGGACTTGGGAGGATAAGCAGTTGTTGAAAGATTACCTCTACTAAAAAAAAAGAGTTTTCAATATGATGGGATTGCTGACGATAGTGAGGATACTTAGGCGATACCTGGAAATCGCTATTGAGTAATGAATATGAGATTTTTGAGGCGGTAGATGGGCAAAAAGGCATTAGAAATAATCAGAAGAGGCTTCCAGATTTGGTATCAGTGATGTGATGAGCCCAATATGGATGGGGATCAGTCTGGGGGTCATGAGAAATCAAAAAACCAAATCACTACCTTCACATATCCGTTATTTCTTTTGACTGCCAGAAACCTCCTAAACTATGAGAAAATGGGGTGCGGTGAAGAGGTGCGGATGATTACATCACCGAAGCCGTTTAATCTGGGATCGGCAAGACCCGTATTCAGATATTCTTGGCAAAACAGAAAACATACTCAGAGAACATTTTCTAAATAAAGTTCGCTGTCGAACCAGGATAGCACATACTTGGGTGGGAAGAAGTAACCTTGACCGCTGCCTTTTTATCGAAAAAAGCTATCTCCCTAGTCCAATGAAAATTATTGCAAAATGAAACTTCGGATTCGAAGGTAATGCGAATTGATCAGCTCAATATGAGTCAATCTACCTTGTCGAAAGATAAAGCTTGACAGGACTTTCACTCACTGGTTTTATCCGAATCTGTGAAGCTGAAACATGCAGCCAAATTGATTTTTCCTCCAATCAGACATTAAACTGAGTTTCAGGTTGCATTCGAAGTAGGGCTTTAACGAATGATAAAATATGTCCCAAATGCTTTCAGCACGAGTTTGATTGTTGCCGTCAGGAGTACAGAATAAAATTCTCGAAAAGGCGTAATAAAGCGCTTTAAATTACAATCAAGAAAGGCATCAGGTGTGTCGTTGTGCTGTTTTGAAACCAATTTCACCTCTTTGTTGAACTGATTACCCATGAGTAAAACTAGTGAAAAGCAATATTTGACTCAGTACCAAGAAAATGAAAACCCAAAATTTAATCTTATGAAATTATCTTTTTACTAAGTAGTATCATTAAAAAAGTGGGAACGTGCCGCTCTTGCTACGAGAAAGCTTCCCTATGGTGATGCTCTTACTCACTGGAACAATTTCATGTGTCTTTTAGTAATGCCTTTCAAACTTCATCAAGTGTCACGGGTGGTAAATCAGCGCTGGCATGGCTTACAATTCCCGGCGTAGGTGGTTCTTGCCAAAAGGAACCATTCTTCAAGGCCGTAGTCACTGATCGGATTTGGTAATATTCTATTCAGCAAATGGAACCAGAGGACAGTGTTGGTTGTAGTTCTCATTGGATTATTCGCAGGAAATAGTAGTTTTTTGGGGGCATGTTCAAAAAGCCGCGAATTTGATGTGAAGCTATCTGAAGCAGAATCACTGCTTCGATGAGGTAAGTAGTAGTGGGCTAGGAGAGCAAAAGAAGCTCAAACCTAACCGGTGGCGGTAGAAACTATAAAGTTTGACGATGGCGGTCAATCAACCTGCTTACCAACTCTGCACAGCTGATGTATGGTAAGTTTTCGGGGGTTTCACTGACTCAGTCGACGCGAGCGTACCTGATCTGATGGATCTTCTATTTTCATTCGTGTATCGGTACTGTTGGAGGAAACAAATCCACTAGTAGTTTATAGATAACATACAGTATGATGGGCGGCTGAGTTTATACCCCCCCCCCCCTATAGCGCCTTCGATATTGAAAGTATTTCTTGCTTTGAAAGATGGCCTCGCAAAGCGGCTATTTACGGCTGCAAGGGGAAGCAAATGGAGTTTCTAGTGGTCACACCAAAAAAAGGGAAAAGTGGTAGCTTCACTTGTTGATTACAACAACAGTTTGGTTCACAACAAGTGACGGTCAATCCTGAATACTTGCGATGCTGTAAATGTATGCAAACGCTTAGAAATGAAGAGATCTAACATGTCAATGGGCCTAATGCAGCGCTACGCTTTACTGAGGGAAGAGATCAATGCCATTCAGAACGGTGAACGAATCCAGACCAATATGCCAATACTAACTTGGTCAAAGTTGCCATTAATAAATGCTTCCTATCCAGAATCACTATCTCTCATTTTCCGGAGGAAACTGATAAAACTACCTTCAGACTTCTCTGGGTTAGTTTGAATCAAGAGGCAATAGTAAAAAGGCAGTGTTTAAAAATCGAGATAGGTATAACCTCGGACTCGAACCTCAGCATCAAGGCCCAATGAATGCGTGTCTGTTACTAAATGTTAACCAAATGCTTTATTGGTCCAGATTTGGTGGCCCAAGTGGCGGCGCAGCGAGCGATTACTGGGTGAATCAGGTATTATCAACAGTTCCAAAGGCATCTCCGAGTGAACACCGGCTGTAGTATTTCTATGGAGAGTTGGGATATGGATGCGCGCGTATCAAAATTGTGATTGTTCTTTTCCTATTAACAACGTCCTGCAGACTGGATCCTTTGGAGATTATAGCAATGACAACATCAATATCAGCGAAAAGAGTAGCATAAGTGCCAGATTGCCAAAGGACTTTTCCTAGAAACAGTGGAGTGGCCAAATTAATCAATTTTGCCGAATATTCCAACTTTCAGACCAACACTTATTACTCGGATTGGAAGGGACACAGTAGTGAATCAGAATGATGTGAATGACCTGGAATAACTCAATTGAATTCAACTACGGTATGATGAATGAGATATTCTTAGATACAATTTTTCTATCAATGAGTCGCAATCTTGGGGTATGCTGGCTGTTATCAGATGATTATGACCAAATAGATGGTTTGCTGGAATCCTTCAGGGCTCTCCGTTCGGGACGCATTCAGGAATCAATGGTGGAGCTGTTTTGAATGCCTTCGGTTAGTGGGGGGCTTCGGCAAGAAGCTTGGCAATCATTTTTTGCCAGAGATGATTATTAACTCCCAGGAAATACCTTTTTGAAGCCAATTGTGAAGAAGAGACGGCTCATTGCCAAATTGCCCTGCAATTCGCTATGGACATTTCCTCTTTTTAGTGCTGGATTGGATATCGGCAGAGGAGGGGATTTTTGAAATACATCGGAGACCTTGCGGACTTAAAAATCCGAGCAAGTTGGCAGGCATCAGTGGAAATGATAGAAATTCGGTAATTATATCTACGAGCAAACGTACATACAGGACTTGATTACCAGTGGGGGCAAGATGGTTCATCGTTCCTTGCGGTAGCATTAACCTCACTGTCGAATCCTTTCATCACTTGGGAACCATAGAGCAATACGATATAGGAATGACGCTTCGGTGTCTTTTCCAATTAAATTGAGTGTGGACGGCAGAATTACTTTAATCGAACAAGTTCGTCTGACATTCTTCTACACCAATTTTCTATATCCCAATACTATTGGTGTAACCAAGCCTAGCAGCTCAAGAATGCTGCAGGAATGGAAAATAAGGGATTAGAATTATGCTCTTGGATATCGTGAAAATATCGGTAAGTTAAGGTTTAATGTTCTGCAAAACTGACCCCGCATGAGCCAAGACAACAAGTTGACTGGACTTAGAGGGCCGGGAGAGAGAAGGAAACCTCGGTTGGCCAATACAATTTTCATTCGGCATATGGTGTGCCATTTCAATTCCTACTTTGGATATCAAGGTGGCAGGAAATTCCCAAACTCAGGGGAAGAGGAGATTAATTGCTCCACCAGCCCCAATTTGCGGAAGTAATTTGACTGCTCCTGGAGATTATTCAATAACGGGAAGACATTTCTTGGTCCAGAGGGAGTTCCTGACGGAGTGAGTGAATGCGATGGACAGAAAAACGGTAATCGGTTAATCCAATTTCCAAGATGATCGTACAGGATTGAATGCAAAATATGCAATTCAAGTGGCTTCAGATTTCTTAATGTAGTATTCCGCCAAGGAAGCTTAGGTAAAGATAGACCGGCCGAATTGAATTGGCAACGGTTCAGCTACCAATTTGGGCTGATGAGAGAAAAAACAAAAATGTGCCCTCGAGTTTATTTTGATTGAATCGCTTGGACTTCCTGAAAAATCATTTTCTGAACAACCACTTCCAAGGATTTAGGAGGGGTTTGAAATAATACCGTAACGTCGGGACTTTCCCTTTATTCCAAAGATAGTTTCTTTAAACCTGAAAGGTTGGAAATCTCTGGGTCT
>Ga0163217_1091011_pt1 | contig 12736 bp, 21 predicted proteins | sample SynspAceP_FD_185933 | JGI IMG/M metagenome (GOLD analysis project Ga0163217, IMG submission 185933) | Saline lake microbial communities from Ace Lake in Antarctica - Synechococcus sp. Ace-P (PacBio error correction) | ecosystem: Environmental > Aquatic > Non-marine Saline and Alkaline > Saline ... | reverse complement strand
TTCCGGAGTGTCGGGACCAGCGATCGCGTCCACCGTGGGTAGTCGCCCCTGGGCCTGCAGCGCGGCAACCTCCTGGCATGGCCGCCAGGATCCTTGTGCATCGCATCGGCCGCAGCTCGAACTGTGGGCCAGCCAGCGCTCAAAAGACGATTTAGCCGCGGGCTGCAAGTTCAGCGCGTATCACGGCCCCTCGTCCGTTTTCCTTCTCCAGTTTGGGCGGGCACGCCAGCCATTGCCATTCCCAGCGGGATGGCAGGCGCGTAGATTTGCAAAACGGCTCAAGGGTCCAGGCGGCTGGGGTGGAACCCGGGTGGGGAGACAATCAGCAAGTTTAGGAAATCGAAAGAGAACAAGGCGTTGAGCGAAAGCCTTCGAGCGCAGCGGATTGGCCCCTGAGTCGCCACTGGATCCGTCGCTGGATCTGCCCACTGGATCCAAACAGCCGGGGCCTGGTGCTGGTGGGGTGGGCCCGGCCCCTATCTCCGACCTGCTCACCGTGGCGGCCGGTGCGCGCGATCCGGCTGCGGAGGTGGTCGCCTATGCCGGTGGGGACAGGGCGGCGACGGAAAATGGCCGCGGCGATCGCGGCGCCCTGGCTGACGCCGCCAGCAGGACCTGTTTGCCGTTTTGCTGTTCCGATGGCCGCCGATGCGCCGCGTCGTCTGCCTGGCGAGCGGCGGCCGATCGGCTGGCGCGGAGGTGCCGCGGGCCGGCGGTGGGTTGCTCTGTGAGGGATGTGTCGCTGTTTGCCACCCTTCCTATGCCCTGCTGGCCCTGGCGGAGCGTCACCCCAACTGGTCCGCTGCGCTTGATCCCGGGCATCACCGCGGCATGACGCGGCGGGCGGCGGCGCCCATTGGCCCCTGCCCTGCAGCAGCAGGCGGCTGCTGGTGCGAACCACAACCGGAGGCAGCGCGAGGCCTTAAGAAGCCCTGCTCGATCAGGCTGCAAGGAGCCAGCCGCCGGGAGCAGCGCGCCAATCTGGTGCTTGCTCAAGCTTCGGCCGGCGCTGGTCCCTGGTAGGCCTGCTGGCCCCGCCGCCAGCTGCTGGAGGGCTGCCACGGCCCAGCGCCTGGGCTGGCCGATGAAAGCTTTTTTTTTTTGGCAGCGGCCGAGCAGGTGCCGGGCCGCCGAGCCAGCCTACTCTCCCTGCTGCTTGATCCGCCTGGCTGGCCAGAGGGTGCTCCCCGATGGCACGCCAGATGCTTTGCTCTCCCATCGCCAGCCCGCCGCCCTGACCCCGATCGAGTGCTTTCTCCGCTGCGCTCATCGGTGCTTGATGATCCTGTTTTTCTAATCCGTGTGGGCACGATCCGGCTGGGAATCCTGGCGCGGGAGCGGCGGCTGAGATCAACCCCCTGCCGCCAGCGTCGGGGTGGAAGGGCATGCCAACCACGGCCGCTGGGGTTGGCTCCCGGTCGGTTTGTGGCCTGTTTGATCGCCCTGATCAATTCGTTCTCAGCGGCACCTCCCTCAGCAGTGCCGTCAGCCTTTCCCCGCTTGGCGCTGTGGTTGCTGTCTGTGCCGGCACCTTCGCGAGTCTGCTGCGCTTCTGAGGTTGCGGCTGGCAGCGGCCGCTGCGGCCAGCTTCGCTTTTGCTCACCTGGGCCGGGCTGCTGGCGCTGGGCAGGGCACCGACGGTTCTGGCGCCAGGGCGACAACCCGTTCAAGCGGGGCCTTCTGGGATCCCACTACTGCGGAGCGGCATGTTGCTGATGGGCCGTTGCTGTTTCGATGGCGGCGGGGCCGGAAAGATCATCGCCTCGCTGCCGCTTCGCGGCGCCCTGCATTTGGAGCGCCAAACCTGCTGTGCCGTGCTGCTGGCGGCAGGGCATCACCGGCCAGCCGCGGATCTTTGCTGCCTGCCCTTGACCGAAAGGATCGCGTTAGGGGCAGCTCAGCGCCGCCCCATCCCTTTCCAGACCCGCCTCCCTGAAGCAGGGCCAGCGCGCGGCCAGGTTCGGCGCCCCCATCAGCTGACGGCGCACTGCGCCGCCGCAGCAAAAGCCCTGGCAGGTCCAGCCGAGATGTTTGCGGGCGATCAGCAGGCCCTTGTCGCCGCCTGGCCTCCACCAGGGCCGTGAGGCTGCTCGGCCGCCAGCTGCAGTCGCTGGTGGCCGTGGGATCGGCGGCACCGGCGCCGCGTAGGGGCCGCATCGATCCGCCCTACCAAGCCAGGGGGGCACCGAAAGGCTGCCCCGGCCCCACCATCAACCCCCATCGGCGCGGTGATCGCCAGGCAGGCGAGCGCCGCTCCGCTGTCACATCGCCGTGGCGATTCACCGGAATGCGCAGGGGCCCGCTTCACCGCGGCGATCGCGCCCCAGTCGGCCTCGCCGCTTAAGCCCTGCTCCCGGGCTGCGGCCGTGCAGGGTCAGGGCCTGGGGCACCAGCGTTTCTCAGGGCCGGCAAACCCAGCGGATCGGCGCTGCTGCCGCACCCAGCCGCCGCTTTGGACCTGTGAACGGGAATCCGCACCGCCCCGCTCACCCCGCCACATCCGCTGGCAGCTCCGGATCGCGCAGCAGGCCACTGCCGCCGCCCTTGCGGGCCGATCTCGCACCGGGCAGCCCATGTGATGTCGTCAGGAAGGCACCGGCGGCTTCGGCCGCCGCGCCGATTCGGCCATTCGCCGCCGACGGTGATCAAAATTTTGCACGCGAGCGGGCGGTTTCGCAGCTAAGTCCTCGAATTCTCGCGCCCATGGCCGCCGCTCCAGGCTGGTGGCGTGAACCATCTCGGTGAACAGCAGGCCTCCGGCGCCCAACGCCCGTACCCAGGAGGAAGATCCTGTTCGCTCACACCCGCCAGCGGCGACTGAAAACCACGCGGGCAATCGAGCTGGCGGGCTACGCCGCGGCCCGTGCCAAGCGCATGAGCGGTCAGCATGGCTTCAGCAGCGCAGCCTCGATGCATCCCGATACCTTCCGCTCAAGCGGCCGACCTGCTGCGCGGCATCCGTCGACGACGAGTTCAAGCGATCGCTTCGTCTGGAATTGGTCTGCAACGCTGGTACCGCCCGATTCGGGCCGGCCAAGCCCTTGGAGTGCCCGGTCCCCAGAACACCACAGGAGTGGGCCGAGGCCTATTCCGCTGGCCCCGGAGCTGATCGCGAGCGTCCCGCCAGCGTCAGGCTCACCCGGCTCGATCGCGCGCCCTACAAGCCAATTGGCTCAAGGAGCAGCTGGGATTCGCTGGCTACCGGATCGGTGAGCTCAGTTCCCCGCCCGCACCGCGGGCACCGCGGTTGAACTGCGTTGCTGGCCTGGCTGCTGGCTGCGCGAGCGCTGCCGCAAACGGGGCGCTTCCGCAGCAGGGCCGGCGCTCTGTAGTGTCAAGAGTAGCCACGTTTGTTGAGATAAGTATTTTTGGCCGCTGTCCCCAGTCGTCGCCAATTATCGGCCGCCCCAATGTGAGGCAAGTCCACCTCGTCAACAGGCTCTGCCGCAGCGCGAAGCCATCGATTTCAGACCAGCCCGGGTCACCCGGGACCGCAACCCTACCAAGAAGGCTTCTGGGAGGATCGCACCTTCCGGGTGCGTCTATACCGGGCGTCTGGTGTCTTTGACGACGAACAGCGAATTTCTGCCGGAAATCCGCCAGCAAGCAACCTGGGCCATGGCCGAAGCGGCCGTCGCCCGTGTGTGGTGGTCGATGGTCAGCAGGGCTCACTGCCGCGATCAGTCCATCGCTGAATTGGTGCGCGCAGAAGGTCCCGGCTGTTGGCAGTCAACAAGTGAGTCGCCCGACCAGGGTCTGCCATGCCGCTGAACTTCTGGGGGCTCGGCCTGGGCGAACCCCCACCCCGTCTCGGCGATCTCACGGGCCGGCACCGGCGATCTGCTCGATAAGCTGATTGGCTTCCTGCCCCCCACGACGAGCTCGAAGGCGAGGAGCCGATCCAATTGGCGATCATCCGGCCGCCCGAATGTGGGGCAGTCGAGCTTGCTCCAATGCATCTGCGGCGAGCCAGGCGAAATCGTCAGCCCATCCGTGGCACCACCCGCGACACGATCGACACGACGATCGAGCGCGAAAGGCCAAAAACCTGGAAACTGCTGACACCGCCGGAATTCGCCAGAACGTCCGCCGCAGTGTCAGCTACGGCCCCGAATACTTCGGGCATCACCCGCAGCTTCCAAGGCGGTGGAACGCAAGCGATGTCTGTGCTGGTGATCGACGCCTCGACGGCCGTGCCACCGAGGCAGGACAGCGCTGTTGCCGGGCGCATCGAGGATAAGACAAAAACGCCGCGCCTGCGTGGTGTGGTCAACAAGTGGGACCGCATCGAAAAAGGACAGCACACCCATGCCGGCGATGGAAGAAGGAGCTTGCGCGCCAATCTCTATTTCCTCGATTGGGGCGCCGATGCTGTTCACCTCGCCCTCAGCGGCCACGGGTGAGAGAAGCATCTTTGCCTGGCCCTCTGGCGGTGGAGCAGCACACGGCGTCGGGTCACCAACCTCGGTGGTGAACGAAGTGCTTGCAGGAGGCGTGACTGGCTCTCGCCCCCCACCAGCCGCGGCGGCGCAGACGCCTCTACTACGGCACCCAGGTGGCCAACCCGGGCCTCCCCAGCTTTCACGCTGTCGTGAAGATTGATCCGAAGCCACTGTTCCGCGTTTGAAAACCTACCGGCGTTATGTGGAACGCAGATCCCGAAGCCTGGGCTTCGATGGCTCGCCGATCAAGTCTGTTTCTGGCGTGTGCAAGCAAGGAGGAACGGGATGCGGAGCAAAGAGGCTCAACCGCCAGCAGGCCCCGTGCCACGCCCACGCCCGATTCCCTTCCGAATTCGCGTTCCGTGGGGCCCGGCTCCAGGGGGCGATTCCAAGACTGGTGCACCCGCTGATCTGGATGATTTAAACGGGCCGACTCCGCCCGACGCCCCGCTGTCATTGTTATGGCTTTGGCGTGTGAGGCGCAGACGGTGAGAGTTTTTCGCTGATGGGACTGGGGCCTTCGCAAGCTTCCGATTGGGCCAATTCGTCGATGGCTTCCATTCGAGTTGGCTGCGCCGGCCTCGATCCCCCGCCTCAAGCTCGGGCTGGACCCTGATGGCCTTCCGCTTGTTCACGCCGATTCTAGAGCTGGACCCCTCGGGCGGATTCATCTTTTTCCGCCCTGGTGGGCTTGCTGCTTGCTGATCACCGCGCCGCTCAGCGTCTGTCCTGGCGGCTGTGGCGCCGGAAACCCTGTCCTCTTCTGCTTCCCGCCCTCAGCCTTGCTTGGTGCGGGACTGCTCTTCTGCCCTGCTGCCCCACCAGGCGGCTCCAGCGGCACCGATCCAGCGATTCGCCCGCAGAGCTGTACGCGCTGGCCCCCAGTGCCTGGCCGGCCAGCCCGCAAACCCAGCGGCCTGGGGAGAACGCATGGGAACTGCTGAAGCTGTGAGGGGCCCGTTGGGCAACTCGGCCGGCTGCCGTCGGTCGGCCCCTTGGTGGTCAAACCGCCGACTCAGCCGAACGGGCCTCAACCAGCGAACCACCCTGCTGTTCACCTCCGCCTGATTCCCACAAGCGCCAACCTGCTGCGCTAGGACACCCCTCCGAGGAGCTGTCTGGCCCTTCTGACCTGGGGATCATCCCCTTGCGCCGGCTGGGCCTGCACCGCCGGGCTCCCCTCCGCGACCCGGCCCCACACCCGCCGGTGGATCCGGCTTGTTTCACCTGCTGGCTGGCCTGCGCTTTCTGCCTGGTGCAGGAAGAATTCCAGAACCTGTTGCCGCTCGCTGGCCACCCGGGCGTGAACCTGCGCAGCCTTGCCGAAGGGGCGCTTAGGAATCGTTCTGCGGTGGGAGAACGTTGTTGCCAACCTGTTGCTGCGGGCGAGCAGGGCGCCGAAGCCCTGATGGCCAGGGCGAGGCCAGTGGTTGCCACCCCGGCAACTGCGGGCTGGTGGGGGTTTTTTTTTTGCGGGCGGCTCACTCCAGCTCATTGGATCCGCCGCCAACCGCCCTGATCGCCTTGCTTCGGGACTGCTGCTGCAGTACTGGCGCTTGTGATTGGGTAGCCGCTAGAAGCCATCAGTGAGCGCAACGCGAGACGGTAGCGTATCTGAATCACCCCCACCTTCGTCTGCTCTATCGGGTGTCCCGGCCGGAGAAGGCGTGACCTTTCGCCACCCTCTTACGCCCAGAGGAGTTTTTCTGTCACCCTGCAGGTTCGCGCAGTTTTTGGCCCAGTTCGAGGTGATCCTGATGGATGCCCGTCACTACGCCGAGCAGGAACTGGCGCCGGGCCCGCCGCGATGGCAGCGCCACCGTCCCCCGCTGGCCGCAGCTGTTTCGACAGACCTTCATCTAGGCGTGGATTTGCCGCTGAGGGCCTCGAGCAGCGGCTTCCAGCGCCTGACCTGCATTGCCGCCGGGCAGTCGGCTGCTGGCGGTGAGCAAGGGGCAGCCGGCCGAGCGGGATCCGCCGGTTCTGGTGGTTGGCCAAGCGCTCAAACTTGCGAGAGCCGCCTGCGGAGGCCTGGCGAAGCAGCTCGAACTGGCCGATCTCGAAACGCTCGACTGCATTTCATCGCGTCGCCTTCAGGCCAAACAAGGGCCAGGGGCGCGTGCTTTTGCGGGTCAAAATTTTTTTTTTTCGGGCCCACGATCCATTCCGTCGGACAGCGCCGCCCTGCCGAGCGCCCTGTCAGCGCATCGCCAGCGAGGAGGCCTCGCCCCAGGCTGTTTCTGCAGTGAAGTGCGGCCGACCCCGCGAAGACCGGCTTTGAGGCGCCGACTCGAGCGGCTCTGCCTGAAACTCCGGGCCCTCGATCCGCTGCGCTGGTGGATTGATGACGATTGCGCCGATGGGCTGGAGGCCGGCGTGAGCGCTGGCGCTGTTCCGCGAGCTGCCGCGGCCCTGCGGCACTGCCTGGGACTGCCGGAGCTCTCGATGGCATGACGTGGGACTGGCCTGAAAGCGGTGGCTGCGGAAGCCACTGGCTGCGAATTGCTCGGCGCGTTCGGTCACGCCCGATCTGAGCTGCCAGGTCTGAGCGGGTCTTGATCTGAGCGGCCCGATCACAGCCAATCGCTGTTTGCGGAAAACGGATTGTTCGATGTGTTTGTGACCAGTTGCCACGCTGGCGTGGACGCTATTGAGGTACAGATCCAACCACGAAGAACTCAAGTGGTCGTTGTTCTCACGCCTGCGTGCGGTTGTCTCGGGTGACGACTAGCTCGATGGCGACTAACGACGACGAACTCGACTACGACTGCCGGTGAGCCACAGCCACCGCCAGCACCCCCGCGCCAGCGCCGCTGGGCCCAGGAGCAGCACGCAGCGCCCTGAGCCTCAGCTCAGATTTTCGATGGACGATCCACATTCCCGCCTGGGAAGGTATCGCATGCGGTCTTTCGCCACGGCCGCGGAATCACCCTGATGGAGCCCCGCAGCTTCGATGAGATGCCCGCGGGGCGATTTCAGCCCTGCGTGACCGCAAGACCGTTGATCATCACCTCACGATGATGGAGCCCGATCAGGCCCAGCGCGCCGTCGATTTCGTGGCTGCGCACCTACGCCATCGATGGCCACCAGGAAAACGGGTCGGCGAAAGCATTTCCTGTTTGCCCCCAGCGTGTCAACCGTTCACACGGCTCCGGCGAATACCCTCCTCGCCCACCATTCGTGACCTCCAAGGATCTCGCGCTATTCGGTGCCGCCTCCCAGCCCGCCTGGGGCCGAACCGAATCTCGGTGCCGGCCTGGGCTGATCCCCGTGTGATCCGTCCTGACTGTGACTGTCTTGGTGTATTGGTCTGGCCGCATGGGCCCGGGCGCTGCTGGTTCCGCTGCTGAAGCAAGGCGCCGTGCTGCGGGGCGGGTCCAGGCCGTGTGGCCAGCGAGGCCAGTTGACGGGCGCCTGCGGGGTCGGAGCTGGGGGTTGGCTTCGGCACCTGTATCCAGCCGCTGCCTGGGCAGAAGCGGTGTGCTGCTGGCTGTCAGAACCCCAGGCAATTTACGCCGGGTTGCCGCCGCTGCCCGTCTTTCGCCGCGGGTCAAGCCCCGCTGCTGATTTCGTTCTCGCCGGGGTGGACCCTGCGCAGCTGGAGGCCAGGCCTTTCCCCACTGCCAGGTTGGTTCGGGCCTGTGTCCCAACAGCGCCCTGCCGTGTTGCCGCGCCGGCATTACCGGCCTGGCTGGGGTGCGGCGGTTTGCAGACGGAGCAGTTGTCGATCAGTGCGGTCTGTTTGCGTCCGTCGGCCAGTTGTTCGAGCTGCCGAGAGCCAGCTCGATGGCTTCCTCGCCCTGGCCGTCCTCCGGGCCGGCTCTGCGCGGTGGGATCAAGCGCTGGCGGATGCGGCTGTGGCCGCCGGCCTGCCGCGCGCCCTGTCTTTGCAGCTCGCCGGCGGCGGATGATGGCCGGCTCGTGCAGCTGCTGCAACAAGCAGCAGCTGCACCCGGCCAGACTCAAGACATGGTGGCCAGCCCAGCTGGCCACCACGGATCGCGGCCCTTCAGCGCCGAGCAGGGCGGTGTGCGTTCCGCCTTGATCGAGGCGTGGCGGCGGGCGCGAACGCGGCCGGGCCCTGGCCGCAAGGGCTGGAGTGTCTGGCTGGATCAGTTGCGCCGGATTTGCTGCCCAGCTTCGGTTCGTGCCGGCGATCAGGCGCCCTGAGTTGCGCGGTGTCGCCACACCACCCACCACGGCGTGAGCCCACGGCCAGGGCCAGATAGGCCGCCGCAGGCCGTTCCGGCGGTCATGAAGCTGCCTGCATACAAACAGGCGGCAGGCTCAGGGCGGCACCACGCTCGAGAGCGAGACGATCGGCTGACCGTCAGGGTGCCAAGAAACAGGCGAAGCAGGCCAGGACCCACGGCCGGCACCAGCGAGCAGCATGCCCAGGCCGGTGGCCACGCCTTTGCCGACCCTTGAACCCCAGCCAGATCGGCCAGATGTGCCGGCCAGGGGCCCAGGCCAGCGGCGACCACCCACGTAGTCGCTCGATGCTGTCGCTGATCAGGACGGCTGGAGCAGGGCCTTTGGCGAAGCAACACCGCGGCGCTGCCCTTGAGCACATCGAGCAGGAACACCACCAGGGCCGGGCCCTTGCCCATCGGCCGCAGCACGTGTGGTTTGCCCTGTGAGCCGAACCCAGTTGCGCAGGTCGCATTTCCCCCCCACCAGCGGCCCGCCAGCAGCCGAATGGATCGAGCCGAGTAAGTATCCCGTCAGCATCACCACAAGGGGCAAGAAGCGCGTTCATGGCGGGTCCGGGTTGCGGGCGGCTGGTGGACGCGTGATCTCAGAGCTGGTCCTCCTCGTAGGGCCAATTCGTTGCGTGGCGCGAAAAGCGAGCCAGAAGCGGGAAACTTGCAGATTCGGGATGTCGACCACCTGCTTCGGAGCATCGATCACGATAACGCAACTCCCCCGTTCTTTCGAGCCGATCAGCCCGCTCGATCAGGCATCGGGCCGCTCAACAGCCGATGCCGCTAGTTGGGGCCGAAAGTCTTCCCGACCCAGGCCCAGGCAGTCCGCAGGCCGCGGCGCCACTCACCGAGCGTTTGCGGCGGCCGGCCAGTACCAGGTCTGAAAACGCTCCCGTAGAGCTCGCGAGGATAGGCAAACGGGCGGCACGCACCACCAGGCGTTGCGGTTGCGGCTGCCGCTGCTGGCACTGGCCCGCGGGCCGCCCTCTGCAGAACCAGTCTTCAAGCAGCCGTGGCGGAGGGCTCGATGCTGCGGCGGCAGCTTCAGGGATCGCTTAGAAGTCTGGTTGGCCTTGAAAGCGCCGCAGTGGCGCTGATCAGGGCCTCGTCGCTGGCTGAAAACAGACCCACCCCAGCCTCACCGCCCGCGGGCTTCGGGCGCTGCCGCCGGTGCGGCCATTTGATTCGAGGGGAAGGTTGCAGCTGCAGCGGACGGCACCGCCAGATTCAATTCTGCTCTGCCGGCTGGCCAGACCTGCAGAGGGCAACACCAGATTCCTGAAAGCCCTTCAGGCGCCTTGGCATGGCATCGGACTGTCAGCGACCGTGCCCAGCAGGTCCGTGGCCAAGGCAGATCGCGGCGGGCCTCAAAGCCCTTTCATTCTCCGCCAGCAGCGCCTGGCCGTCGCCGCTCACTCGGCAGGGCCAAGGGTCCTGCCAGGGGGAGCCGGATTGAGCCGCGCTTCGCTGAGCGCTTCGTTCGGCACTTCGGGCTGCCGGATCAGGGAGGCTGGACAGGATCTGTCATTCGCGGGGCGTGATGTGCAGGTTGAGCTGCTCCGCGCAGGGGCGGTGGCATCAAACAAACACCGCAGAGGTGGATGCTGCGCTGTTCACGGAAATAAAACAGCACGGTAGCGGCGACCACCACACGCCCAGCCCAGCCATTCTGTCGTAGGGAAGCGCGCAACAGGGTCTGACCCGCCAGACAGCAGGCATCGGGCTGAACTGCAGCCGAGCAGGGCGGTCTGCAGGCAGCAGCAGGCAGGCCGACAGCACCGAGCCGCACCGGCCAACCAAGAGCGCCCGCTTCCAGCGCGGCAGCAACAGCAGGCTGGCCAGGCCGGCAGCCCAACCCCAGCGGGAACCCAGGACCGGGGACGTGAGATCACCCCTGGGTGTCAGCGGGCGTAGGGCTGGGGCGAGCTGTCGGTGGACTGTCGCGAGCTGTCGCTTGAGCTGGAGGAGTGTCATGGCTGAAATCATGCTCCATGCTGGCTACCGGCCGCTCAGTCGCCGAACAGCACTTGTGAGGCAGCATTCCATCATGGCTGACGTGACCAGAAATCATCACCACGGCGCTTGGTGCTGGTGGCCCACCTCCTTCGGGCCGCCTTGGTGGTGAGGCCCCAACCACAGGCCAATCACAGCGATTCTGCAGGCCGAACACCACCGCTTTGACCAGCATCGAGGCAGTCACTGGGCGCATTCCAGGGTGCGCACCGAGTTCCAGAAACACGTTCGGCGGATCGAGAAAAACAGGAAGGTGCTGCTCAAGCTGCCCGGACCACCACCCCGACCGCAAAAAAAAGAGCATGCATTGCACCGGCGCCATGATCACCAGGCCAGCACCCGCGGCACCACCAATAGGACACCGGATCGTGCGGCCAGCATCGTGATGGCTCGATCTGCTCGGTCACCTTCAGGTGTTCCGAGTCTGGGCCCATAGGCGGTGGCCACCTGCCGGTGAGCAAGTGGCGGTGAGCAGGGGCGCAATCTCCTGGCAGACCGAGCGAGAGATCCGCCCACGGCCATCCCGGCCCCTTGTTTCGTCAGTTCAGCTGCCAACCTGGATGTTGAACACGGTGCCGCAGCCAGGGCGGTGTGTCGCCACAGATCAGGAAACTGCCAGGACCGGCCTCAAAGCATCTTGTCAGAGAGGTTCGTTGAAATGGATCCTTGCCGGCGGGCGATCGCCGAGAGCGTCTGGCCGCGATCAGGCAGCTGGTGCCGACCGGCTGACCCACCGGGGAGTTCTCATCGGGTTGTTCCTCATCGTGGTGCCGCTGCAGATGCAGCCCTCCTCCGGCACGGCGGGCATCACCAGCAGGCCCAACACCACCAGGGTGGCGGATCAGGCCCATGCACAACCGGGATCGTCAGCAGGGCGCTCTCGGGCTGGAGGCCTTGCAGACCTGCTTCATAGCCGCGAAGCTGAGCACGTTGCCCCAAAGCGAAACCACGGCCAGCCGATGCCCAGTTTCTGGGTGATCACCATCCAGGCCGTGTAGAGCGCCGTTTGTCAGGTCGGCATCGATCGCGTCGCGGAAAGCAAGCGACCAGGGGATCAGGAAGGCGGTGGAGCCCCCAATTTCCCACCAGCACGATCGTGAGCACCAGCAGGCCGAGGGCTTGACCCAGTGCTTGAGCGAACCGAGCGACTGATGCTGGCCTCCAAGTGAACCACCACCATCGATGAGGGCGCAGTCGGCGATCCAGAGGCCGGCGCCCAGCGCAAAGCGCCATGCACCGCCGCGCTGTAGGACACCCGGCTCCAGACCTGCAGCCGACCAAGCGCTGAGCTGGAAGGAAGCAGGATCCAGACGCTCCAGCTATTGGCAGTCGACATCCAACAGCCCGAAAAAAGATCAAGCGACCACGGGTTGCAATCAGCCTGCAGGCCGCACAGAGCAGGCAGGTAGAGGCCAAGGACCCGCAGGAGGAAACACCAATTGGCGCCCAATGCGTCGCAAACTGGCGTCCAATCGCTCGGGATCGCCGGTGGGCCGCTGGCAATGGCCCGGTTAAACGCGACAGACCCCAAGCGCAAAGCCCAGGGGTTTCCCAGAATGATCAGCAGGCGGAGGCCGAGCCCCTGCTTGAGGTAGCCGATGTTCCGCCCGACCACAGGGCGCCGAGCACGAGGGCGCTGAGTCCGGCAAGGATCGAGCGGTGAAGCCGCGCCGTGTTCAGGCGGGTGGCGAGGCTGGTGTCGACGGTGAGCTCGCGGCGAGGGCGGCGAATAGGGCAGGTATCACGCAGGTGAAACAGTCCCTGGAGAGCAGGCGATCACACGAAAGTAGGCGAACTTCTGCCAAGAGGGCTGCCGCGGCAACCCACCAGTGGCGGCCATCGGCCAAGCCCCATCGGCACGGCACTCCAGGGCCCCAAATCCAGGGCAGGCCGCGGATACCCCAGCGGGCTCTTGGGTTGGTCGCCTTTTGAAGCCAGCCCACGAAAGGGAAAAATCGTTGATTGCCGTTTTCCCAGGGGGACCTTTTGATCACCATCAAAGGCCAACAAGCCCCGGCCATTTTTTCAGGGGGGGCCGGGCAGGGAAAAAAATCCCCTTCCCCTTTCCCTTTCAAA
>Ga0163217_1028633_pt1 | contig 12736 bp, 13 predicted proteins | sample SynspAceP_FD_185933 | JGI IMG/M metagenome (GOLD analysis project Ga0163217, IMG submission 185933) | Saline lake microbial communities from Ace Lake in Antarctica - Synechococcus sp. Ace-P (PacBio error correction) | ecosystem: Environmental > Aquatic > Non-marine Saline and Alkaline > Saline ... | reverse complement strand
GCGCGTGAACTGCCGCGCCATAGACCAGATAGCGCGGACCTATGACCGCCAGCGGCGCAACACCCTTGCTCCAGGGCGTTCAGCAATGGCCAGGCACGCGGGCAGCGGCAGGCGTGCGGCGGTCGCAGTTGGCGCACACCCAGCAATCGCAGTAGTAATAACCACCAGCTCAAGCAAAAGTATCCCAAGCGCGAAAATTCAAAACAGAACGGCGGTGACCGCGGTGGCTGGCGCCGCTGTCCTTGGTGCCAGCGCCAGCATGGGGACACTCGCCGGGTTTAACGACGAAGGTAGTTCAGGCAGAGGCCAAACACTGCTTGGCCAAAGCAACAGCAGTTACCAGCAGGCCAGCACCAGGCTGGCAGCACGCTCATTTGGTTTTGGTCTTTGCGCGATCTCAGACCGGACCCCACGGCTCAGGGCACTTCAACAGGCATTTTACCCCAATTGAGCCCGGCGCCTATAGCCGCTTCGGCCAGGGCCAGATCCATTTGCACCCAAGGTCGGGCCCAGGTCAGCGCCAGCCATCAGTTCCGAATACAAAAACAGCACCACGAGGCGCTATACAGCCTTGGCGTATGTATCGCCGCGACGGCCAATTCCGGGTGCGAGTAGCGCGAGGGTCAGATCAAATACCAGTTTCAGGGTTGATTCCATGCGGCTCCTTCTGCGCGTCCGCATCAACGTCACGCTGGGAACGGGCCAGCAAACTTGGCATGCCGTATGCGCATCCGAGCCATTACCAAGCAACCAGATCAGCAAGCATCAACAGCGCGGGTTGCCAGGCCCTCGCTGCGATCCCCAAGCGATGGCCAACAAAACCAGGCCCAGCGTATCAGCCTGGTTACCGCAATGCAGGCGGCTGTATACATCCGGGAATAAGCGCAACCACGCGAAGGGTGCCGGCGATAAAAAAGGAACATTTTACCGCCAAGCAGGAACGGCAAACTGAGCCACATGAGCCACTCAGTCATGCCCGCCTCCGCAATAGCTGCACCAGCGCGGGCACAGGACCACCGCCTCCAGTAACGCCAGCACCAGTGCCGCGGGCATCCAGCAGGCGGCGTCTGATCCTGGACTGCCGCCAGCCAAGCATTAGAATCGGCCGCGCCACTTGGTGCCGGAATAGCTGCACTGCCATTAGCCGGTCAGCGATGGTAGGGCCGCGCCATACTCGCCATAGGCGCAGCGACGCTCAGGAGGGCAATATGCGGCCCAGCCACATCATCGACTAGGCCCTTTCAACAGCTGGTCCAGGTGCTTGCTCAGGCGCGCGACGGTTATCCGCTCCAGTTCTGTTGTGATCCAGGCATGCAGATGCAACGTCTGTCCTTCAAGGTGAGGATTACCAGTGTACCCGGAACAGGCCGGACCATGGCAGACAGGCAACCAGGCTGCCACGCGCGGGTCAGCGCAGCTGCTCACTTCATACCGTACCCATTGCGGCTTGATAGGCAGGGCGCGGATGCCACGCCCGCCGCGGCCACGTCCCAGCCGCGATAAAGAGTTCGAAATGCAAAAAAGCCGAGAGAGAAAAACCGGGGCAGGGTTAGCCGCAGGTGGATCGTGGCCGGTATGCAATCGCAGGCGCAAGGCTCGCCAAGTCCGCCAGCAGCGCAGCGGTTAGGACCAAATGGCCCAGCCCTGGTTGCTGCTTAACAGGGCCCATAAACGTGAGCCAAAGACCCAGATTCAGCAAAGGCGGCCAAGCCACCAACGCACACGCCATGGTTGGCGCGCAGCCGCAGGCTGGAGGTGTTGCTTGAGGTGCTGACACTGGACTCCCGAAGCTGATGTATTGCCATGTTAAGAGATGCTTTTGCCCCAGCTCAAACTGGGAAAGAGTTGCCGAGTGAGACCGGGTGCAACTGCGCAAAAGGTCCCTTTAAAGGTTCGGATTGATTGCCGCATGACGGAGTGTCTGCACCGTCAGAAAGTGTTATTTTCAGTCAATGGACATCCAGAGGTCATGGTCGCCGGGTATAGCCATGAAGGGGACGGGTAGTGAAAACGCTCAGTTACAGGAACAGGGCATGCCGGACAACGGGATTTGACTACGAAAGCACGCTGGAGGCCTTGCGGCTCGAGGGGACAAGGCGGCGTTTGGAACGTCTGTTATCCAAACATGAGTCCGGGCAGGATGCTGGGGCTGGGCCATACACATTGCTGGGCACGGCGTGATCATGCGGGAGGCATTGCCTGGCATGGACGCCTTCATCAAGATATGGAGCCATGCTGATCGCTTTTGATTCGGGCGCTGGGTCAGGGGGGCCTGGATTTACAGCATTTTGCGCTATCGGAGATTGAATCAGTTGCGTAGGCCCGCGGCCGATCTGGTGCAAACCGATGATGATTTATACGAGCAGATGGCGGATGACAGGCCCGCAGGCGAGGATCACGGGCCGCAGCCAGTGGCAGGGCAAGCAGCTGAAGCGCTGCCTGCAACAGCTTGAACGGCCACGGCGTCATCCGTTCTGCTGGCGTTTTACCGTGTTTGACTCACGACCAGATCGCCGAGCGGCTGACCACCCCGCTGGGTACCATCAAGGGCCGGTATCCGTGCTGGATTTACGCGCATGTGCAGGGAGTGCGTTGCAAGCATTTTGATTCCGGGACATCACCCGCAGATCGCCGTGCACTGTTCGGGCGAATACCGTTTCTGGGCCTGCTCGGCGAACCGGAGGGCAACCGAAGGTTTCGCGAGCTGATAGAGGCCTTTGGACCGGGACGCGGCCGCGCATGCGCGGCTTGAGTGGGAGCCGCACCTGCTTGAGTTGGCAGACGAGTTGCCGGCGCAGACACGGCACCCAATACCTGGGCGCGCATACAGCAAAGCCTTGGCTGGGCACCGTCAGACAACCAGGGCACCGTATTTACCCCGCGTTGAGCTGTGGAAACAGCCTTGGGCTCTGGCGCCTGACCACTGCGCGCGCTGGGGCTTTGCTTGGTATTGCTCAGTTGGCTGCCTGTGTTATTTGCGTGATGAGGCCCCTGGCAGCGCTACTTACACAGCCGTATTTTTTGCAGGCCCGGGTGAAGCGGCCAGCCCCAGGCTGGGTAGTCAATATCGACGGCGAAGGAACCTTGAGCCTGACTTCGCTGGTTTGAGGACCCCAGGTGCCTGAGGACGCTTCGGTGCAGTTCGGACGCTGATCGGACCCCGGCAAGATGAGCCCACGCTTCTGGCTGGGGTTGATCGAGCCGGGTGAGCGGGGTCACGCTCAGTGCCGAACAGATAGGGTGCGGTGCAGTGGCAGGCCAGTTGTTCGAACTGACGCTGGAAACCGGGCGGCGGCTCGCGCTCGGACAGGGGCCCACGGGTGAGGTGTGTAACATCAGGTCGTGCGGTGCTGACGGCAAATTAATGAAAAATATTTTCAGGTCCACCGACACCAAAGGTGAATCCTCGCGGGTATTGATAGGAACAGGTGACTTGCAAAACAGCACCTGTCCTGGATGGGCAAGCCCATCGCTAACTGCTTACCGAGGAATCACTGCATGAATTTTACTTTCATAAATTGATCCTGGCTACTTCTTTGGCTGTTCCCCTGACCCTGGCACGCCGGCACCGTCAGCGCTGCCAGTCTTTCTGGCGCTGGGCGAGATGGCAAGCTGTATAAAAATCGGACAGTGACGCACTGACAGTAACGGCCAGCATGGGACGTTGAAGGCGCTGATGATCTGCGCGGCATCGACTGTGCGTCCTGCCAATGGCAATCTTTACGCCCTGGGTGGTGTGATCAGCTGTATACCGTGATTTCTGACCTCGGCGCTCTTACGCTGGGCGCGCAAAAAACTGAACATGGAACTGCCGGCAGTGGGTCAGGCAGTGTTGGATTTCAACCCGGTTGCTGACCGTTTGCGTCTGCTTGGCTGCCGGATGGCACCAACTTCCGCGTTAATTGTCGACCACGGTGAAGTTGGTAAAAAGATGAGTGAAGTAGCCTGATTGCCGAGGACGGTGGGACTTACGCAGCGACACCGCCAAGATCGTTGCTGGCGTTACACCAACTCCTATGCCCGGTACGAGAAGACCTCGCTTTACAGGTCGATCTGGCCACCGGTAAATCTGATGCTGGCAAGATTTCCGCAAATAGACGGCGTTGCAGAAAGCCGTAGGCGAGTTTGGCAAGGTCTGGGACGGCGCAGCACATGGATATCGCCAGTGACGGGCAAGGGCGGGCAACACCGCCTAACTTGCTGACTGGCACCACGCTTGCACCACGGGTAATCTGGAAACCGGTGCACCTACCACGCGGGTTTGAGATCGCAGACCGCCGGACGATATTCTCGATATCGCCGTATTGCCTGCCAAGTAATAGCAGCACCTGAAGCCCCTGCCCGCCCCTGCGGCAGGGGCTTTTTTACCAAACTTGATTTGGCAGTTGCTTCGCGAAATGGCGGTCGGTTCAGCGGCGCTGTGGGCGACCACTGACCTGATCGATCACCACCATGACGCTATTGGCACGGCTTGCAGGCCATGTTCACTGGTCGCAGCGCCGGTGAAAACAAGAAGTATTGCCCATTTCGGCTAATGCCAGAGCCCAGCTCGGACCGGCTTCCAGCCGGGCGGTAATGCAGAAGCTGATTCGGCTGCAGCAAATCAGGGAATTTCCCAGACCGCCAGATCATACCGCGGATGGCGCCAAAGCGCGCCTGCTCCATATAGCGCGCCAACGCGGCCTCGCTACGCTGGCTATCGGCGTACAAGGTCCCATTAGCGAGCGCTGAGCTGCTGGCGGCATCGGCCACTCGTCCGGTGGCGCGTGCCACGGCAATGAATCACTGGCTGGTAGCGGGCTCGCCGGTACCGGGGGCCGCGATCTGCAGGGACGCATAACGCTCTCCGGCAGATCAAACCGCTTGACCCTGAGGAAAGGCGCCCCATTCACGCAGTTCCTTGAGTGCCTACCCATGACCGTTTTGCGACAGTTCGCTGCGCACTTGTAGGTGTCGCGCGCGCAATTGCTGTACTTGAACACGCGCCTGCACATCACTGCCGTACCAGGTGACTTGCTGGTACTGGTGATGCTGCGCAACGGCGCAGCGTACCTCATCGGAGTAAACCAGGCGTCCGCACCGAAGCGCTCAATATGCGCCAGAATCCGCGCCTCCTTGATGCAATGATAGATTGCTGAATTTCACATGCTCGCCAGGTATCCAGATCGTTATAGCGGGGGAGATTGCGCATTCGAAAGCCGGGCGGTCATGGGTGGTAGTCGGGGCATGGGTACTGGAGCATCCTTGGCGAGTCTGCATGGCAGCGAGTTTCTTTTTCCATTGATCGGTAACTTGGGCAGCACTAAGCAACTGCGGCCGAGGCTGTATAGAGCTATTGCCAAATGCAGCTTTCATTTCAGGGCCAGTCGGGTTCGCTAGAGCGCCTGTGATTGTCCTTTGGCCCTTCACTTGCTTACTTTGTTATAGAGCTGGAATTTTTCCCTGCGCCCCTCTGGTCCGCCCTTGGAGTACCGCACCAATTGCGGGCGAATTATCGCTTGTTCAAAAAAATGTACAGCACGCTTTTCCCGATTGCTTCTTTGTTCAATGAAAAACAGCCGCATTACCGCTATATACAGGCTTTGTGGCACAGCGGTGCATAGGGTAATGGCAGGCATTATGACCTGTTAATACAAGTTGGACTAACCGGCAAGGTGAAGACAATGAACAATGTGAAAAGCCTGATAGCAGCGACGGGTTTCCGTCGCCTTTACTTTATTGAGCAGTACCGTGCATGCGGAAAACCATTCGGATTGGCATTGGCAACCAGAGATGGTCACCAATACGGTGTCCCGAGTGTGTGGTGTTTGGAAAAAAAACTCAAAAACTGATCGAAAAGCATGTTTGCCGACTACCGGCAAGTACGAAAGACGTTGGACTACCGCATTACCCTTTTCGTTGATTTACGACTCCGGGGCCCGCGATTACCAATCATATGATGGCCGGCAATCTGGATTTGGGGTGAGGGCGGATTATCCGTTTGATCGTCAACGGGCGCCAAATTTCAGGAAACGGTTTCGCAGCAAACGCGACTTTATTGCGGTGACCGGCTATAACCTCAAGGGCACCGGCACGGCATTGTTGGTGCCGGTGGCCTCCCTGCCCGAGCCTTTCAGGACCTGCTGGCAATCGCTGGTCAGTGGCCGGTGGGCAGTGCGCCTGGGGGATGACGCTCAAGGCGCTGGCGTTGAGGCGGAGGCTGACTGACAAGGTGGCATCGTCAATTCAGAGGCAAACCGCAGTAGGGGCGGCGAATATTGCGGCTGGGCGCATTGATGCGCATGCGGACTTCTGTCCCTGGTCGGAAATCATGAGTTCGTGGTACCGGTCGCAAGATCTTTGATGGTAGCGAAAGCCAATGTGCCGACCTTCCATGGGATCGTCGGATGCCGCGACACGAAGCATTTGCCAGCCAATATCCGAAGTCGTTGGGCGGTATTGAAAGCCAACGCTGGAAGCCCAGCAGTTGGATTTCAGGGACGATTTCCCATGCAGGCTGCTACCCAGGTGCGGAGTGGACTGGCTGTCGACAAGGAAAGTGTTGTACCTCTACTTTAGCGAAGGCGGGCATTCCGACGGTCGGGAAGCCAGCATCAAACCGCAAATGGGTTGATGCAATGAAATTAAGCGCACGCGCTGTTGCAGGCGTGAGGTCGACCTGACTTGACCTGGATTGTTTCGATCCTGGATTACGGACAGCTACATTCCGCTCGGTTTACGGCCCAGAGTGATATGGATTACGAGGCAAATGGTCGGCAGCGTTGGTCAGCGTCAGCCTGTTCGCGGCACCTGACTCAAGCCTTGCGGAAGATCTGGTCGCTGACCAGGGCGTGTGGGTTTCAGCTACGACAGCATTGCGCCATGCTGGATGCCGCGCCACTTGCGGCTTCAGGATGAGGGGCAAAGAGCATCTACTCGACCTATGTCTACGGACCATTCCCACGGGCCTGAAGCTGCTCGGCAAAACGGCCTATTATGCGTTCGCAAGCGATGAAGGTGAAGTACTGGCCTTTCTGAAGAAGAACGACTCTGAAAGAGCACATCGCGGCCCATGGCGGCTGAAAAGCGCGTCAACCAGCAAGTCCATTGCTGGCAGCGCTGAACTGACCCATCGCAGATGGGTGTGCGCGCAGCCTCAACCGCGCGCCACCCATCCGGAACCCAGGTGAGGCTAGTGGTAGACATGAATTAGCAAATCCAACGCTTGTGTTTGATTGCAGCACCGGCGCCGCCGTACGGTGCGGCTGCGCTGCCGCAGCGCCGGTTCTGCCAGCGAACCTGGCAAACGCGGCCATTGGCCGGGCGGCGCGACGGCTGATTGGCGCCTCAAGGGTTTAATGCCTGGGGCGCTTATACCGTTGCGCGCACTGGCGCTGGTGATGGCGTTAGTGCTCTGGCATTGGCCTCCACCAATGACTTCAATTCTATGTCAATTTCGAGAACGTGCCGGCCCGCTGGTCGTCGGTGAGGCGCTGAGGGCGCGAGCTGTCAGGCAAGCGAGTTCTATCTGCACATTGCGCACAGCATGGAGCGCATCGCCATTGCCTATGGGCTGCGGTGGGTCTAGGGTTTAAGCCTGGGCATCATGAGTGGCCGCTCGCGCTGGGCCGAGGACATTATCCTGCCGTATATCGAATTGCTCAGGCCGATTCCGGCGGATGGGGCCTGGATTCCGCTTGCGATTTCTTGATGCTGCGGAGCGAGCAGTCGAGCATCATTTTTCATCACCTTCTCGGTGCGGCTGTTTCCGTTGGTTACTCAATTACCGTGCATGGCGTCGAGCAGACCAACCGGTGACTCATTCGTGCGGCTCGCAGTCTGGGTGCAAGCAAACGGGCGATCCTCTGGCACGTGGGTCTTTGCCTGGCGCGATGCCTAGCATTGTTGCCGCGCTCTGGCGATCGGCATGGGCGTTGGCCTGGTTCTCGCTCTGGCGGCGAAATCATCAGCGGCCAGTACGGCATCGGTTTTACTACACCTGGGACCTCCTACACGGGCTGATTTTCCAGTAACCGCAATCATTCATCGGGCATGCTTAAACATCGCGGGCTCGGCACGTTTGCACCCCTGGGCAGTACGCAAGCTTGCATCCGCTGCTGCGCTGGCAACCAAAGGAGCACGGTCATTGAGCGATTCGATGATCAAGTGACAACCGCTTGCGGGTTATTGGATCACAAGCCGCCATGCGCGCCAGGCGGCCACAGGGCGGTGGGCGCGGGAATATTCAGGTTGCAAGGAGGTGGTATCGAAATTCGATACAGTTCCGGCTGCACGGTGGCGGTGCATTGCAGCAGGCCAATCTGAGTATTCGTTTCCGCGTGAATTCGATCTGCCTGCTCGGGCCCTCCGGTTGCGGCAATTTTTTCCGACCTTGCTTCAATTGCCATCGCCGGCTTTGTTGCAGCCCACCCGCGGGCGAGTTAAGGTGGAATGCAAGGCCGTTACGAGCCCAGCCCGGGACCGCGGCATGGTCTTTTCAGCAGCACTCGCTGCGTTCCCCTGGAAAACCGTCAAAGGAACAACGTCGCTTTCGGCCGCTGATGTCCGGCGTAGGCTCGTAGCGAAAGCCTTCGGGTGTCGCGCGTAACTTTCCTGTCCACTGTGAGGCTGGCGCCGTTCGAGATGCCTATTCCGGCCAACCTGTCCGGCGGCATGCAACCAGCGGGTTGCATGCCCGAGCCCTGGCCAATTACCCCAGCGTTGCTTGATGGACGAGCCTTCGGGCGCCACTGATGCGCAAACGGCGGGTGATTGATTGGCAGGAGAACCTGCCTGCGATATCTGGCGCGAGTTCGGCAACACCGTGGGTGTTCGTCACCCATGACATTGATCGAGGCAGTGTTCCTCTCCGATCGCTCGTGGGGTTCATGAGTGCCAGGCCCGGGGCGGATCATCGCGGGACATCAAGGGTCAGGCCTACGGCGCCCCGCGTGAGCAATCGCTGTTTACCAGCCCGGAGTTCATGCAGCTCAAGCGGTCAATGTCTGGACCTGATCCGTCAGGGGAACCCTGACGCGTTTCAGCAACAGAATCAGGCGAGGTTAGTGCCATGCGTATTTTTCTTATAATCCAGCATGTCATTCCTCGCCATGACATGTCATGACAACCAGGAGGTCCGGCATGAACAGCGATCAACCGCTGACCCCGCCGGCCCAGTCGCCGCCTGCCGTTGTACGTGCAAGTCCGCGACAACCTGCGGCGCAAGATTCTGGAAGGCCAGCTTCGCCATCCATGAACGCTTGGCCGTCCGAAAACGACATGTATGAAAACCTTCGGCGTTCAGTCGCATCACCATTCTGCCCAGGCGTTGCGTGACCTGCACACCGAAGGGCTGCGTGTTTCAGCGCCCAGGGCAAAGGGTACCTTACGTTAGCAAGCCCAGGCGGTGCAGAACGTTACAGCGCCTGCAGGGCTTCGGGCGAGGCGATGCGGCCCAGGGTACGAGGCCACCGCAAGGTTGCTGAGCATTCAGGAATGCCGTCGGCCCAAGCCGGTGATCGCCTGCGCTGGTTCTTGCCCAGCGGCGGAAGGACGTGGCGTCGAGGTCAAGCGCGTCCGCTACCTCCAACCGCGAGGCGGTATTTGCGTGGAGAACAAGCTACTTTCCCGCTGGATATCGGCGGCCAGATGTTCAGCCTGACCTTTCGGGCGACATTTTTTCCCATTTGCTGGAAAAACCTCTTTGGCATTCCGCCTCGGCGGCGCTGATATTCAGCCTGGACGCGGTTACTCGCCGTGGAGGGAAAACCCAGCCATTTCTTCAACCTCAAAGGGCGGCGACGGCGATCCTGCGCGTCGAGCGCCGACCACGACCGTACCGGCCGCCCTATTGACTTCGAATACTCTGCTATCGCGGCGACTCGCATTCAAAATACCAGTTCCGAGTGGATCGAAATAGGAGCACGAGATGAACATCAAAGACATACCTGTAAAATCATACCGACGTACTTGTGATTGGCGGCGCGCACCGCCGGGCCGATGGCGGCAAGTGACCGTTAAGGAACGGATCCTTCGGCTTAAGGTAATTCTCCTGGAAAAGGCCAACGTTAAACGCTCCGCGTGCCCAGTTCCATGGGCATGGACGGCTGAACATACGCGTGGTACCCGGCCATGCGACGCCTGGAAACAGTACGGTACAAGGGAAATCACCATTGCCAAGACTGCATTGTCACCAGCCCAGCGTTGATGGCCTCGCTACCCCGGTCCTTCCCGATGATCGAAAAAGGCTGACTCTGGGGGTGCATTTCCCAGAAGACGGGAAACGGCGATTTACGACATGAAAAAGGTCCATCCACCTGGGCACTTACGTTGTTGCCGGATGCCCGAGGGCCATAACGTCAGAAGAATCCTTCTTTACCGGCGGGCCTGCGCCGGGTGGCGCGAGTGGATAGATCGAGGAACCGCTTCCAGGCCACCGTCTGCCTCAAGGATTGCCGACGGCAATATCGCCGGCATGATCGGTATCAACACGCGGACCGCCGAGCCGATCATCATCCGCGCCAAGGCGGTGATCATGCCACGGTTGCCGGCCGGGGCCGTATCGTCTGCCCAACTCGGGTTACCTGTTCGGCACTTACGAAAAATCCGGCCAACTGCGGGCGACGGCATGCCATGGCCTACCACGGGGGCGCCGATCTTGTGAACCTGGAGTTGCTTCAGGTCAACCCGCTGCTCAAGGTTTACAACGGGCCCGGGCCTGTGCCTATGTCCACCGGTCCGCTCGGCGGGCTTAACCGCCAACGGCCTATGGTGAGCGCTTTATCGATGTGATTACTGGTCGGGCCAGATGATGCTTCGAGTTTCTTAAAGGAGCGGAGTCGGGCAGGGCGCCCGGTATTTCTCAAGCTCTCCGATCACTTTGGCCGAAGAAACCATCCAGGAATCGAAACCGTGCTGCACACCAATGACGGCCGACCCCGCGCCGCTTCCATGACGCCGTAGGTCGATTATCGCCAGCGCATTGGTCGAGATGCACATCTCCGAGATCGGCTTCTGCTTCGGGCCATTCCGCCTCGGGCGTCTGGACGACGAGACCGGCCGCGACCACGGTGCCGGGCCTGTAATGGCGGCCGGTGATATTGGCCTCGGGTTCGCGCACCAACTACATTGCTCGGGCGCTTTGTTTACGGGCAGAATCTGCGGTGAAAGTGCTGCGGCCTTCGTCAAAGGCCGCAAGCGAGCCCGGTGCTAGATGAAGCCTTTAGCCGGCTGAACTGAGCGCATTCCACGCGTCCGCCAAGGTCAAGGACGGTATCCCCCCAGAGCAGATGGAATACAAGGTCCGGGCGCCCTTGGTGGAACGATTACCCTGCAAAGCCACCCAAGGTCACCAAGAAAATGGAAATCGGCCTGGAGCGGATTTCTCGCGGTACCGCGATGACTGCCCAGCTTTCTGCTCCGACCGCACGAGCGGCTGCGCGCCGCTGGGAAAGTGCAGTCGATTATCGACTGCTGCCGAGATGGACTAGGCCCGCGCCTCGCTATATCGCAGAATCGCGCGGGGTCTGTTCACTACCGCGTCGATTACCCCCGAGCAGGACAAACGCCGAGTGGGTTTCTACCACAGCCTCTGTTCAAGGACGCCGACGCAATATGGCGTCGGGCAAGCGTGCAGTCGCCGACACATCGTGCCCGACTGGGTGAAGAGAAGGATGCCTACAGCAGATGCGCGTGAAGAAAGTTCGCCAATGTCCTAAATCGATTGTGAGGCCCGCAGACCAGTCTCTGCGGGCCAAAAACCCTTACCGTCTTGATGAGGAAATTAATCATGCCCATAGTTCAATCACCACTCAAGCGTCCCGGTCATTGTCGACGAGGAAAAAAATGCATCGCCGACAAGGGCTGCCGCGTATGTATCGACGTCTGCCCGCTGGATGTGCTCTTGGATCAACGAGGGCCACAGGCCAAAGGCGCACTATGAAGTACGACGAATGCTGGTACTAGCATTGCCTTGCAGAAACCGGAACTGCCCCACGCGATTGCGGTGGAGAGTCAACATCCCCTATCTGCTGCGCTGAGCCGTGCCCGATGAAAACCTATGGACGGATCCCTATTGCAGGAGCTGGGCCGAAAAAAGCTGGATTCGCCGATCCATCCATCGCCGCGTGGCCGTGCTGGAGCTGGTTCGGACAAGTGGCGCAGGCCGGAAGCGGTCGAGCTGCTGAATCCTGGCGCTCAATGATGCTGATCCTGCGGTGCGCCAGGAAGCAGCAAGGTGGGACGAGCTTTGATGCGGGTGGATATCGCTGATGCCTCTGGATTGCCGCGTTGGGCGCGATAGCGACGAGGTAGTACGCAAATGCCGCCGCCCATGCGCTGGCCGATCTCCAAGGACTTTCCAGCGGCGCCAAAGCCGCGCTACTGGGGCCGCTTGGGGGAAAATAGCCATGGACAGGCTGTGTGTGCTCCGGCATTCTGCGGGGGGGGCGGTTTTTTTTTTCCCAAACCAATTTGCGTTGATCCGGCGGCGCAGGCCCCAGCACTGCACGGCTGGCGGCACGCCGACGCGCAGGTTTCGCCGTGAGGCCGGTAGGGGTGGATCGGCTGGCTTAAACAAGCGGAGAACCTGCCGGCGCTGATGAGCGCGCGCAGCGCAGTACGACGACGCTTGAAGTACGCCGCGCGGCCACTGGCGCCTTGGTTCTATGCGGTGCCTCGAACGGGCTCGGGCCCGACACTAGGTCGGTTTGCTCGGGACGAGCATTGGCAGCGTGCGCGTCGAGGCGGCGGTGAGTAT
>Ga0163217_1069558_pt1 | contig 12738 bp, 9 predicted proteins | sample SynspAceP_FD_185933 | JGI IMG/M metagenome (GOLD analysis project Ga0163217, IMG submission 185933) | Saline lake microbial communities from Ace Lake in Antarctica - Synechococcus sp. Ace-P (PacBio error correction) | ecosystem: Environmental > Aquatic > Non-marine Saline and Alkaline > Saline ... | reverse complement strand
CTGCCAAAAGTTTGGTTTTCTTAAATAAATAAAGCAAACCGGAATCATTCTGTATTGACCTTTGACAGATACCGATAAGCACCAAAATGTTCGTAGAGAATATTAAGGGTTGGATGAAAGATTACTCAAAAAGTTCAACTTATCGAAATTGGGAAAGAAGGGTCTTTATTATTTAAAAGATGGAAAAGTATTAGCAAGGACCTGTTAGAGTTCACTATTAAGTGTGGAGGATTCAAGTGGTAAATGTTATTGCACGGGGATGAAGTTGCAAAAACCATTTTTCAGAAAAAGTCCGGTGATATCTGTATGTGAATTACTTCAACCAAAAACTAAATTGAAGTATGTGATTAATGTTGTTGTGATAGTTGACAACAGGGTAGTTATACTCAAAAAAATGGGCACGTATTTGGTTAATAGGTTAAAATGAATCAATTTTACAAAAGCCGAAAAGATGACTATTACCGTATCTGTTAGTTTTTTTGGAGGTTACAATACGTATTTTTTGAAACAGTTCAGTGAAATAGTAAATCTAAAATCGATATACTTAAAAACAAATAGGGGCCATTGTGGCCCCTATTTTAATTTCCGACTAAACATATTTTTCTAAGTCGCTCCTTTTGTATTCAGGGGCAACGAAAGGTTATTTTCGCCCTTTTGCAATATTATAGGTCTTTCTTTTGCAAGAATAATGAAAAACATTCCCTAACTGTCAGGGAATTGGCGGATTTTTCAACCAACATTAGTTTGGTCCCTTTTTCTACCAAGCCTTCTTCCAAAAAATTACGAACGTTAAGTCCGGAATACCGTAATTCTACAAATTGCTTTAAAAATTTTGGCGTTGCTAAAGCGCCCACACCCCAATTTATAGCAAGGTTTTCCCTCGGTGTAAACCTGTTAACCAAGGCGCTAACCAATACTATAAATGGTCACCTATTCTCATTTTGGATTCATCTAAGCCTTCCACGTAATATTTTCACCAACATTTACCCAATCCCATTCCAATTCCGGATTTATAAATTTCTTCCATGGGGATAGGGTCATGATGCAAAAGGTAACAGGCTTATATTTGATGCCCTGGGCATGGTGCACCCGGTCTATACGATTATCCTTCAGGACATCTACTTTTGCTTAGAAATAAATTCTTCGTCGCGTTGGGTATTTTTGGAATATGCCCGTTTGGTTCTTCCTTGCCATTTCCAAAGAAAGGTAGTTGGCTGTTCCTATATTGGTGGAGATGACTTATAATATAAAGATAGGAAAAACCACTGTAAAATTTAATATTAAGATGACCCGCGTATATTTTATTTGGTTATTTACCCTTTTTCTGTATGTTTTCAAATTTTTTGTTTAAAAATGATTTTTGAAGGACGGTATTTAAGTTGGTCATTATCAAAAGTTTGGTGTAAATTAGAAAAGATAGAATGAACTTTCCTAGAGTTCGTGTTCTGTTCATTTTTTGCAATCGCCCAAAAAACGAAACCAAAATCCCGATAACTATCGGGAGTAGGCTGATTTTAAATTTCTTTAAATCCACGTACTTTCCCGGCCGCACCGTTCCAGGCCGCTTTCACTTGGAGTGAATATGGGCTAATGGACGGGCTTCCATCTCCCAATGGGAAACCCACTTGATTTAAATACGAAATTGAAAATTAGGCCGTTCCTTTGTTCCTTCAACCCTACTTTAATTCAGATATATCATTGACCATTTTTGAATACCCTTATACATTGTTCTCCTAAAATTTGTTGTTAGGCTTAGTTTTCCGTGTGGAGATGGCATGGCCGTTAAGAATTATTGAAGCCCTTGGAAGATAATTTAGGCCATTGGTATCGGCCCTTTAAAATCCCAAGATTGTAAGGGCCATCTAGTGAAAGAAGGGTGCTTTTCTTTGTTTTCGTTTTATTCATTGCCTGTTTTATGTTTGGAATAAGGTATTCATGCACCTCCTGCGTCGCGTTTCATTGGACAGCAAAGAAAATCGAAGATTCACGAAAAAACCGATAAAAAAACAATAAAAAATCACTTGGTCCTAAAATGAAAGAATAGGGCATTCATGAATCTCCTTTTGCCAGTTATATTGTTATTTGAGTTGGTTCAATTTTTTTTCCAAAGTACTCCAAGAATTCTTCCATTACAGATTTAACTACAATTTTTGCATAAACACAACAATTTGGTCTTGATTCGTATTTAGCCGCTGGGCACCATTATGTCCCAAAATAGGGAATATGCCCCAGTACATTTAGTTACAAATTTTGAAGGGGAATTCTAAGGAGTTAGCGATATAGTTTTGTATTCCTGCAGCTTCTTTTTTGCCCGTTTAAACATATTAAAAGTGCACAATAGAAATCACCGCTAACATTAAAATATTACGATAATGGAAATGTTTTTGGTTTGCTGGTAGGGCAAAGGCCTATCCCAAAATAATTTCGGTCAATGCACTAAGGAGACCAGAGTTTTATGATTGGGCAAATTACCTAGGCATTATTCGTAGATATACTTTTGGAACCACTAAAAATGCAAAACCGGCAATATATGTATATTAATCCCCAAAAAGATTAAGGTTGCCTTAAAGGGTAGTCTCATCGGTAAAATATATAAATAAAAAAAAAAAAAAAAATGAAGCTGAATTTACCTAAGTAATTCGCTTTCTTTATTTCTCTGTTTAAAAACCGATTATTTTACCATTTTCATAAACTTCTTTAATGAACTTGGTTTAGTGTCCTCACTTTCCAAAAGTCCTTTTGGACAAACGTGCCAAATCAAGGGATTGATTAATAAGTTCGCTCCTCTTCTTGGCAGTCTTTTGTTGCTTAAGATCTCCGAAACCAATTCGTGATTGGTATTCATCTTTCCAAATTGTACATTTCCGGCATATTCCCCCATTTACCGAACATTCCACCGCCACCAGATTGCCTGCATTTCTTTCATGCGGCGCATAAACTCGGCTCTGTATTAATAAAAGGCGGAAGAGCTGCGTCCATGGCTTCCAATTGAATGTATTAGCTTTTATTGTTGTGATAAGCAGGTCTCAATATCCGTTTTTAAAGTTTCTTTTCTTCTTCATTCGGACAACTTGGAAATACTTGAGTGTCCTCTTTTTAATTAGATTGTCCAAATGGTCTGCATCTACACGTGCAAAGAGACATTCTCCTTAGAAGGTTTCTAATTTTTGTATTAAGTGCGGGTACTATTTGGGGAATCTAAACAATAAAACCTCAAAACCTTTTGCTTGGCGGCCTCAATTAAACTGTTGTTGCTCCCTCCTTGTTTCGAGGCATAGAGCAATACTAATACCGTCTTTGTCTGTGTGAATTAGCCTTAAAATTTCTCCTGAGTTCCTCAAAAGTATAATAAGGCTCCGTCTACTGTAGGTATAGTGCAAATATTGTCCGCTTTTTCAAAGAATTTGGTCTCGGAAAGCATTCCGTTATTCAATAACGATTTTAATGTCGTTCCATTTCCGCTTCAAAATCTTCCCTACTGTTTTTAAAAATAAGGAGCTTAATTTATCGGCACCTTTCGAGTAATGTAGGTTGCTATTTTCTTTACGGCGCCATCTGCCTGCCAAAGTTAAGAACGGAAACATTTCAAGTGGAATAATTCCGGAGAATCGATAACCCCTCTAAGCATTGTCAAAAAAATTCGGGAATAAATTCCCTCTTACATTATCCCAGTGACAAAAACCTGGTTTTGGTATAGTTTGAATCCGATCTTTTTTTGGAGTATTTAGATCGTTATTTAAGTTTTGGGTAAATATAATTATTCCGGTTAGGTTTAAAGGGATAATCTACGTTTAAATTGTATGTTGAAACAAAGGCTCCTCAAATTGCATTAGGGTAAAATGTCCCCTGTAGAATCCTTTTATAATCCCTTCCTCTGCTAATTTCTGTTGGCTGTTTGGTCCAAGCCGGATTAGGATTGTTAATGAAATTGGTCTAACTTCCTTTGTTGGGCTGGATCTTCTTCTTTTGGCCACCTTCTGGTTTTTAGGGAGGGGTTCTCGGTCTTAGTCCCAAACTTAATGGGAATAGGCATAAACTTGTTGTATTTACTTACAGTAAATGCCAATTTTCTCCTTCTTCCAAACTCTGTAGAGTCTATCGGGCGATGTGGAAGAATATATTTTCCGTACCTCGAGTTGTGGTTTTTTGTTTTTTTTAGCCTTTTTTAAGTATGTTATAAAATTAGGTGATCCATTCCACAGGTCCAGTGTGCTGCTGGTTTCGTCTTTTTATTTAACTCTTGGGATTATCTCTACTTTGAAAGCTACCTATGGAATTGCCGAATAGAATCCTAGTCCCAAGTTGACCAATTATCCCAGAGTCTTTTTGGCAGAATCTTTTATTTATCCTAAGAATTTCTTCAGCTCCTGAAAACTGCTGATTATACGTTGATGTAGTTTGTACTTTCCTCCTCGGTGCATACCTACACTCTTGATCAATAAACATGGATTTTTTCTTTCCTTCCTTGTCGTCTTTAACTCAATTAAGGGATTTCCATATTCTACTTAGCTTCCCCAATTGTTGGTAAGTGCTTAAGCTTTAAGTGCATCGGTTGCATTCGAAAATTGAGCTCCGTAAAAAATATTCTTGATCGCTGTATAAGAATTTTTTTATGAGCGGAAAATATGTTTTCTACTGAAACATTAATCTGTGCCTGTGGCTCATACTTCTAATTTTTTTAGTTTTTACTTTACTGTAGCACTGTCAAAAAAATACCGATTGTTTTATAGATAAGTGACAAAAACTGGCATCTTTAAGTGATTAAATTGGTTTTTCATGTTAAAAGGAAATTTTAGATTTCTGCTTTAGGCCTTATGATTTTGTCAGCACAGAAACCGTTATATTTTTTGTTTATATTAGTTGTGAAACCTAATTTATTTCTTCATATTTTAGATTTTATATTAATAGAAAGATAGGTTTAAACCATGTACAATTTAAAATTACCAACTTTGATGTTTCAATTCAAAAATAACAGGTTTGGGTTTTATGTGCCTACAATGTTGGTCACCAATGACGATTTATCCAAAAAATGGATACCAAACGATGCCTGGATTCCAAGAACGGGACAGGTATAAAGGAAAGAAGGCATGTAATAAAGGTGACGGGTCGGATACCACATACTAGCCATGGGGTGGTGAAGCGGCTAAAGTCGCACATAGACCGATCCGGAATAGATAAGAATGATATCGATTTTATGTGTCTTTGCCACATTAAGTCCGGATTATATTTTCCAGGCCCGGGAGTATTGTACAACGCGATATTGGATATAAAAACAGTTGGCGCCCTGGATGGTGAGAAATCAGTGTTTCCGGATTTGTATACGCCCTATCTGTTCGCGGACCCAATACATTAAAAACAGGTATGTTATAAATCGTCGTTGGTGATAGGGTTCCGAACTCCATTCCCATGGTTCTTGATTATTGACCACTAGGGTAGGGCAAAGTTTCGGTGATTTTTGTGATGTGGCCGGTGCGGCAATCGTTAGCAGAGAGGAAGATACTTCTTAAAGGGATACTGTCCACCATTTACATTCGGAAGGGCAGCATTGCCGAGGAATTACTTAATTTGCGGCCAGGGATGGGCAAACGTTGGGTCAATGATATATTAGAGTGCATAATGATCCCTAATGATGAGTCCTATTATTCATACATTTGAACGGCCAATTTTGTTTTTTAAAAATGCCGTTGTACGTTTTATAGCGGAAGTTATGTGAGGGACTATAGGCTAATTTATCTTGGAGGCAAAAGGATAGTAGATATGTTGAGGTTCCGCATCAGGGCCAATCTTAGAATATCCCAATTTATTCAAATAGAAGTTGTGGGCTAGGGCGACGAGCAGTGTTTTTAATAATATTATGAAATAACGGGAAATACCACAGCTCTGCTTCAATACCTATTAGCCTGGACCGGAAGCTTTTGGGAAATTGGGAAAAAATTTAAATCTGGTGATTTCCGGGTTTTTGCGGCCTTTGGAAGTGGATTTACCTTGGGTTAGTGTTCATCATTAGATGGTAAGAATAGTGTATGGGAGTATCGAAGGGATATAAACACCAAAACCCGGAACAATTGTTCCGGGTTTCTTTCATTTGATAGACTATATAAACACTAACCATTAACTATAAATATTATAGCGTATCCAATGACGTAAATTTTTTATACTCTACTTTATAGTACGAATATTCCTTCCCTCCTTACGCGTATTAAACACACTTTAACATCAACATTGTTTAAGGATTAAACACCTATTTTAGGTGTATTTATTACAAAAAATATAAGCCAATAAAAATTAGAATTGCAATAGGGCTATAGAAATGGTTGGGAACTATGCCTTAAGCACAAATTAAGGGGGCTTATTATTTTATTTCAAAATATAGATGGCACAACTTGTATTTTTGTTTCTTAAAGGGGTAACTTCAATTCTGCTTTAAACTTACTTGAACGGATCTAGTTATGCGTTAATAGAAGGAGTTAATATTATAATCTACTGAAGATGTCTAATTGGTTTTAATCAGTAGCTAATGTAGCTGTTCATTAAAATTTTTTATAAAAATTATTTTTGAATTTCCATTAGATTAAATGGATGGAAAGTAACTTTTTTAAGTTTAAAAAAAGCTAAATATGCGTTGGCCGGGTATCGCTAAAATTGCCATTGTATCCGGCAAGTTGTAATGAGGAATATAACTGGGTTTTAAAATATTTGCGATTTAAGCGATTGCTGGCACTTAGATATAATCACCTTTTTTTCGGAATGACCAAAGCTTATTTAATGTTGTTATGTTAATTAATTGAAGGGGAAAAAAAAAAATGTAAGTGCCGGTATTTTAGTCATAAGCGTCTAAATTAATGAATGTGATTTAGGGGCCTGGAAAACAATCCAGAAAATAGGGGGTTTTGTTATGTTTTTCTAAATTTCTTTTAGAGAATGCCTTAATTTAATGGTATTAAAAATTGTAATTTTGCGGATGGAATTTTTCTTCTAAATTACTGGAAAATGCGGTGATGAGTATGTCTCAATTTTGCCAGGGATAGGGCAAAACGCACGGCATTGAGGTTGGTCCTTCATCTTTTAAACAACCAAAAAGAACAAAAATTCAGATTGGCCAATGCTTTGGTCAATTTAAAGAGATTTTATAAAGTTCTGTAAGAACTAGCCATTATATTTCTGATGTAGCAGTTTTGAAAAAATTGCTTCAAACCCGAAAGAGGATTGAGAGTCTTGTCTGTTGTAGTTTGAGATATTCGGATTTTTATGGCAATAGAGAATACAGGGCAGTTTCAGGGCCTGTACCAATGTCCTTGGAGGTAAATCTCGCCAATTGGAAGGGGTGGGGCCCGCAGGATTTATCAATTTTTTTTCATTAGTGGACAAAAGTAAAAACAGGGAAAATTAATGAATTAATTTTTGCATTAAGTTCTATATGAAGGAGATACGGACCAACTTTCTACATTATTATAAACAATTAGAGGGGATTGGGTTGGTTTAAGGACTTCTGACCATTGCCAGGGGAATTGCTCCGTAGGGGGGACGAATTGGAATATGCGGATTGAGGTTAACCTTGGAAAGAAGTATTCTTAAATAGAATTCCATTTGAAAATTCATTAAAAGTCTAAAATATCATCAATTTATAAATAATGAATAAAAGCCAAAAAATATGGTCTTTATTTAATTAGTTTTGCAAATTATTAATCATTACTAGTGAAAATGGTAAATAGGGAATATGTCAAAATTTGAGCTAAAAATTACCACCAAATGGGCGGAAAGTGGTTCAGAGGCTACACTTACCTCTTGGCTGAAGGAAGTTGGCGACACCATAGAATTGGATGAAGCTGTTTTTTGAAATTCCACCGATAAGGTGGATTTCGAATGTTCCAAGTGAGGTAAACGGCATTTGGTTTGAGAAATTATATCAATATTGGATGATGTAGTTAAGGTGGGCAGACGGTTTGGCTATTATAGAAATAAACGGAAGTTGGTTTTGATGGGAGGGGGCATGATTAGTGACGATAAATGTGTTCATCAGATCAATTGGCATGCATCGTTCTAAAGAGTCGAAGAAACTGGAAGTGGGAGTAAAGAAGCGAAAGGAAGTTGAAACTTGGCACCAATAAGGATTATAGAGTACGGATCGATTTATTCCCCTTAGTTAAAATATTGCCCAAGCAGGAAGGAATATCGATTGCGGAATTGGATGTTACTATTAAGGGAACTGGGAAGTGGAAGACGGGGTGACCAAAAAATGATTGATTTTTGCCGACTATATGACCGCTGGAAAAAATTTAAGCGGAGGAACATCTATACGGAAAAAATTCGGAAAATAGGACTGATAACTTCCCATAGGTGGAGTTAAGGGAAGAGGCAAAGCCTGCTGCAGTTAAACAGGTGAGTCTTAAACAAGATGTTGGTTAAACCAGAGTTGGAGAAGGAGGCAGCCGAGCAATGGAGATGAGCATATACCTTTAACTCGTTATGGGGGAATTTAATTGCCCACCCATATGATGGCTAGTTTTACTTACCTTCGGCACATAGTGCAAAGTTTTTGTTGAGCGTTGATGTTACCCAATGTGGTGGATTGGAGGAATAAGGTTAAAGATGCCTTTGAAAAAAAGAGAAGGTGGAGGAAACTTACTTTTACTCCGATATTTTATGGAGGCGGGGCTATTGCATAAGAATATCCGTATGGTAAAATATCTCTCTAGAGGGGGATACGATAATAAAGAAAAGGAATATAAATATTGAATTGGCAAAGCGGCCTTGGCTGTTATGGCAATTTATAGTTTCCAGTTATTAAAAATGCAGATCAGCTTAAACTTGGTAGGTATGGCAAAGGCCTAAACGATTTGGCCAAGGGTCGAAGAAACAATGCCTTGAAGCCAGACGAGGTAAGACGGTACTATACCGTAACCAATGTTGCGGACTTTTGGCAGTGTTTTTGGCACACCTTTATTATCAATCGAGCACCGCAAGTGGGTTATTCTGGCCGCTGGGCGCAAATACGTAAATATGCCTTCTGTAATTGAACCAAAAGTGATTTTATTGCTATCAGAAGTATAAAAATGTACCTCTCACATAGTTACGACCAAGGGTGGTGAACGGGTGCTTCTTGCGGAATGTTCGTTTTAAGCAGTAGCTGAACTATTTAGAAGCTTTGGGACATAGATAGGGAGGTGTAGTCTATCTTCCTGAGAGTTTATTTTTATGTATTAAATTTTTAAAATCCTATTGTGATGTGTTCATTTTACACATTATAATAGGATTTTGGTATAGGGCTTAGTTTTCTTTCCTCGGTTCAGCATTTAACAATGTAATCAATACTAGGGTTGTAAAACTTTTAACTATAACTATGTTGTCTAAGGGCAATAGAATTTACAGCTGTTGGCAGGAATGGCGCTGTTTGGAATATTGTTTGGTTATTCTTTTCCCTTAACATTTTGTAAAAAAACTATATTTGCAGTTAAACAACCTACAGCATGGCAATTAAAGCTACAAGACCTTATATGTTTTTTCGAACCTGGGAGAACCACTGGGTACCAATGTTGCAAGGACAGGATAGTGGAAATCGCTATTCTAATAGGTGATCCTATGGGAATAAGGAAGTAAAACGTGGTTGGTTAATCCGAAATGTGAAATTCCTGCGGGAAGTAGTTGTAATTCCATGGTTATTTCTAATGAATAAGGTTGCAAATGAACCCCACTTTAAATCAGCTGGTCCAAAGAAGAAATTTATAAAATGATCAAGGACTGTGATTTGGGAGGTTATAATTCGATGCTTGATATTCCGCTTTTGGCCGAGAAATGCTTCTCGGGCCGAAATTGACTTTGATATGAAAGAATGCTGTTTCTGGTGGATGTACAGACCATTTTTCATAAAATGGAGAAAGAAACTTGGAAGCGGCCTATAAATTTTTATTGTAATAAAAATTTATGTCAGCCATAGTGCGGAGGCAGATACCACGGCAAACTATGAAGTGCTATTGGTTCGCAATTGGATCGATATCCCGAATTGGAAAATAATATAAAAAAAACTATCGGGAATTACTACCCAGAAAACAAACGGTAGGATTTTGCTGGAGTTATTGTACTGGATGAAGATGGTTGGAGGAGATTTTCTCCTTTGGAAAACATAAAGGAAAAAAAGTACAATGATGCTACCTAGAAAGGAACCAGGTTAATTTTGGGTTGGATTTAATGCCGATTTTCCGTTGGTATACTAAAAGGTTTTGACCCAAATAAAAGTTGAGCAAGTTGAACTTATAAATGGGTTAATAGCTGGGTTTTATTTTATAAAAATGTTCCGTTATAACAGAGGGTGAACTCCAGGTCTATTCTACAGGTAGGCTATAAACACCATATTTCAAAGAATACTTTTATTGTCATTGGAAAATAATTTGTATTGGCTCGTAATTATACGGAGCATTATCAAGGAATTGAATAACGAAAAAGCCTGTGAGCCTGTATTTTCATTAAAGCCGGATTCAGCAGTGCTGACCAAAGAAACAGGATTTTTATATTCCGGGAATTTTCAAAGACGTTCATTATGAAGTGGAGGTTTTTTGGTGAAAAATTTAAAAAAAGGTGGGGCAAACATATAGACGTTTCAATTTTCCCATAACTATTATGATGAAATTGGTTTGGGTATCGATTTTTACAGCTAGGGGACATGTCAATCCCAATTAAAGGAAAAGGGGAATTGCCTTGGGTGAAAAGGCCAAGGGGTTTTGATGGGTCGCGGTAATCGGTAAATGGTTGCCAAAAACCAATTTTAAGGATTTGAACAATATAAATTTTCAACTGAAAAGAAACAATTGAACTGGTTGCAAACAAGGAAAATACCGGTTTAATGCTGGTGGAAGATAGATGAAAATAATATCTTATGTTTTCGCTGTTTTTTTTTTACTTTGAAAAAAGGGTGATATTATTTTTTTACCCGGTTTACACCCGCTGGTGTTGGTTTAGAATAAGTGCAAATGATTATCTTTCGGGTTACCTTGGAGAATGAACACAAATGTTCTCATTTAAATATTAAAATAGATGATTTTATAGTTTGGAACAAATAAATGAGATGGCAGAAGTTATGATGAATTCATTAAACTTGTCGTTGCCTGTTTTTTTGGAAGAAGTGCTTCAGGATTGATGAACTTGAGGAAAGCATTGGGGCTTGAAAAATTATGACAGTGTATATAAAATTGGCGCATAAAATTAAACCTAATGTAGGAATTTACTGGGTATGGAGCAAACCCCTGGTGAAATTAGGCCTTGCAAATAGGAAACTTTTAGGAAAAAAAGGAAGAGAATACCGCGGGAAATTCAGCGATTGGTGCCCTTCTTAAAAAGGTATGTCAGCAAGTGGTTCAGAATTGAAAATGACTTGTAAGATTTAATGTTTGCTGAAATAATTACTATTGGCGATGAGATTCCTCCATTGGACAATTATAGATACAAACTCTGCTTTTTATTGCCCAGGGAACTCAATAAAATTGGGTGTTTCCGTTTATCAGATTACCTTCGGTTCAAGGATTGATAAGCTTCATATTTTTTGAAACGACTCTTAAAGAGGCGGAAGACGGGCCCGACAATCAAATAATAACTGGAGGGTTTAGGGCCTTACAAAGATGATATCACCAAGCACACCTTTATGCGAGGTATTTCAATGATTCTTAGTGGAAGACCGGTGAATTTAGTGTTAGGCCCATTGTTGAGGGCTATTTTTAAAAAAACACCTCGGAGTTACCCATTGTGGAGGTTAACAGAAATCAGGCATTTGGTTTGCTTTCAAAAGGCCATGGTTCTCCATAATGAATTTGGGAACGGCACAGGGAATTGTGTATTAAAATATTTGGAAGGCAAGGCTTTTATTTCATTGCAGGACGTGTGCCCTTCGAGATTGAAAAATGTTTAATCACATCAAAGGTAGTTCCAAGAGTAATACAGGAATTTAAGCGCCCTTATATTGTTTCATAGGACCATTATTACTTATGGTATTTGGGGAAAGTTTCGCTTGCGGATAGGAATTAGCATCCGTAGAGGATCAAACTGCCAAGTTTTGTTTGAAATTGGGGCTATCTGCCCAGTGGGTTCTGTGAGATTAAGGCTTACCGCGAAAGGGACGGTTGGATAGTGAATTAATAAATTCCGCTTGTCAAAGCTGACGGTGGTAAAAATTAAAAATTTTGATAGGCGACTGGTTTATGGAGAAGAAGGTTGATGAAAAACCTTTGGAAATCGGTTTGGATTGCTCCAATTATTAAAAAAAAAGGGGCTGACTTAGGCACGCAGAGAGTTTTTTTACCAGGCGGCTTAAACATTGCCCAAAACAGATAAACCAGTTATGCCAGGCCCGTTCAAGGCTATTATAAAGGTTAGTGTAGTAAGTTATGCTACAGAAGCCAAAATAGAAGTGCTATAGGGTGTCTAGGGCGACAATAGAGCAGTATTCAGTTAGTAAGTGCCGAGGTGCCGTAGGAAATGGCTGCCCAATTTGCGTGAAATATTAAAAACGGATTTGGCTATCGCCCCTACGGGGAAATGGCCGCGTTCAAACAAAAGGGGATTCCAATGGCGGGAGGGGAAACTGTGTTTTATTTAGCCGTCGTTTCGTCCCAATACGGTAGTTGTGGAGGGAATTTCTCAAATGGGGAGTCAAAACCGAGAAAGGATTGTGCAAAAGTCTGTAAAATTAAGGCATTTGGAAATGCTTCAAAAAGAAATTTTTAAAAATTTCGACAAAGAAATTTTGTCAGT
>Ga0163217_1021183_pt1 | contig 12738 bp, 15 predicted proteins | sample SynspAceP_FD_185933 | JGI IMG/M metagenome (GOLD analysis project Ga0163217, IMG submission 185933) | Saline lake microbial communities from Ace Lake in Antarctica - Synechococcus sp. Ace-P (PacBio error correction) | ecosystem: Environmental > Aquatic > Non-marine Saline and Alkaline > Saline ... | reverse complement strand
GCCGGGCTGCATCTGCCATTCTGGGATCGGTGGCGGTTGACGGCGGTGCGCATATGTTCATCGCTGCAATTGCTGCACGCTTTTTTCCCGAGTTGCCGAGCGCGCGCTGTGGCCGATTTGTTGTGCCGTTTTTGCCGCCGAGCGGGTGGTTGAGCACTGCGGAACTGACCGCAGCATGTGGCTTCGGGCATCCCGCGCCGCCGGTCTTGACTGGTAGCTGACCGCGCCAGATGGCAGGAACGCAGGCATGGGGCTGAAACACTTACGCGCGATGCGCGACGTGCTTGGAAAAACCGCCCCGCTGTCAGACGGCACAGGGGCCAAAGCGGCCGCCGCCATTTTGCACCGCATTCGCAGAGGCAAGAGGGCGCAAGTGCATGACATCCCATCGACCGGTGGCATTTTTCATGAGATCGGAACCGATTGGGACGCGCTGATGGATGTGACCGCGGCAGCAGAATACGGTGCGGCTACTTGCAGACGGGACATTCTCGTTGCGCGCTGCGCTTGGGGGCGGGTCTGGGTTGAGACGGCGCCATTGGAGCAACAAAAAGAACTACCGTTCCGGCCCCCGCGACCAGCGCTAGACTCTTGCAAGGCTCGATGGCACGGACGATGGATGCGGGCGAAAGGGTCCACCCCCCACCGGTGCCGCGATCCTTGCCCATGATACGACGGCAGCCCAACCACCAGCCGTCCGCCCGGTGCGGCTGCGCTGTAGCCGGGTCAGGCGGCGGGGGAATGCGGGTGATGAAGGGTTGCCAAATCTTGGCGGCGTCAGCGTTCCTTCGACAGGGCCTCGAGCGGCATCGGCAGACAGTGTGGTGCAGATTTGCCTGCGACATTGACGACTGACGGCCGAGAACTGGCGCGGCGGTTGTCTCGACCGGCTGCGCGCGCGATGGAAGGCGTTGGTGGATCATGCTGATGCTTCATGCGGGCCAGGGGCAAGAAATCACGCCGGTTGACGCGGTTGGAGGTTAGTTGGTTGGCAGCCTCAGGCAGCAGCCTGCCGGTCACGGCAGCGGCTGTTTGATTCTGACGTCGGACGCTGAGGGCTTCCCGCACGTTTGTGGATCTGTTTGATCTCGCACGGCGCGAGAGCGATTGAATCGGCCCCCTCGCGCAAAACGCGCGACGCGCCCGGCGGGCAGGAGACCATCAACGTTGCAGAGTGACGATCTGCCGATGCGAGACCCTACACGACCGACCGACTCGCGCGCGCGGCGGAGGAGGCCAAGCGCAACGTGTCATCGCCCTGCCGCGACAGTGCCGATAACCGAACTTTACTGAGAGCTAGGACACCTCATGGACCGTAATCGCATTCATCTGGCGTTGCCATCACCGGATCGCTTCCCACGAAAGCCGACACCCCGGCGAGTGCCGATCGACATCTGACCGAACAGATCGAAAGCACCCAAGCCGCGTTTGAGAGGCGGGCGCGACGATTGCCCATGCCGCATGTGCGCCCGCCGATGGCACGCCCACCGCGACCCACGACCTGTTTGCGCAGCACTGCAACAGAGGGGGCTGCGCAAACATTGCCCGGGCATGATCGACTGCAATGTCTCGCCGGGGGGCCGGTCGGGCGCGGGCAAGGAACCGGGGCCGGGATTATGCTGCCGCTGCGGCCCGATTGGCCTCACTTTCGGTGGGGTCGAAACTTTCCCAACCGCGACGTTTACGAAAACCGCCAGAGCGTGTACGACTGGCGGCGGGGAGAGATGCAGAAGACTAATAACGTCCTGCCGAGATCGAGGTTTTTCGACCTGAGCCACATCCTAAAAGGCTAAGGCGATGCAGTACGCGGGCGCGATCCGCGCGGGCCTATATTCGTTTGTTCATGGCGTGCCAAGGAACGCCATTGCCTGCGGATCGTGAGGTTTTTTGATTTCTAATTGACGGTCAACGGCCGGTTTTGGCGATATTCCCGTTGTGTGTGCTGCGGGATTGGGCGGCATCAGGCGACTTAAACGCATGCGTGGTGCCGAGCAGCAGGGCGAAGGTCTACGCACCGGGTTGGAGGACAATATTCGGTGGACAAATACGCTTGCACACGTCCAATTGCTGCCCTCGTCACCCGCGCGGCAGAGATTTGCGCCGAGCGGGCCGGTCGCCCGTTCGCCACACGCAGCAGGCGCGCATGAGAATTTTGAGATTGGCTAGGGCTTAAGGGCTCTAAGCACACCAATTTGATAAGGAGATTCAGATGAGAAAACTGACATTTAACCTCGCCACTTTTCCGGCCAGGGCCCGCTCGCGGGCACATGAGGCCGCGCGCATGTTGCATCCGATCCGGCAACCGATCCCTTTTAGGGCATGGCATTGCTATCGTTGGCAATCGTGATTTGCGGTGGCGGTGATGGCGGCGGAAGTTAGGCTAGCGAATAGGTCAAGCCATCCCCAGCCCGCCTGAAAGGTTACATTTCCACGCGCGATCATGTCGCTATGCGGTCTGGTCTTCACCACTTCGCGCGCAGCCACGGCTGCTGGTCGAGGACTTGCTCGCCGAACGAGATGTGATGGTAGCCGTTGGGACCGTCCAGAAATGGTGAACGGCTTTGTTTGCAATTCGCTAATAAGTATCTCAACGGGTGAACGCATTTGTCGGTCGAACATGGCTTTGTTGCACAAACGCGTCCTGTAGATTCACTGTATCGAATCCAATTAGTAGCAGGCTTCTCATGAAGGCAGCTGGACACCGACGAAGTAGAAGGCCCGGAACACTGGTGCGGAGTACAATTTTTCACTCAAACAACGAGGATCGCTATCTCTGGTTTGATCCGGGATGACGTGGGAGCGTCGGGTCTGGTCGAGGGGGCGTCAGCGAACCTACAGACGTTGCTGCTATGCGAGCCTGTTGATCCTCAAGTCTTGTTCGGCCTGCCGTTGAGCCAGAGGGACGACGGGTGTTTGTGGACGCCTACTGAATTGGTTGGGCTGGATTGGGCGGTGCCGGACTTCAGTAAATTGGTGACCGTCGTCAAAAACACTGTCTGTCGGCTATCCGTACAAGGATCGAGGTCCCTGCACGGAGTGGTCGATCTTCTGTTGAACTGCGATTTGGTCATGCGTGTCCTGAAGGAGCAAGGACGATGCACCATATCCGAGGACTGCTGGCGAACTATACTGCGGGCTGCGAGCGCTGAGACCTGCTTGCGATGCCGGTTAATCGAAAGGCTCAAGATAGTTGATGGAGCGAATGCTCGGTTGCTGAGTTGACGTCACATTTGGGCTATAAGACGGCAAGGATGCCCGCCTTGATCAGACCAACCGTCGCAACGGGTCATCCGCAGAGATTGAAGGGGCAAGACGGCGAACTTGGGGCCTATAGCTGTGCCACCGGGCCGGGACAGGTAGCTTCGAACCTGGAACTGTGTGAAGAGGGTCAGACCCGGCATTGCTGGGATGGATGACAAGATCATTGGCCTTCTACGCAGCGGTCTGACGGTCAACGCGATATCCAGTGCTCTCTTGAGGACGTCCTTATGGCCTGCAAGTTTCGCAGACTTGATCAGCCGCTGGTGACCGATGCAGGGTGCTGGATGAGGTTCGGGAATGGCAGTCCCGGGCGCTGGACCGGATGTATTCCCATCGTCATTTTTGACGCGCTACGGGTCAAAACGTGGACGCCGATAGCCGCCATGGTCAGAACAAACACGTCTACGTGGGCCCCTTGGCGTCCGCAGCATGGCGTGCGCGAAGGTTCTCGGGTCTTTGGATCGCTGCAACGAGGGCGCAAATTTTGGCCTCAACGTGATGGGACAGAGCTTTAAGAACCGCGTGGGCTGCCAAGGACTGCCTGATGGCTGTCGTAGAGCTGCTCAAGGGTTTCCCTGACGCCATTCCTGCAGCCTTTCGGACACGGCGTGCAAACGTGCTTGTCCATCTCGTGCGCCCACTCGTTGAACTTTCTGGTTGCTGGAAGATCGCAAGGAAGTGGCGCTGTCTACGGCGGCATTTTACAGCGCCCCTACAGCGATTTCGCAAAGCTGGTTTGAGTTGGATGCCTTCGAGGAGAAATGCGGCCGGAAAATATGCCTCCTCGCACCGGGCCTGGCGCAGGGCCTCGGCAGAAGTGATCCCGTCTCTTGCTTTCTTGATTCCCGCCATCCGAGGATCATCTACAACACCAACGCAATTGAAAGGCTTGACCGTGTTATTCCGCAAATCGATTAAGGACGCGGGGATTCGTTCCCGACCGAAAGACGCAGCCACGAAGTAATCTACTTGGCGATCGCAAGTTTGAGAAAGCGGCCGGAAATGTCTCGAGTGGTTTGCGGCCGCAATCATTTCGCCTAATGTTTGAGGATCGTTGCCAATGCGTGAACTGTAATCTAAAACCCGCATGAGCCAGGACCCAGATACACAAAGTTCAGTGACACTCCCCCTCTGCACCTGCTGTTACCTCCGCGGGACATTGTTGCGCAAATGCCCCCTGCGGGCAGTGGACGGCAAGGCATCAAGCGGGAGGCGGAGGCGAACTGGATCTGCCCGTAAAGGGCCTGGTTGGCTCCAAACGCGCATTATGGCGCAAGATCCATATAGGGATTGATGAGGACTTAGCGGAACAAATCACCTAAGAAACGCTCCAAAACTGTTCAACAAGCTGAGCCACCTTCTCTGTAGCGGCAGCATTCAGAGCAGTCGCGGTGCCCCTTAGGTGAGAGGCACGCTTCTTTATCTAAATGAGGACTAACAAGAATCTGCTGTCGCCGTTTTCACATCGTCGACTGGGACGCAGGGCTTGCTTTCATTGAACGACAGTTGAAACTACGTCCGACCTGCCATTATAGTGACCAAAGCGTCGACGATAGTTTTTTGCTTGTTTTGTATGTCGCCATATCAATTTCAAGGCAATGATCAGGCTTCCCTTGGCCGCTTTCGCTCTTAGCAAGGACAGTTCCATCCGGACCCAACGATCGCTAGACGCTCCACCACCAGCAGCACACCTCGGTTGCTTCCGCGCCAATTCGTGATTGAAATTCTTTAGCAATAAACCTGTGACGAACACAAAACACTGAGCCTTCGAATGGCGTAGTTCCGTGTTGCAGGTCGCATTACGTTATCTGTCCATGGTAACCCGCCAGGGCCAGTTCGCTACATATGATCTCTCCACCTTTGAGATTGGATGGGCAAGCGAAACAGCGCGTTCGAGTGTTCGTACAACCAATGCACCAAAGGTCGACCACGGTAGTATCGGGTACACCTTTAGATCTTCGCCAGTACCGAAACGTAGCTCCCTTGCCGCTCCATGGGTGAGGCATTAACTTTGCGCCTTACATCAAGAATGAGAACCATCATTTCGAGCAAAGTGACTATTGTGAGTGTAGCCACCCTCTCGTTCGGTTAACGACACCATTTGCACTTGTGGGTGCTGCGTTTTACAAAGCGCTCGTGCGGGCCATCTCGAATAACAACAGAGTTTCTCTTAGCCAAACGCGAGATGTAATTCAGTTCGCGGCTGTATGCCATCAAGGCAGAGTGTCATAAGGAGTATCCGGGAGAAAAGTTTCCGGGCAAATCCAAAAGTTCGGACACCTCCTTTGCGGCCTCATGCGGCAATGTTTTCGATCTGCTATCTAGTGTTGCCTTCAAGATCGAGAATACCGCGCTATTGGCGCAGCAAATTACGTTTTTTTCATCGCTTTAGCCCTTATTTCTCATTAGAATCTTTACAGATTTCGGATCAAAACCCGTTGGCCATAGATTCTTTGTAAGCCATTGAACTAAAGTCAGTATTCACAAAGCTGGCACATCCGAATTCGAGATGAGCTTTTCGGCACATATGCCCATCGGCCATTTTTTGCATTGCGCTCGACTGCTACATCCGTCCACGGACAAGGTCCATCTGTTGATATCCGTTGCGGACCAAACAAAGGATCAAACCCGAAGAAGTCTCGATCACATCGGTTGGATGCTCGGCAGGTTCGAGCGATTGGAACCATTCATTTGGGAAAGCTTTCGTGATTGTTGCAGCAAAAACATCGCCTCAGAATGGGAGCTTTCAGGAGTTCTTGATACTTCTTCGGGCCGTTTGTTGCATGAAGTCATGGCGCAATGAATCCAGTTAACCATAGACGGGGTAGTCTTGAGGACGACCTTGGGGCAGGTCTCATGTTAACAGGTGTCGACCAATGGGTCCAATAAGAATGCGTCGATCTTGCTGGGTCCGCACTGCATCCGCAAACTCGGCTGTGCGATGTTGGTCACGAAATTGAAGCGTCGCGACACGGGGCGTCAGGCCTGCCACTTTTTTCGGCCTCCTGCGCGTTTAGTACGACTGAACAAGTCCGAAAGGCCTAGCGATTGCCCTTCAAGTCTTCAGATTCTTGGGGGATCCAGACGCTTGGTCGTCAAGATCGCCGAGCGAAAAGTAGGACTGGTGCGAGACGAAGCAAAGAGGACGCCAGCAGCCATCATAGTACAGCACTCGAAGTCCGCAACACTTCGATGTCTGGCAGCGTTTGATACCAATGCCTCGTGATCGGGCGGCTGCCTGCCAACTGTGTCATCTGAGCAATCAACACCGTTGCGGTGCGATAATCGGTGTTCTTCATAGGTGTTGGGTCTGTAGCAGAGGACCGAAAACTGATTGGCGTCCAACAAAGCGGATCGGATCAGTATCTTGCCGCGCGTTCAGAATGGATTGGGAGCAGAAAGTGCCGCCCACACTGGAACCGATTAGGTGTTGATTTGGTCTGTTCATCATTGCGTTCTCTTTTTCCTTCTTTGTTGCCAGTCGATGCGCTTGAGTGTTCCCCACAGTTCGTTAACGGTTTTGAACGACCACGGGTCGGTGCGGCTGGCCGCGTGCGCGGAAAAGCCAAGGTTCGGGATGTCACGACATTTCGCGGTATGAGACCCGGTCTCGGGCTCATGGCGGGCACAACCCGGTCCGCCAAAAAACCACTGCTTCGTCCGATCCATCTTCCGTTACGAAGATTCACGGTTGCAATGTTCCCTTCGGACGTCAGGCGGCAGAAGATTCTTCCTGCAACAACACGCGGGTCTGGCATCAGCGCGCAAAAGCGGCTTCATCATCAGCAAATTCTCAGGGATCAGAGTGCATCGCTCTGGCGATCGCCAGCACGCTGTTTACTTGCCACCCGAAACCTCATGCGGCAGCTTAATCTCGAACCAGCGACTGAACTTGCCAGGAAATCACGAGCAACTTCAGCGCGCTCGCTCTTGGTCATCCCTTTTGCTTCCAAACGAATCGACTTCTTTTGAAGTGTCATCATTGAACAAAGCAGATAGTCTTGGAACACTACGGTTCTGGTCGCGTTTAGGCTCCAAAATTCACACCGTTTTGACAATGACTTGCAACCGTGGTTGGGTTTTTGAAAACCTTGCGATCAGGTTCGGCACTCGACTGCCGCGCCAGAGGGTCCAAGCAAAGTATGAATTCGCCGTCGCTTGGACAGAAGCGTTAACTTTTATGCAGGGCAACAATTTCTTTGCCTTCACTGCGTGGCGTAAATTTTACCACGGTCAGAATTCTTTAAATGCACGGTTTATTAGCGTGTCAATATTCGTGTCCTTTGCTACGTCGGAGGGGACCAAGCGATTCACTGGCGCTCAATTTGTTTCAACGGCGGCGGACATGGATGACCGGACGATATCCGTCGCACCATGCCAGCAACGGACATTGTGGATTTGAAAAAAGATGCCGATTTGTGGACAGATAGCCCAGGCCTGTTTGAGCAGATATTCAGTTCGGCAAAGTAACGCACACTCAACCGATCCCGCGCCAGACGGAGGTTGGCTCATGATCGGCAAAGCACGCGGGAAACAACAAGGACCACCAAGAGCAATTTTGCGCGATGCTGTCCTAGACACAGTGCAGCGTTATTTTGGTTCCGGTACTCGAACGGACAGCTGTGTAGGCTCCAAAAACAGGCGAAACACCCCGAGGAACCGAGGAAAGTAAGCCAGACATACGACCCAACCCGGAACCAAGAGATAGCGATAGGGAACCCAAGCGGGGCGGCACGGGCCGCAAGCTTCGATGATACGGGTATCAGGTCAGAGGCAGGTTGCGGGACAACACATAGAAAACCAACCGGAAGCCGCGATAGGCGCAAAGCAGCAATAGCACCGAAAACAATACGTTTCAAAACTAGCGGCTAGGTGGAGGAAAAAGTGTACCGTCCTGCGCCAATTTCCACAAAAAGCCGAATCCACATCAGTAGGTGCAGGAAGTAAAAGCTGTGATGATGGCAGGCCGGCAGAGGCTGCCACAAGAGCAGGCACTCCACAGCCGATCATGTTCAACGTAAATCACTGCGCAAAGCGACGGACTTTCTTAACTTGACCTTGGGCACTGCGGCAGGGCTGTGGTATGCAGTGATCTGAGATGTCATATTTAGGTATCCTTAATGAATGGTGGGTCTCGCTCATGGCCCAAATTCACCGAGAAAAGGTGGCGCAGCACTTGTTGCGACTCCGGTCGCTCCGAGTTAATCAGGCCGTAAACTCTTTTTTCGCTGAGCGATCGCCACGCGCGGTTGTCTATTATCTGGTACTCGCTCAAATCGAGCGGGACCTGCATCAGGAGCAAAAGCCGACTTCGCGTTTTGGCCTTGCGGTCGCTGGGCAGAGATCTTTGCGGTCTGGGCTGCGCGCGAGCGCCGATGACTACATCAACTAACCTTTGCTTATCGCTCGCCGCGTAACCTTCCATCCAATCAGACCCGGGGGCCTCCATGATTTCTCCATGGCGTAGGTGCAGTACAGGGTCCCTCCCGACACGTCAGAGAATCCAACATAACTTTCCTGATACTTCTGAGCCCTCATAGAGGTAACACTGCGATGGGCCCACCGCCTGATCTTGCTGATTGATTTGCTAAGAGACGTGCTTAACGACGTCGTTAGCGGCGATGTCTTAGGTGGGGGTCGGCTAATGCGTGTTGAGATGATGGGTTGAAGTCGGCGGCGCTGAGCGACGAAGAGAGCTTAGGATGATTGTCATGTCGGTGGACCCGGATGGTGCGACGGTACGCAGGCTGGGCGCAGCGCACGAGATACCGGCAACAGATCTATGGCGTGGCGGGCTTGATCTGAAGACCAAAAGGACTTTGGTCGCTGACGCCAGGTGCGCTCTTCCTTCCTTTCGAATTCTGAACACGGCGTTCCCGCACTCGCTGGCACACCCACCGTGCGGCCCGATGGCGGTCGAACCTGCGCTTGCGAACGCCGCAGCTTGCACTTCGACAGCAACATGGCTGCCTGGCGCTGACGCGAAGCTAATCGTGCTGTGGAAGCGTTATTGATTTGGTCCGGGCACTGCGTTCGCGTCTCGTGGCTTGCGGTTCACGGACATGCGCTCAAGGGCAGGTGTGTCTTCGCTGCGCTGACCCAGGGATGTCCTGCGCCAGGCGACGGCGGTGCGGTCGGTCTTCGCCTTTCGCGGCCGAGGAGGGTCGGCCAAGCTTCTGTATTGGGCGGTCAGGGCTTTGCCTCTATTATAAAGTCCTGCGAACGCGGCCGCTCCTTGCCTGCAATGACGAGGGGCCGCCCGTCTGACGTCCGCGCAGCTTGCAATTTGTGGGAAGGCATTGACTGGCGCAGGCCGGATTGGTGCGCGCCGCCGCTCGCGTGGGCTGATTATAGGCTAAAACGCTTTGTTATTTATGGGCGCATCACGTGCTGTGGTAGCCATGTGCATGTCGAATGTAACGCAAACCTCCCGATGATCCCGCCATATTGAAGGGCGATGATGCGAGCTTTGCCGGGCGGAAATTGCAAGATTCGGCGGACATTGCGGTTTCACGCAAGTGCGTTCATGGGCTCCGCCTGCGGATCGCAAAGTTGCAGACAGAAGGTGGCCTTCGGAAGTCTCGGAAAGATCGAGCGCGAGTCGAGCAGGCTGGAATTGGCCCTTGAGTTGCTACTGGCCGTGGCGGAGGGCGATGACGCGCCATCGACGAGGTCAGGACGAGCCGGCCCGGATGATCCCTCTGCGGCACCGGCCGCTAGCGTCGAACGTTCCACGTGTCCTCGATGGACGCGGCGGCGTCGTGAACTTGACTCCGGACATGCTGCGCTGACATGTGGCGGCGATCTCGCGCGTGGTGGGTGAGGATTGTCAAGGCGAACTGCTGGACATGATGCAGCCAGCATGAGGTTGGTTCGATGCCCGGTAGAGTCCTGTCGCCGCTGCGAGCGGATGGTGCGGGAGCCTGCCCCAGCCGTCGATTCCCGGGCAGCATGGCAGGCCGACACCTTGCTGAGCTCATATTTTAGTCGCGAGTTTGACGATCATCTTTCCACTATATCGACCAGCCCGAGAATCTTTTCGCCCGCATGGGCGCAGGGACTCCGCGGGACACCTTGTGGGCTGGTGCGGCGGGCCATGAAGGCCTTGTCGCCACTGATCGAAACGGATCGAGGTGACTCATGGGCAGCGGACTTGCTGGCATGCGGTGACACGCCGGATCCGGGTGCTGGACCGAGTGCTTTGCGCGAAGGGCGGTAAAAGGCGTAGGAGGGACGGATTGGGGCCTTGTGCGTGCCAGCGCCTGGGCGGGGATTGCGCCCACCTGGAGCGTCTATCGGTTTGGCCGGTGGAAGGAGGGATGTCTTGGACACCTGGGCTAGTGCAGCGGTTTCCTTCAGGCAGGGACGGTTTCAGGGTTATGCAAGCTTTAGCGCCTGGCCTAGATGGTTGGCCTCGTTTACGCCGAGAGGCTTCCTGCAGTTAGGCGCAACCTTTGCGCCGTGACTTCCACGACTCTGGGCATCGACAGATCCGAGTCGCCCGCGAGGCGCTCGACGGGTTCGGCAAACTGCTATGAGATTGAGCGCCGATATCGTTGGCCAGCCTTAGCTGGAAGTCCGTTACGCCGGCACGTCAAAGTTCCAGCCTGCGAGGTTGAGGCGTTCTTTACTTGGTCGGCAAGCAGCTCATTGGGCATCCCGTGACAGAGCAATTGGCCAAGGCCTTCCGCTATGCTCACCGTCGGGAAGCCTTCCGCTTGTTCTGGAAGACGGTCGCGTGGCATCGGACAATGAATCCAGACTGAACGCGCCCTGCGAAGCCGTTGGAATCGGAGAAAACTGGCTGGTTTGCGGGCGCCGACACCGGTGCGAAACACTCGCCGCGCCATGACGATCAATGAAACCGCAAAGCTAACGGCTCAACCACAGGCCTATTTCGCTGACAATCCTCGACGCTCCATGATCACAAGATCACCGCTTGATGGACCTTGCTTGCCGTGGGAACTGGCTGCGATGGCTGCGCCAAAACAATCAAGCTGCATAAGCGCGGTAATCAATGGGCGTTACATAGAAGCGGACTAGTTCGGCTTGCCTTTTGCCGCGTTAAAAAAGCGCGCGAAGTCGAAGGTACATAAATTCCCCGCATTTGCCGGCGCGCCTCGATTGCTGCTCAACATTATCGACGGGTCATGCGCCCGATTGCAGGTGTCCAACGGCATCCGACGCTTCTGCAGGCCTGGCGCTTTTCCAGTTTTGAGACCGCTCATAAAAACTGTTGCCGTTCGGCAACTTTCGTGGGGCAATCAATGCCAGCAACAGGCCGGGCCCGTTCTCAATAGCAGCAGATGCCCGGGCTCTATTACCGGAATTCCCCAACGGCCCATGTATCTTTCACGGTCCTTAGCGTTCCTCTCGCTTGAAGTGTATACTAGGCGCCGTGCCGACCAGTTTTATTGACTAATTTCTACACTCTTCTTATTTGCAAAATGATTTAGCAAATATTGCGGTAAATCGCATATTAGTTAATTTTAGAGCCACAACGAATTTCGCATCCATATTTGTCGGATATGTCGACTGTATTAGTGGAGGACTAATAAGAGATTGGGCGGCGTCGGAGATTGGTCGGCATTTGAAGTGTATGGATATAAACGTAAAATTACCCATCGAACGGCGCGCCAATCTGCTCAGGAGCATTTTGCTGAATGCCAGTTCGGCTGCGCGATCAGCTAGGGGTTGATGTCGGTATTCAGTCGAAGGACATACTGAAGCGGTTTCTTGCTATTACGGAAAGGCTTGCAGTTATGGCTAAGATGTTAGTGCTTGTTGCGCATTCTTTTGGCTTACGCTATTCGGCCCGATTGCCTCAAACCACACGGCGATTTGAACACAAGATATTCAACAGCCTGGCGGTGAAAGGCAAATGGAATGTCTCACCATCGTGAAACTTGATGCGCCTTAGTGGTGTTCATATTCGCGTTGGAATTTTTGAGGCGTTCAGGAGCGGCAAAGGGGTATTTCAGATGGGAGCGGGTGAAAATTCGTCTTGCTTCAGAAGTTGCGCCGGCGTTACGTCGCAATATTTCTGGAAGTATCGGATGTTTTTAGGGCCATGCCAATGTTCCGCAGGAAATTGATGCACCGAAGAACGTTTTTTCTAACCGCGACTGGTCAATCACCCAAATCACGTAGGTTACGCTCGTATTCTGACGACAAATGTGTCGCGTTCAGTATTTGACCAGTTAAAGTGTAATCGCCATTCCCTAATTGTATGCACGAAGTCGCAAATCTCAATTCTTCGAAATTCAAACGGGTAAAGGATAGGTTGCCTCGGGTTTTGAGCTCAAACCGCAATCACTTGAATCTCGGGTTAAAAACCAAGGTCAAATTGCGATAAGTGGCCCAGCCGATGTTCCCCTCGGGCAATGCATTGCGCGCAGTGCCCAAATCTCTTCTTGCGCGGCCAACAAGTGCTCTTTAGCAGTGCTTCTCTAGGCTCCACACCTCATATCTCTATTT
>Ga0163217_1092321_pt1 | contig 12740 bp, 20 predicted proteins | sample SynspAceP_FD_185933 | JGI IMG/M metagenome (GOLD analysis project Ga0163217, IMG submission 185933) | Saline lake microbial communities from Ace Lake in Antarctica - Synechococcus sp. Ace-P (PacBio error correction) | ecosystem: Environmental > Aquatic > Non-marine Saline and Alkaline > Saline ... | reverse complement strand
ATGAATCCGTTTTTATATCCTGGTTGATGGCGTAAATGTCCTTTGCCATTTCCTATGAGTAATTATCGCAAAGGCGGCAATCATTCTAGGGGTTTCAATTCTGAAGAATATAAATTTTCAGCCAATAGAATGTCACTTTAAACCGTCACCATTAAAATCATCCCAATAAAAATTTTAATTCGGATGAAGGAATATTTGGCGCTTTTCATTCGGCAAGCGGTATTACCTCAAACTGACCGCCTCCTATATTTTCCAGATAACTTGTTGCAAACGTCGTAAGCACATAATGAAGTGAATTTTTGCCAAATCTTTCACCATATACTTCACCAGAGTGGGCTGCCCCAAAGGCGTTGTATGTTGGGAATTTATCCTTTATAAATGGGCATCTGTTTCAGAACTTACACCGACCTACCTCTAAAGTGGATAGGCCGTTTCTAAGTCGAAATAAGCTTAAAAAGCGTTATATCCGTAGTGCCAGTTCTTATACGAAATCAGCTGAAAAAACTTCAAAAGGGGCTTCAGAGCTGGCCTTATATTTATAATTGGTGCCCCAAGTTCCAGCAATAAGATCATATCTCCATCGTTATCATATTCCCGGGGGGCCAAAAACTTTTGGGGGGGGGCCCGGGGGGGATTTACATACCACCATCCGGTTTATTGGATAAGCCAGAATAATCAGTTAATATTTTTGAAGCCATATAGTAGATATTCTCAAATATAAATATCGGAGTCCATTCGCCCAACTACTACTAAATCTTTAATGTTGTTCACCGTTTACATCTACCCATTCCCGGCATTCTGTTATCATTCCTAAAATTCTGATAGTTTCTAGGGAAAAGTTCTTGAGGCTTAGCATCTGTAAAAAACATGGTGTTTAAACATATTTTCTAGGATTCATTTTTTTAATAAATAACTTCTGGAGGGTAGAGGATAGTTGCCACGGACAACCAATCATGACCCCCTACAAATAGTTCAATATCACCAATCTCCATCAAAATCAAATTGTTTTACTATACTTCCACTCTGTAATCCATATTGTAGGAAGTGAATTTACCAGTTTTATTGGAAATTACCGAGGTGCCCATCCATTATATATTAAGAGCGGTCTTGAAGTCTTTTATCCGCAGGCGGCTCAAATTCATTTCCTCCACTTACCACGTATAAGTCTAGGTCACCGTCCGCATCGGATCAAAGAATGTTGCGCCAGCCTATATTTCCTCACTTACTGCATCCTTTTTTTCTTCCAAGTCTGCAGTTGGGCTGTTTTAGAAGAAGGGTGGCCCTTATTGTTTTGAAGATATAGTTCGCCACGTATACCCCCCCCCCCCCCCAGGGCGCCTCCAACAATAAAAGTCATCGAGCCATCTTTGTGACATTTCCAATGCCAATTCCCGACCAAAATTGACATTTATGGGGCAGTTAAAATTTTCTTTTTTCAAAAACATCATAATGGTTTTCAATTGGCGATAAATCCAATTTTAGCTTCATTGAGTTGCCATCTAAAAATAATTTGGAATTTTTCTCAGGAGTTATCATTTTCCTAAATGGGCAATCTTTATAGTCTAAGGGTAATTAAGTTGGTTGGCCTTTAGATCCTTTAAAGAGACTGATACTTGCCTCGCCATGATGACCTTAAGAAAGGATCTAATTTGGGTTCGCATTTACCTAATCCAAAGTGTAAATTTCTGAACCGAAGATTGGAATGCCCCTAGTTAAATATTAGTTTCCAAATATTGATTTCTTTTTTCGGGTGGGACAATACTATTCTAGCACCAATACCAAAGCGTTTTTTTCTGGACCCCTTTAATTTTATTCTTGAGATAATTGCCCCCAAAACCCTTGCTCTACACTGTTGTTTTTTATAATAAATAACAGGGGAAGAAATCGTCCAGATATTGACAGACGAGGGTTCTACATCGCCTCATTATCGAAGGTCGGCATAGGCAGCCCCGGTTGAACTAGTCGGGTATACATTTCTTGTTGTTCAAGCCGAGATTGAGCTAAAAGTTAAATCTCCGATTTATTTTGTTAGAAATAATTTTCTTTTTTCCTTTTAAGGCATATGGGCCATAATGTGCATCGATAAAGGCCTTTTTGATCAAAATGTTCTTTTCCGTCTTTTTAAATTTGTGATTATTTTTTCTTGTTGTTGCTTCGATAGTGATAAAGATTTCAAAAATTGAATTTCGAAAAATCCCCTTTTATCACCATTGGAAATAAACAAGTCTTAAAAAACCATTCGTTATCCATATCAAAAAAAGGACCCACAACTCCAGTCGGTGCTCGAAACTCCCCATGAAGGCTGGGCAATGTCTGAAAATCGTGGCAAAGATTGTACCATGGGATTCCATTGTTAATTTGAAGAGCATTATTACATTTATATGATGATGTAACTCCTAGATCTTAGTGTCTTATTTTTAAAACCTAGAGGGATTCATGCCCGCTCATACTTGGTTTTTTATTCATCAAAATTATGTTCAGACATCATATCCAAGGAAATAAAGTCGAACAGGCCATCATTTATTGGAAGTTCCGCAATATCATTTCCCATGGAAAAGAGTGGAAATCATCGGCTGGGGGATGGTTTGCAGTATCACCTGCTTTTAAATGTACCAGTCTCTTGATGTAAATAATATTGGTCTTTTTCGGAATTAGTTCGTTGTCAAACAAATTATATCCGGCCAGCATTATCATTGATCCAATCGCCAATGCAATTCCTAAAACCAATTATCCCCCACATATTATGAATGAGTAACCAGCTTCTTTTGGTAACATCCTTTAATTCCTTTATTGTATTTTGAAAAAGCCTTTTGCCTCTATACTCGGCATTCAGTTTTTAGGTATCCTCTAATAATTGATCTGGATAAAGGGGTAATTCCATGTTTATAGAAACATATCCAAATCTCCATCCTTTTCATAATCAAAAAAAGTGGTAATGCTTGAGTCGAAAAATGGGGCGGTTAAGCCCATATTTCTGCTTGCGATGTTTCCTCAAAAAAAACCGGTATTCCTTCTGAATTATAGCCTTATTAATTATATAATTCATTTCTTCTTTTTATTCGCGGGTCACTGAATGTTTTCCGAGCCTTTACCTTTATTTATTTTTTTAAAAAATATTCCAATTTTCCATCACACAGTTATATCAACAAATGTTACCCCCGTGGGAAAGGGCCAGATTTTCCTTCAGATATGGGCTATATCGGTAACATCCTCGAATTTCATATCACCTTTGTTTAAATAGAGTTTATTGAATTTAAATTGGAATATAAAATAAATGTCTTACTAAAACCATCATTTTCAGATCTCCCGCGGCTACCACCCCCGCCATTGTAATAATATTCATAAAACAAAACCGTGTCATTTTTAGTGGTTTCCTTTAATATTTTTTAAAATTAATTTTGAGATTTCTCTGGTGAAATTATGAGAATAGCGAATTCTGATTGTTGATCGTGCTCGGAGTGTAATCTTGATATTTGTTCACATTCGACATGAAAGGACCGAGAAGTACTACAAGACAAATTAACAAAGATTTTTAGGAATAACATTTAGCTTGCTTTTATAATTAAACAATACCCACAATAGGATTGGAGTAACAAAAAAATCGAGGCCAGGATAATATCCGACCTCATTTTTATAAATTTAAAGCTTATATATCATGGGCATTATTCACCATAAATTTGGATTTGCTCAAGGTTATTAGCGGGTACAAATCCGAATTTGTTTTTCCTGCGGATCGGGCCATATAAATAATCTCTCGATGGATTAAAATGTTCCTTGTGCCACCTGGCATCAACTATTCCGTTACATAACATCTTCTGCAATTCACCCATCGCCTTACAGCTGAATATCGTTTGTCCTTCCGATGGCCCCAACTCCACTCTTCCTTTTCATGGGCGAATAACTTCTCTCATTTGTGCTTGTGAAAGTCCGGCAGGAATATCCGGGCATCATAACACTTGGTCTTGAGCCGTAAAACTCTTTTAGAGCCGCGAGTAAAACACTGGATCTGGACCAACGCTTCGTTTTGGCCTCTGCATAGATCAACCAATATCTCAGCGGATCTTAGAATGTGAGTAACATTTTAAACCAGTAGTGGTTGGGTAACCAGTCGGTGTTACATGGTGTCTTTCATCAGTTATTCTGTATACTTTTTTGTGAAGAGCGAAACCGTGTATGGTATTTAGATCATTTAAGGGTTAACTCCATTATTGTAGGTAAGATCCGGTACAAAATTAAGGTTTACGTGTTTTGAGAACCGAGGGTCCCTATTTTCGAGGGGATTGGCAGGGTCATACAATTGGAGAAGTACTTGTGGTAAGCCGTTCTAGCCATGTCATAAATCAGCTACCCCAATTCCGGTAAAGGCATCGACTTGAGGCCCAGCCTTCCTCCAGCCATTCCAGCTCCAATAAACTCGTAGAAATTAACCAACCTGCTGGAGGATTTAAATGGGTTGCGTCAAAAAATCACCTCATTCATTTATTCTCATTTTCTTCCTTGAACAAGTCCCGGTAGGAGGAAAATAAGCGTGTAGGCCCATGCCCATAACCTCGTTTAGCGGGCAACAGCAGCTTCTGCATTTCTCGATTATTAAACAACAAAACCTTTGCTTTTAGAGCAGATTGCAGCAGACCTTCAGTAAGCTCTTCCAGTTTTCGGGATGGCCGTCTGCTTGCCAACTCCCGGCGAGCAGCGTTTCAAATTTCAACGATAATCTGATCCACTTACAGCTTTTGCTTGTCGTATTCGCTTGGGTATGCTCCGTTGCTCCAATTTTTGGGGCTTCTAAAATTAGAGGAACCTCCACCCAGTAAAAAGCGTTAACTGGGAAAAATAGAAATATGGCTCTTAAAAATAAGGCTTCCCCCTTTCATTCTGGTTTTTATGGCTCATCCATCTCACGCAAACAATATTCATCTAAGTAATAGTGATCTTGACGCACGTTCCAATACCTTATCCAAGAAATCATCCCACAAAACCGGTCAATCGAATCCAGGTCCCACGATTGCATCATGTGTAATCCATCTGCAATGAGAACTTTAAAAACCCTCCCAAAGGGTAACTGCCTGATAAGCATGTGTCCCAGCCAACTGCATTATTCCGACGTGAATATAAATTTAAATTTGAATGTCGTTAAACTTTGATAACTCTGTTGTAAACCACCGTCAATCCACCAGTTTTTGCGCTCACTTTCAGTCTTCCAAAAAGGATATTCGGCCAGAAATACTGGGTAGTCGAAACTGAACTCTAAAACATATCTTTGATCACAGTTATGAAAACCAGGAGCCTAATACACCAACAAGTAAAATAAAAATGGTATTCTTATTTGTTATTCATTTCAGATTATATTTTTATAAAGATGAAAAAATTGATAAAGACCCAATGAATATATAATACTTTACATGGAATTAAGATCCCTACCAGCTGTAACGCATCTTTTCCGGATCTAAAACCTCTATAATCACGTCTTACATATGGGGTTATTGAGGCAGTTATGACCATAAACACGCATCTGTCCAAAACTTAATAATTTATCTAGCAACTGATCGAGGAAAGGAATAAATAGCCAAGTATGAATATATCTTTTATTCCATGAGGGGAAGAAGAAGCATCTTCAGGAAGGAAAGAAAGAATCTTGCCATGCAATTGACGTTAAATAGTGCATGAGACCTAGTTAAATCATTGGCATAGGAATAATTATGGATTTTCTATTTGCTGTCCAAGCGTCATCTGTTGCGCAGAAAGTGTTAGGTATACCAGCTCACAATTAAAAAAAGAAGGTTTGGTGTTCGATGATTACAGTAATAGCATCTTTACACCTTCAACAACCTTGGAACAGGGCAATGGGAAAAAGTACAAAGCATATAAAATAACACGCATCCAACGTAAACACCTAAGTTTAGGCTTTGGAATAGAACGGAGACCTAACTGCCTAGTCCTATCCCCTGCAATCGATATTGCCGGATTGCTTCGTCCAAAGCTCTTCAAACTTTCAACATCTTCCGTGGTCTTTAGCGTCGGTTCCTGCGCACATGAGCAGGTACTTCTGCTTCATTTTGAAAGATAACCTATCGATTTTTGATCAAGTAAAATTCATCAATGGGGCTCCCTTCGGCTATTCTAGTATATTCCACCAATGGCAGGGCTGGAAATCTTGTTAACTTCGTTTATCAAGTAGTGGTAAGGTTAACACCGACACCATAATTAAATCGCCGATGGTATTTTTTATGAGTCTTCAATGCAAATTCAAATCCAGAATTTCTAACGAAGCCAAATTTTCGGTTTGGGGTGTGATAATCCTCCAATAACAGAGGAAATACTAACCGGTTCTGTTAAATATCAGCTGTCAATTTATGAAAATAGAATCACGACTAATTCCCAGTTTTCCACCAAAGGCCAAAAGATAAACTCCGATATCAGTTTGGGTAGAAGTGTCTCCCAGGGTAACCTCTGGATGTCGGTTAAACTGGTTCTGTGCAGCTCCACCTCTAGTGAACCTCCATAGGATAATTTTGACCTAGAGCATACGTGCGCTGTATTGCGTTAGGGTCAATAAGCCTGAATTCCTAGTTGTCCCAGAAACCTCTTAATTTTAGCTGATTAACGAATATTACTATACCCTTAAAAATGATTCTTCGGAAATATTCCAGTCCCGCTGAAACTGATGGAAAAGCCCCATTTGTTACCTGGTCCAAAATTAGAAGAACATCGTACCCTAAAATTGGCCTCCAAATAGATACTTCTCCTTATAATTGTAGGTTGTGCCCTGCCGAGAAAGATTGTAAACCGAACTTCCACCAAATATCCTTCAGCAGTGGGGTCTATGGATCCAGCATTTTATTTCTGAAGGGGCGTTTGCTTAGGAATTCCAGGCGTTTTGTTACCTCTTTTAAATAATCAAACTTGGCTCTGTGTTCTTGCTGAAAACCTCCTAATAATTCCTATGTTAGGGTTTTCTGCAAAGGTTTTTTCGTACGACAAATGTACTAATTAAAAGTTAGTCAGTATCCTGTAAGCTCTTTATCGGGCCGATAGGGCAGACCACCAAAACCTAATGGTCGAGCCTCAAAAGTTTTGATCGTAGGTGAAATTATTCCGGTCTAGTGAATATTTTTTGGAATTTTGATTTCTTTTGGATACGATGTGTGGGGGGCGCGTCTTACCTTAGTTTCGTGTTTATGTTATTTTATATCTCTGTTTGCTAGGAATGCTGTTCTTGTGTAGTGTCGACCGTATTCATAGTTTGTTTCGTGAATAGACTGTAGATATTATCTTTGATGTCGATGATGATTTTTGGTCCATTCTGTGGGCATTGAGGGCTGTTGTCCGAGAGGGTTTTGGTTGTTTGCTATTGTATTTGTGAGTTTTGTGTGGGGTTATTGTTAGTGATTTAGGAGAGGGGTTTGGGGGGGAGTTTTTTTGGTTGGATTTGCCTACTTGGTGTGGCGTGATCCATGAGTCTGTGTTTGATTTTCAGCCATGTAGTGCTTATATTCTCATCTTCTGAGAGGAGCTTGTGGTTCGTTTATGGTGGTTGTGGTTTGGTGTGTGTGGTGTTGGTTTTAATATGGTATTCGCTCTAGTTTACCCATCCGGGTCAAAGTTCCTGATCCCATAGGGTTGGATTTTGTCTAGTATTTGTTATCTGGGTTGTCCATGCTATGGTTCTTGCCTGGTAGTTATGTTTGTAGCGAGTAATAATTTGATTGTTTTTTCCGATTATTCTTTTTGATATCTGCTAATATTTGGTAAATTGTATATATAATTTGTGTTTTGTATTATGTTTGCCTAATTCTCGTTGGTTGTTGCACTGGTTTGGTTTTTGGCACTTTTTTTGTGTCTCTTCGAAGTAGCGCCCGGATCTGTTATGGCTTAAGGTAAATTCTTATAGGGTGAATTGATGCTGTTTGAGTTTTGGTTTACTTTGTCTTTTATCGCTACCGCGCTTTTTTCGTTTTGCGTTGGTGGTAGGTTGAAGTTGGCTGGTGGATGTTTTTTTGTGCATGGGTTCTATACAAGGGTCCTGTTGAAGGTCTTATTCTTCTTCGGTCGTGTCGTTAGGAGTATGGAGTATAAGGGATCTTTTTTCCTTGAGTTCTAAAATTCTCACTGATTGGTTGTGGTTGATCGATTTGTTTTTTAATAGTAATGGCTCTTTGGATTTGCTCTTTGGGATAGTGTTTCGTTTTCATGTGTTTTGGTATGGTGGTTTGTTGTTTGGATTTTGTGTGTTTTTGTCAGTTTGGGTTTGGTCTTTGTGCTGAATTTGGATTGGTAATGTGTCTGAGTAGCGTGCTTTTCGGTATTGTGCGTGTTCTGAATTTTGTAGCATAATTTGGTTGAATTGCTTTTTGTTTTTGGCTAGTTTTTATTACTGCGACGGCTTAGAGTGGGGTTATGTGTTAAAAAGTGTGCGTTCATGGTGAGAGCAATCTTGTGTTTTTTGTGGTGGATTGGTACAGGTATGTTTACCTTCTCTGTGCGCTGTTTTTGTTGGGTTTGTTTGGTGATAGAGGTTTTGGGTGTTTATTAAGCTTACGGATTAGGCTGCCCGTGGGACGGACCCGATTAGATTTGGAGGTTTTGTTTGGTTTTTTTTTGAGGTGGTGCTTTGGCATCTTTCAGGAAGCAGGTTAGCAGACTTTCGTCAATAGTTTCTGATGGGTGTTTGTTACTTTTATTACTTTTAAAGTTTTCTCAGCCAATTTCCTATCAGATTGTAATGTTACGTTGTCAGTATGATGGTATTGCTTGTTGTAGTCGCTTGATTCTTTCGCATCATCTCTAATGGTTTGTGGTGGGTTGGTCGTGTTTGTTGGGGTATGGGGGTTGTGGGTTTGTTTTGTTTGTGGTATTTAGGAGTGGTCTGGTGTGCTTATGTTTTGCGTCTTGCTTCTGCCTTTGTTTTGTGGGTCTACGCTTTGAGAGTTTTGTTGGCAAACACAGTGAAGAGAGCTCTTCTTGAGAGGGTTGCTGTTAATCCAGTGATTGAAGTAGTGGAGGTGCTGTGTAGTGGGCACTGGGGGGTTAAAATAGAATAGAGTCAGATATATACTAGAATATTTAATATATGTTAAGTGGAAATATAGATAGAATAAATAATATATATAGACCGGGTATCAGTAATGTGATTATCAAGTGTTTTTTGGGTTATTGGTGGGTTGCTTGGGAGTGGATAGTTGATGCCTTACGTTTTGTAAACAGAGCGGTGGACTTGCGATTCTAACGATCTGATGTGTCTTCGTGTTGTAGAGAGACACGGTGTAATTGGAGTTTCGTGAGCAGTGTTTGACTTGGTTTGACTGTTGTCTTGTTTTGTTTTGATGATGTGTTATATTCCCATATTTGATAGTAATAGTGATGGAGTTGCACTATCGGTGAAGTAGTAGTAGCGATTGTTGATATGGAATTAGTTTCCATGTCAGAGTATCTCTCAATAACCCCTGGTGTGAGGTGGGTTGGCTGGGGTGCTGGGGTTGTGTGTTGTTACTGTGTTGGTGATTATGGAGGCTCCCGACAAGGTGTGAGACGTCCCGAAGCCAGTTCTGGTGTTTACTGTATCCTCGTGGCGGACGGTGTCAGTTGTTCTTGTGTGTGCGGTTGAAGTTTTGATAGTGAAGTGGGAGCAGTGTATACATGGATGTAGGGAATAATTGTGTTTAGTGCCTTTTTGATTAATTTAGGGGGTTTGTTGTTCGGGTTGAATTTAATTAAGTTTAATATTTAGTTGTTGATCTTAAGAGATGTTCAAAGGGAGTGGGTTTAAAGATCGATGTGTGGAAGTGAGGTGGTGTTTGACGGTGCGATGAGTGCTTTTTGTGGATTGGGTGGTGGCTGGTATTGGGGATTTTTTTTGTCTGCTAACTATTATAATTATAGGTAAAGGAGTGCATGTAGGAGGGGATTCTATTTTACGTTTTGTTTCAATTGTGGATTTTGGTGGCGTGAGAGTTCGGTTTAGTATTGTGGAGTGGGAGCCCTGTCCATTTGCATGGGAACTGTCGGGTCTGTGGGTTTAAATAGAGAGCATACTTATGACTTCTATAAGTCATACTCAAAATATCTTAATCTGGGTGGTGTTGTGTGTGGTGAATAACCATATGTTTTATACGTTTGTCGCGTGGTATCCAGGTTATTGTGAGTATTTGCTTGGTTTGATCTTAATCCAATTTATGCCGTTCTTTTGTAAGAATCATGGAAACTTTTGTGAGTTGGCTTTGCCTGGTGTTGTGGGTCGACCCATTATTTCAATGGAGTAGTGTTTATTTTGCGTGGTGTCTGGGTGTGGGTGTTTATCGGTGTTTCTAGGCTAGTCTGTCATTGTTTTGTTGTTCTATGTCGCATTGGAGTGGTGTTGCGGAGTTATTCTCTCTTGGGATTGTTTGGTCGGGTTGTTAATGGGTGCGTTTTATGTGGGAAGCAGTAGAAAGTTATGTCTCTCGGTGTGATGGGCCGGCTTGTGCTGTGTATGTGGTGCGGCTTGGGACTGCCAGAGAGTTTTTTCCTTACAGGGTGTTGTTGGGGGGGTGTGGTGGGGTTTATGAGTGTGCGATACGTTTGTCGCTAACGGCAGGGGTATCCATTTATTTTGCATACCAGTGCGCTTCCAGTGGTGCCTCGGATTATGGAGTTTCGTTGTGTGTGCATAGTCCGAGTGGAATCCGTGATGCGCGTCTGTGGTGGTTTTGGCGCCCGTTTGAAGTCTTTTTTGTGTGGTGGGTTAGAGTTTTGCTGGGGGTCTAGTTTTATTGGAATAGCGGTGTGGTGTGGTTGTGATTGTTTATCTTTATGTGTTTGTGTTTGTTGGTGGTGTGGGGTGTGCGGTATAGTCTTTTGTGTTTTGAATGTAGATTTGTGTTGTCGTCGCGTTGTTTGAGAGGGTTTTCTGATGTGTGGTAGAGTGGTGGTTTGGGGGTTTTAATGATGATGTCTGTCTCGGCCTTGGTGTGGTTAGAATATCTTTTTGTTTGCGGCATTGGTTGTGATGATTTTGCGGGTCCCAGCGTTGGTTTAGTGTCTACATTATTATGGTAGTTGTTTATTGTGCTAAGGGTTGGTTGGTTGTTGTGGTGGGGGGGGGTGTGGTGGGGGGGGGTGGGGGCCTTAGCACCTTTTGTTTAGTGCATTTGTGAGGTGTGGAGTGATAGGAAATTGCGCGTAGTTGTGCCGTCGATTTGATATCTGACATAACGGCTAGTGTCCCAAACCGGGGGGGGATTGGGGGTAGGATAGAGCATTCGGTTGCGTTTCTGTGGAGCAGGGAGATTGTGGGGGTTTGGTCCGGGCGTGCATGTGGTCGAGTTCTGAAATACGTCTTTGTGTTTCCAGGGAGTGTCGTTGTGGCACGTGTTTTCCGAGGGTATGCCGTTTTCGCCGTTCATTTAGTTAGTTTTCACCGCTGTTGCGGTGAGGGGATTATTCGTCTGTGTGGTAATGCGCACAATTGCGTTAAAATGGCGGGGTAGTATTGTTGCACCAGGATCATTTTTGCTGGTTTGAGCCATATTCAAACGTGGGGCGGAGAGTGTAGTCCGAGTCTGTGGGTGTGTCGTGTTGTGGTGGAAGGTTTGGTGTAGCATGGTGGTTCCGGAATGTTATCAGGGGTTAGGTTGTGTGACTGACTCGATGTTCGGTCGATGTGGTACGTGTGTTTACTAGGGGATGGTTAGGATGGTGTCGCTTCATAGTTCGAGTTCGTCTTAAGTGGGGGGGGGGGTAGTGTTGGGCGAGCGGTGGGTTTACTTCGGGTTGTACCGGGAATATTTACCCCTTATCCGAATGGTTGAGTGAGGGGTGCTACTGTGGCCATTGTGTGGGGTTGGGTGTGGTGGGCGCGAGGTAACCAGAGGGGGTGGGGGGGTTGGGGGTTGGGGGTGGGGTGTGGGGCGGTGTGAAGACGCACTGGGCGTGGTTGATCTCCTGTAGCGGCCGGAGGGACTGGGATTGTTTAGTAGGAGTCGTGTTCATTCTTTCCAAAGTCTTCGTTCGGCTTTTTGGTTTTTTTCGTGCTTGTTTGTGGTGAGTTATGTTTGTGGGTCGTGTTGATTTTTGCCTTATATATTGCAGTATTCGGTTTTGTGTGGGTGTCGGGTGTGGTGTGGTTATGAGTGCGCGAATTGGCAGTTATCGAATTTCTATATGTGCTCTTTTGTGTTTGGTTGGGCGTTAAAGAGGTGTAGGTTGTCAAGGGTGATTTTTGGTTCCTCTGGTAGTTCGCTTCGAACACCAGGATGGTCCAGTATGTCTTTGTGTATTTTGTGGTAGTGTGTGTTGGGGCCAGGAGGGTAATGTTGTGGGGTTGTCCATAGCGCTAGGTGGATGGTGTGTATGTGTGGGGGGAGTGTGTTGTAGAGAGGCTTGGAATGACCTGGCGGGCCCGTGAGAGGTGCGGTTTTTTTGAATGAGGTTTTGTTGTGTCTGGGGGGATATGATGGGTTTCATTCAATCTGATGTTTTAATGGGTGGGTCTAATTTAATGGTTATGAAGCAGAAAGTGATTAGGATGTACTTGTGGGGGGGTATGTGGAGGTAAAGCAGGGGTGTAGTATTTGTTGCTTTGTAGGGGGTAAAATTTTTGGATTGGAAATTAGTGAGCCGAGGGGGTGTTTAGGTGTGGGTCGGGGGGGGTGTTGGGTGTGGTGGGGGGTGCGGAGTGGAGGGGTGGTGTACGAATATCGGCTTTTAAGGTAATAATTCCTTCTTCTTAACAGTTGAGGGGGAGGGAGTTGTGGTAGGGGAAC
>Ga0163217_1040141_pt1 | contig 12740 bp, 12 predicted proteins | sample SynspAceP_FD_185933 | JGI IMG/M metagenome (GOLD analysis project Ga0163217, IMG submission 185933) | Saline lake microbial communities from Ace Lake in Antarctica - Synechococcus sp. Ace-P (PacBio error correction) | ecosystem: Environmental > Aquatic > Non-marine Saline and Alkaline > Saline ... | reverse complement strand
GACGGGGTCAAGTTTTACCGCTCGAGGCCGATAAATGCGAATGTGACGCCGCGGGTTTTGGCTGCTTTTTCAGTTTCGGACCCTTTGGCGGTCGTCGCATATCCTCCCACGGGTCTGTGGCACGGTTATTTTGTGAACTGTTAAAGGAATATCTTTCATGGCAACGTCGTAGTCGTAGGCGCCCAGTGGGGCGACGAAGGAAAGGCCAAATCGTATGACTTGGCTCAGCGAACGGCGGATGTCATCGCGTTTCAGGTGGCCATAACGCGGGCCAAACGCTGGTAATCGACGGCAAGGTCTACAAGCTGACGCGCTGCCCTGGTGTCGTACGCGGCGGCAGCTTTCGGTTTTATCGGCAACGGTGTTGTGCTTGACCCGTGGCACCCTGCTGAAAGAAATCGAAAACGATCGCGCCAGGCGTCGAGATCACGCCCCGAAACGATGATGATCGCGGAAAACACGCCGCTGATCATGCCCTACCACGGCGAGTGGACCGCGCCGCGAAGAGGGCCCCGCGTTCAAAGGTAACCAAAATTCGGACACGCGGCGGCATTCGGCGTGCACGAGGATAAAAGTCGGTCGCCGCGCCATCCGGCTGTTGACCGATCTGGCGCCCTGCACGTCGAGGCCCGGTCGACCGCCGGCGTTGCAGCACCACGATCCGCGCGTAAGGTCTTGGCGTCGAGGATTGACCGCGACGGACTTGGTTGAACTGCTCAAGAAGGATCGCGCGAGTCTTGAATATTGCGGGCACCTGTCTGGAAGGTTGATGAACGAAAGCGCAAAGCCGGTAAGGGCCCCGGTATCTGTTCGAAGATGCCCAAGGCGCGCTGCTCGGACAATCGTTTTTGGTACTATCCTTGGTTTCGTCACCTCCTCTACGTGATTGCAGGGCAGGCGGCGACGGGTGGGGCATCGGTTCCGGGCGCGATCGACTATGTGCTGGGGATCGTCAAAGCCTATTTACCACGCGCGTCGGCGAAGGCCCGGTTTCCCGACTGAACTGGGACGATGCCGACGGTCAACGTTTGGCGAACGCTGGCCACGAATTCGGCACCACCCACGGGCCGCAAGGTCGCTGTGGCTGGGTTCGATGCAGCCCTTGTGACGCCAGACCTGTGTCACCGTGGCGTGCACGGCATCTCGCTTACAAGCTTGGACGTGCTTTGGGGTTTGAGACGTGAGATCGTGCACCGGCTATTGATCTGGACGGTCAAGTGTTGGATTACTTGCCCACGCAGCCGATCAACAAGCCCGCTGCACCCCGTTCTACGAGGAAGTGCGGGGGTGTCGAAGCCCGATAGTGCGCGCCGCAGCTGGGCTGATTCCCGCGAACCCGCGATTAAATTATCGTGCGCCGCATGAAAGAGTTGATCCAGTGCCCGTCGCGATGCTGTCGACCTCGCCAGAGCGGGGAAGATACGATTCTGGTCACTGACCCCTTTCGCCGAATTGATCTATATCGCCGGGGGCCTGCGGGGCCTTGGCACCTGATGAAAGGGACACTCGGATGGCCCTTGGGTATAAAGCACGACGCCGTTGGGCGCGGTCATTTTTCTGGTCGCTGCGCTTCTATAGGGCATTGCGGGCTTGTCGTTGCGCGGTGTCGCTGGTTGACCGGGCCGGCACGTTCTGGGTCGAATGCTGATATATATGCGCTTGGCGTGGTTGGCGCGATGCCCGCTCAAGTTCGTGTTCAAAGGCATCGGTATCAGGCCGATCCGAACGCGCGGCGACGACGCTGAATAGACGGTTGGTCGGCCCACGCCTGCGGATACACGCCTTTGGCATCATAATTAAAAAACGGCCCCCGAGGGGGCCGAACATGCGTCCTGGCAGCTCGTTTTTTTGCGTTGTCCGAACCTTTCTGCTTGGCCCCAAGCTAGGCGGCCGGCCGCGGTTCATCTGGCTGAAAAGCCGATTTATGCCTGACGCTTTGAACCGGGCCACCGTCCAGCTTTGAAGCTGCCGCGTGCGCAGCAGTAGACCAAACCGACCGCAGGCCTTCCTCGCGGCTAAAGTCATCCGCACCGCCTTGGCGCACGGTGTTATTCAACTGCGGGCGCGAGAATTGCGTCCATCCGCTTCGAAAGCATATGGCCGCTGCGGCTTCAGCAGGTGGGGGGCAGTTTTGGTCGCACCATCTCTTCGGCAATTCGGCGAACCACCGGCCTGTGGACTGGCGCGGGGCTGGCGCGACTTGCGGCCACGCGACGGGGGCGTACAGGGGTGACGTTTGCGCGGCTGAGTGACGGTGTCGATCCGCTGTGCCGCCACCAGCTTCGAGCGGTTGGGGCCCAGGGTGCTCTGCCGGACGCTCGGTACGGCGGTGGTCAGTCGCGGAGACGGGCGGGGGTTTAACCACTTCTGCCAGATCGCTACGGTAGGCGTTATTCGTTTGCTCGGTCGTTGGCGGGCCGCGCCAGGGGAAGTGTCGGGCCCTTTTTTCGCGGCAACTGCTGACGCAGCATGGGTGATCGGTCGCGGCGGGTGGGCGGCTTCGGTTAGTCCAGTTTTGTTGTCGTTTCGGCAAGCAGCGGTTATGTCCGGTCCGGTATCCGCGTCGAGCGTTTGCAGCTGCGACGCTGGAGGCTGCATCTTTTGCGCGCTTCAGGCTTCGGGCTCTGCGCCGTTTCGTGTCGTCTTTCGACAATTCGGATCTGTATTTCTGACACGTCTTCCGCGGTGGTTTCGTCTTCCGCAGTGATCTCGTCTTTCCACCGCAGTAGTCCGCATCCTCTTCGGCGCGTCGGACCAGCGTGTCGGCGGAGGGCAGAGGCAAATGTGGCCCAAGCTCGGCCAAGCTCGCGGGGCTCCAATCTTCTGAGTCCTCGTCCGAGAGCGTCAGATCGGGATCCGCGCACGCAGGCGGCAGGGGCTTGTCAAGGGCCTCTTCAGCCACGGCGGGGGGTCTTCTTCGACTTCTTCAGCTCGCCCGCCGGCGATGGCGCGGTTCGATGTCGGCGCGCCTTCACCTGAGCACGCGACCACGGGCGCGTGTGTCTTGCGACGGCTTTCAAACTCTTCGCTATTCAGCTGTGTCGTCGTCACTGCGCGATCATCTTTCGTTAGTGGACGCGTTTGGTCTTGGCCGTCTCGCGTTCAGGCTGCTGTTTCTGGAGTGTCGTATGGTCTTGGGTCGCAGTTTCGGCGGCGCTGCGCTGGATCCTTGCTTTGGGTATCGGATGAAGGGCGCGTGGGCGATGTCTTCGACTGGTATCATCCGCATTCAAACGCATCTCCGATGTCGTGAATGGCCGCTGGCGATCAGTATCATCGATGTCTGCTTTGGTGTCGGTTGCGGGCGTCATCCTCAGAGATCTGGGCGACTGTTGGCGCGCGGGCACATCCTGATTGGCGACACGCGCGGATGCGCCTGCAGTTGCCGCGATGCTATCGAGACGGGCTGGGGTGCCGTACCGCTGGATTCGGCGTTCCTGGTCGTCGCAGTGTCACGGTTGTTGCTGGCTATCGGCCGAAGAACCGCCTTCGACGTCCTTCGTCGGGCTGGCGGGAAACGATATCCAGCCTCGGCGGCCGGCGCTTTGGAGTGGTTCAGGGCCTGCGGCGCAGGGGCTTGGTAGGCAGGCCTGCGGTTATTTGGTCTCAAACGGCGCGGTGACCGCATCAACCGCACGCTGACGTGACAGTTTCGGCCGCCGCTGCAGAGGCGGTTCTCAGCCTGTTGTCGGCTTTCAAGGCGTTGACGCTTGTAGGCGTTCTGCGTAAATAGGCGGAAAATTTCCTTGAACGGCCCGCGGGGCGCAAAAGAGGTTCGATACGACCGACGCGAGGAGGTCGCAGGTTGGCAGAGGGCTAGGATCTTCATATTTGGCCTAGCGGCTTGCGCTGCGGCGGTTTTCGGGGTTTGTGCGATCAGGACAATCGTCCACAGTCTTGCGACCGCGCTCGACGCGGCGCGAAATCTCTTATTTTGCCGCAGATACTGTGCCAGCATCCTCCGCATTTCGGGGCTGTTGCGGGCTTCTTGCACCGAAATACCGATCTCCGACGACAAATTCGCGAAATCTTACCGCCGATGGCCTTCATGGTGCCGAATGAATCGTCAAAGCCTTCCAACGTGCAAGAGGAAAGTGCCGTATGCAAGACCGGTAGAATTTTGTCTATTATTTCATCATCGGATGGTACTTGTTCCTCTGCCTATTTGCAAGCTTCACTGCTTTACCATAAGGTTCAAGGACAATTCGGCTGAATCCTGTGCCCTGCACGATCATTTTAAGGTCAAAATTGCAGGCATTGTTCCCAATTGAGGTAAATCGCGTGAAAAACAACGATTGTTGCAAGCAACAGCCCTATAAGGTCGTTGGGGGCGGCAGGATGGGCGCGCTCGACCTGAACGACGCGCTGCAGCTTGCGCCGAATGTGGCGTCAAGCGGTCGACGGGCGGGGCCATCTGGCGTTGCCCCAGGGCTGAGTAAGGTCCGCGGCGCTGGTCGGCGACTTTGATTCCCGTTAAACGTCCGAAAACCCTGCTCCGCATCCCGTCTGCGCGTCAGTTCAAACTGGCAGAGCAAAGAGACGACCGACTTTGACAAAAGCGCTCCGTCGGTGGCTTGCCCCCTTTGATCGTGGCGTCGGCTTTTTTCCGGACTGAGAGGGCGCGTGGACCATTTCAGCTTGCGGCCACTGAAGCAGTGTCTGGCGCGCCATCCCCACCAACGCTGCCTGCTGATCGACGCTGGCACGCAGCCTTAACTTTCTCCGCACCGCCGAACTTAACCCTGCCGACGCGGGCAGGCGATATTGTGTCGGTATATCGCTGGCCGCAGTGCGGGCAAAGACGCGCGAGTTGAGTGGCCGCTTGACGCGCTAGAGCTGTCCCCGCTTGGCGTTTGGCACATTCGAACCGGGCCACAGGTGCCCATGACGCTTTGCGATGGACCGCCCCGGCCGCGCTCTGATGGTTGACCACGGGACCCTCCATGCAGCACGTTGCACAAGCGTTTGCTGCAGCCAAGACGCCGCTGCGGTGGCCTGCTCTCAGGCAGAAATAATATAAAGTCCCGCCGCCCATTAGTGATCCCCATGCCGAGCCCCGCCAGCGCATTGGCAGGCATCGGCCAAAAAACGATCAACCCGACCAGCGTCGCCACGGGAATTTCGAGATATTGATAGGGCCAGCGTTGACGAGGGGGCGTAGCGCAGGACCATGTCTTCAGCAGATGCGCGTATGCTCCCAGTCTACGCCATGAGCGAATCAGCAGCGACCAATTGCTTGTGTCAGGGCGCGATCCATCCCAAGGCGGGAGCGGCCACGGCCCTGACAAGCGCCAGGGACGGCAGTATGATCCCAAAGGCCATAAACCCGCTGACCGTTTGCAGGTGATCGGTCGGTGTGTATTCGCAAATCGCCGGGTCACCAGCCTGAAAGGGCAAAAGTTCAGCGCAACGCCAACCGGCAGCAGGAGCGGCGCCAAGCCCGACCTCCGGACAAAGCTGGGTTGCACCACCAGGCAGCGTGCCGGCAAAAGCCGACGATACACCGCAGATTAGACCGGACGGGGGCCCGACCTCTTCCTTTCAGGACATATTTTGCCGAGCAAGAGCATGAAGAAGGGACCATTGACAGAAAATCGCCACCGCATCCGACCAGGGGCAAGGTATCTTCAGCCGCGCGAAGGAAACATCATTTCGCGATCCGATGACAATAGCAAGGGCCACGTTGCGCACAAAAGTCAGCCACAGCTTTTGCCACCCGCAGGAATCAGGGTGCCGACCAGACCGTCAATATCAACGATTGGGCCAGCAATATCAGCAGCTGGACGGGCGAAGCGGAGCGAAGACCACCTGGACCCAGCGGCACCGATGCCACGAGCAGCATTTGGCGATCGCACTCCCCCACAGGGGGCGATTGATGCAAAAGCCCAAGCTCCATGCAATACGGGACATCGCGTTTATCGGGCAAGGCATGGCGAGGCCTTTGTTGTTGGCCGATCTGGATACGCGTCCGGGCAAAAGCCCTTCGAAGCACGCAAGCACGAGAGTGGCGCGTTTTTCGCGCATATCTTGGCAAGATACCCCGCGTGGCACCATCATGCGGCGACCGGAATCAGCCACCGGTCGCGCCGCCGTGTTTCGCGCCATGTACAGTGCTTGATCCGCACGGTCGATTCAAACGGGCGGCGAAGAGCCTGTGCGCTTTGCCGATTGTGCCCAAAAGGACGGGCTGTCTTCCGGCTGGCGAGATGCACAGCCGATGCTGATGGTGGTATGGATCGGCTCCACGCTTTTGCGGGAGATCGGAGTAAACGGCGTGGTTGCGATAGGCGGCGGCAAATACGCTTGGCCACTGGCCGCTTCGTTCCATCGGGTTATTCCGGGCAGCACAAGTAAGAATGTCACCCCTTCCGAGGGCGGCCAAGCGACCATCCAGCGGGCGAGAGACATGATTTCAGCCGAGCGCGCTGTTTCGACCAGCACCGCGTCGCCGGATGCATGCACCGAAAGCATTCGTCCACCCGTTGAGTGAGTCTATATCACCAGCATCACGCCAGCGCAGTCTTTCGGGCGGGCATGCGCACGTCAAGACGTTGCCACTTCGGAGGGCATGGCCGGCGGTTGTACCATGCTGTTAAGCGGACATCAACACCGCTCGCGCAGAGCGGGCCAAAAAATTTTTACCCCCCCAAAAGCGTCGCGCCGGATCGTGTCCACTCCCCTTGTTGTTTGCGCTTCAATAAGCCTCAGAAGGCTAGACCAGTTCTTCGTGTTCAAAAGCCGTGCTTGGCTCAGGTCATCTGCCCCCCAGATTCCCAGAGCGCATAAGCGCCGCGGCACGGGGTGGGCTTGCGTCTGTAGGACAAGTATTGCCGCAGTGAGCGCCGCGGTTGCGCTTTCGCCCGCAGGGTAGAGATCACACGCAGCTGCTCTTCGTCCTGTTCTCGTCCGCGGCCGGTAGTGGTCGAATACAACCACATCGGGCAGGATTAATTTTGCCTGAGGCAGGAAAGCGCGTGCGCGGGGCGTGTTCTGTGTCACGGTTGCGCCAGTCGTATTGCGCAGCTGCGAACAGGCAGGCTGGCTGTGCGCGCTGGCCACTGCTAGACAATCTGGAAATTTCCCGGGAGCGCAAAGCCACCGGCAGGTTCCGGCCGTCCGGGCGCGGGAGAGAAGCCTCGTGAAAAATATAAAAACGAGTGCGGGGCATAATTTCGTGACCGCGTATTAGATGCTGCGCACCCGCCTAGGAAAAGAGAGTCGCAAAGTCGGATTTTACGCATCGCACTTCCTTGCGCCATGGAAGTTAATAATGAAATACAGATCGCCCCGATCACCCCCGTCAGCACGCGCAAAAACGGCATAGCATTGATGTAAGGGGGGACGACGCAAGCGCACCGCACAGCTGTGCTGCGCATCTTGGCCGCTGTGCGGTTGTGCAGCAGATTACATGACAGCTGCGTTTCATTATTGGCTGCGCTTTTCAACCGGCCTGCCGATCTGTTGTCGCCTCGGTACCTCGTAAGAGGCAGTCGTTGAGTTTGGTCTGTTTCCATTGCGATGCGGTTCGGTTGGCCAACAGTATCGGACGATAAGGGACTACCCGGCACTTTGTCTATCATTCTCCGTCGCGTGATAATTGCTTGGACATGCTTTATGGTTTGCCAGTGATGGAGAACAAAGTGTTTCGATTATGAAGCCCGCGAGGAATTTTAATATGGATTGAAGCCAAGATGCCGCCGAAACAGTCGCTTGCAGGCGCTGGCGTTTGGCTGGGCCCGCCAACGAGGACCTCATGCGACATTACATGGGAGCCACCGGGCGGTCGGCCGAAGATCTGCGGCACGCAAGCTTGGGTGACCCCGGTGTTTTTACTTGGCCGCTCGGCTTGATTTTCCATTCCATGAATGCGATTGAACGCATGGGTGACGGGGCTAATGCGCACACGACTTAATGTGCCCACAGAACCCGTATTATGAGGCGGCGGCAGTCTTTGCCGGGCGCGCGCAGCTGAAATTGGAACTGAGAATGATCAAAGCCTGCTGTTCGATTAAAGACGGAACCCTACTTCGATTTCGCCGCAACAGGGAGCGCATGGGCCAATTCCATCCTCCAACGCGGCTTTGCAAGAGGGATGCGGATCGGTTCGCCCTAAGTTGGGACAAACAAAATCGGTTTATGACGATGGGACGCAAAACGTTCTCTAGCGACGACAGTATTGCCATTGCCGGCACCCGGGGGAGATCGTCGGAGGCGACTTGCCCCTCAGGTCAGCGATATGACAAAGCGATTTGTTGCCAGCTTGTTGAATTACGAGGCCGAAACGCCCGCAGCAGAGGCCGTGCCTCTCATTGCATGCTCGGAGAGTCAAGGCGCGCGGAGTTGGCGCTTGGTGTTGCGACGCAATGGACGCCGAAGGCCCCGCGCGGGCGCATCTGGGCGAGGGCGGGGAGTGACTGGGCACTTTGATTTTATCGCGGTTTCGACAGCGGCTACGGTGCAAACCCACATCAGCGGCAATTGCTGCCTTTGCCAAGGCTGTTGGATTGGCCCATCGAAGGGCGCATGATCGGTGACCGTCTGCATGATATAGGTAGGGGTCGCTTGCAAGCGAGGATATGGCGTGTGTTTGCGGTGCTGACATGGAAGGCCACACGGCAGGGATCTTGAGCCGCAGCGGATGTGGTGCTGCACTGACATTGGCCACCTTGCCTTTGCGTGGCTTGACAGTCGGTCACAATAGGCGCGCTGTCGGACGTTTCGCCTTGAATTGATATAAATTGATCGGCTTTCGACCCTTCGGGGGCTGTTTCCGGTTCGGCAGTTTATTAACGGTCTTTTCGTCATCTTCCCCCCTGAATGGGCGAAGGGGGTGCGATGCACCGGGGCTGATCAAACCATACGATCAACGGTTCGTGCTGACAGTTTTGGGGGGGCGGTATGGACGCAAGTCGGCCCTAGCGACGCCGTCTATGTGGCGCCAATGGGGTCGAGCGACTTTAAACGAGCTGACTATGATGACGCATCACGCCACGGGGTCGTTAAGGCCTGTCTGCGGTGTCGTGGACGCCCCGATACCGGACCTGTCTGTGGAGATTTAGGCGCTTGGTTGGTGTCTAACCCGCACGCGGACGGGCGTGCGCCCGCGTCTGCTGCGGTTCGGCGGCGTCGATTTCGAAAAGTTTCTCCACTCTTCTCAATGATCTTCACTGAACGTGTACCCTCGCCGATAGAAGGGAACTTCGTCTGCCCGCCATGGAGGTCACGCAGCTGGACGCTGGCGTTTCTCGCTGAGTGGTCGCGGGGCCGGTATCGGGCTTTGGGTACGTGATGATGAGGCATAATGCGGGTGATTCGCGGAGGATTATGGCACAATTGGCCCTATTTGGACCGGCAAAGGGTTCACCACGGAGGGAGGAAGATATCAGCGTCACCATCATCGACCGAACTATGCGCAAGGGACGTAGCTTTGAGTGGGCGCAAGCGTATGACCACGGCTGCTGCCATGAGGCGGGCGTGGATATGCTTTGCCCGAATGCATCTTATCGATGCGGCCCTGTGGGGACGTAATTCGCCATGTGGGGCCACGGTTCAGGAAGCCTGTGCATCCGGTAATGGTTAGGCGCAACTTCTTTGATCAATTCGTCATACGGCGCCGAATATGTTGCAAGCATTTGCGCAAATCCGCCACCTTGGCAGGGCGGCAAGCTGCATCTAGCCGCTACCGTGACAGCCCGGAGCTGGTATTGAAGGGAGATTGGGTACCGCTGCTGCATCGCAGCGGGGGGCGGGATGCAAACGGTCCGCGGAAGATGACTGCGGCTGGATCAACCTGTCCTTTTGGTATCTCAATTCTGAACGGGTTTACGTGCTATCGGCTGAGCAATGCAGATTTGCCGGCCACGGATACTTAGCGTTTGAAATGCTCTATCTCATCGAGGCGAATCCGGCGGCCGATGCGGGCCTCGCGTGCGTTGAACAGAAGCTAGACGGTCGCCAAGATCGCGGCGGAAGAGCGAGCTTTAGACACGCTGACGGGTCTCAAAAACCGCCGTGCGATGGACCATGTGCTGAGCAGTCTGATTGCGGGAAAAAAAGGGGTTCCGCGGTGATTGCAGATCGATTCTTGCATTACTTCAGGCGGTGAATGACAGCATGGGTTCATGCGGCTGGGCGATCATGTCGCTTACAGGCCGCCGCGCGGGTGAATGATCGACACCACACGAGAGATCGAATTACATTGGCCCGACGTCGGCGGTGACGAATTTCGGTACTTCTACCGGGTGATCACAGACGTTGCCCATCTCACCGAAAGTTGGCAATGGATATAGCGCAGCTGAGAGCGGCCAATTGATTTTGACGGCGCGGCTGCAGGATTTCTGCAGTCATTGGGCTAGCATTCGGTGGGGCAAGGGCAGGATGCCGTCGCGGAGGATGTCCTTGTCGGACGCTGATGCGTGCGCTCTACCGGCTCCAAGCACGCTGGCCGTGCGCAGCATACGCTGCACGCTCTAAGAGCAAAGCAACAATGCGACGAAACACCCTAGTGGAAGAGGTGAGGAAAGAGATCGGCGAGCCTATCGCGGCAAAATAGCATTGCGAGATATATACAGCTAAGATGGAGGTGACCGCAGGCAGAAATAGGGAGGGATCCCTTAGAATGGAAGATTTGCGGGGACCAGAGGCTAAAGCGCCCAAAGCTTACTCGCTGAAAAGGTGTCTATTCAACCCGCTAGGGCCGATTTTAAAGTCGGAAAGCCAAACTGGAAAAATACCGAAATGTCGCGCTGGCGAGGGGGGATTTCAATCCTTGCGGCGACCCGCTCTTGCACGTCGTGGTGGAAAAGGCCGCCCGTTCGACATCTTTCGCACCCCGAGGCGCATGTTATTGGCAAGTGGGCAACGCTGTCGGGACCAGGACTGTGTTGCTAGCTCTTGAAATATCTGGCCCGTGCAGGCTGATTCCCGTCCTGGGGTCCGTAAAATGCCCGTCGACATGGGCGTTGCGCCTGTTAATCGAGACGGTTGTCCTGACCCTTCTGGGTTTTAGTGCCCTGAGGGCGGGACGGGCGCGGACATTGCTGGCTCGCATCCGCGCGCGGTTGTCTGCGCCTAGGTTTTGCGAAATGGGCACTGATACAAGGCAATAGATCATTTGACGGACAGCGCGCGTTCTCTCGGCTATCGGCTAGTGCATTGCTGGGCGGAAATTCTACCTGAAACTGGGATGCCGACATTTTCGCCAGCAATGGTTATTGGACGCCTTTTGCCGGAGAGCACAACCCGACGCAAAGAGGGGCCGTGTGGCGGGCAATCTACGCTGTGGTCGGGAACAGGATGCGCTGTTGATTACATACGGCAAATCGATTTGTAGATGGTGCGCATAAGCCGACTGGATCTACTGAACGATTTCCTGCATCGATATCTACGCGGAACTCTGAGATGCGTGCATGATTCTGGCCGTCTTCCTATACCTCTGACGACGGCTTTGGGGTGTCCGATTTCCGCGCGGTGAACCCGCAACTCGGGCGGACTGGGCCTGACATTTATCGCATCGCGCCGATTTCACGCTGATGTCGATCTGGTGCTGAACCACGTCTCAAGTAGGGCAATTGGGCTTCAACGCTTAACCGTCAGGTCAGCCCCCTTTGGTGACACGTTTCTTGTTCGAAGCCTCGCCGCAAAGATGATCTGCGCGATGTGGGTGCGCCCGCGCACGACGCCGCTGCTACAAGAGGTGGAAACACAAACGGCCGCTTCACGTGTGGTGCCCTTTAGCACGAATCCAGAATCGACCTCGATTTCCGCAACCCCGAGGTGCTGCTGGAGGTTTCTGCGATCATCGCCGCCTGGCATGTGGAAATGGCGAGGCCAGATTCAGTTCGGGCTGGCATTGCGGTGGCGCTTTCTATGGAAGCAGATCGGGGACACCGTCGATCATCTGCGCAGGACCATGCGAATCTCAGGTTGATGCCGGTTGCTGTGTATGAATGATATTGCGCCCGGAAAAGATCATTTTGCTGACGGAAACCATTACAAGGCCGAAAAACTTAGCTATTTCGCGCGCGGGGGGACGAGGCGCATCGATCTATTAACTTTCGCGTGCCGCGCTGGATTTTGCACGCGATGAATTGTCGGGCGAAACGGGGCGCATCATGCGGCGCTGGCAGCGCACCCATGCCGGCCCCGCGCCCCGATGGCTGCGGTATCTGAATTTTAACCGCAAGCCACGACGGGATCGGGATTTGGCGCCTGCCGAAGGGTTTGTTGCGGGAAGATGAAAAGCAACAGGTTAATTGAATACGAGTTTGTGCAGGTCGGCGGGCTGGTGCGATGCAGCAGGCCTGCCGACGCGGCGGGGGCAAAAAGCCCGTACGAGCTTGGAACACGACACTTTTACGATGCCGCTATCTCGGACCTTTAAGGGCGGAAGACCGACCATCACCACACCGGCGCTTTATTGTTTCGCAGACCCATCCGTCATTGTCGCGGAGGGGCGAATTACCTGCCTTTTATTATTTCACGCCGATGCTTGCCGAACGGCAAAGTTGATCAATGCGGCAGGTCGGAAACCACCGCGGGGGGGATGAGCGCGCCGTTAAAACCCCGCCATCGGATTGGGACTATTCGGACCGTTTGGCGGCGGGGACCGGGCTTGCCGGATTGGGGGGCAAGCGCGGCAGTCCCGGGTTTTTGGGGGCGATTTTTGGGTTCGGGGCCCCGCCGGGCTTGAAAGGATTGGGCGAAAAAATCCCTCCCTCCTTTTTTTTTGTGGTTTTTGT
>Ga0163217_1016593_pt1 | contig 12740 bp, 8 predicted proteins | sample SynspAceP_FD_185933 | JGI IMG/M metagenome (GOLD analysis project Ga0163217, IMG submission 185933) | Saline lake microbial communities from Ace Lake in Antarctica - Synechococcus sp. Ace-P (PacBio error correction) | ecosystem: Environmental > Aquatic > Non-marine Saline and Alkaline > Saline ... | reverse complement strand
TTAGGGGTGGGGGTGTTGGATGGTACTGAGGATTGGCGATTATCTGAGTAGGAAATTAAGGACCAAAATTTGGCGATAATATTTATAGTCATTCAATTGTTTAAATATTCTTGGCACTGCCTATTTCTTTCCTTTGGAAAACGGCCACCCTATATCCATGTTGACCTATTGTCGCTTCAAAGACCTTGGCATTTTGTAGTTGATGGGATTGAAGAATATATACGGAGTTACCATTATATCTGCCACGCAGTGAGAGATGAGGCTTCATGATCACGAAAAATTGGTTAGACTTACCATTTATAAGACATGCGAGGTTATTGAAGAAGTGCGTAATAATAGAGTATGATATTATTTACGCTGTAAATTACTAGGACTGGAACCAGCAAACTAAATACAGAAATAGAAAAGTAACGCTAATGCCTTTGTTGTAATAACAGTATTAAATGATTACTAAAGGCGAATGATCAAAAAAAAAGATCCTTGAACACTAAAACTTTCCAGATATTAAAAAAGTCTGTGAAGTATTCCGAGGCAATGCTTACAATGTAACTATTGTTACCCAAAATTTAATTCCTGGGAGGATTAACTTTTTGAGGTATATTTTATAGAAATTTTATTGGAACATTAAGTACAGGAAAACTAAACATTGACATAGTCAAAAATGTTTAATTGGGCTATGATTATGAGGATTACAGGCAATGGTTTCCAAGTTGGCTTGGAGGGGAAAAATCTACGGGTTCCATACAAAACGAGGGAACTGGGGAATTATACGCGCCTAAACGATCAACGATGGAAACGCCTTGACAAAGACCCTTAAATCGATGCTAATTCCGAATGAAAATCCAAAAGATAAATTAAAAAAGATACTTGCGTTGCGTACTTACGGAGGTTGGATTTGGCGATTGCCGCTCAAACCTTACCTGTAATGAATAAGATTGCCAAGTCTAAATAGTCAATATTTCGTTAAAACTGTAATTACGTTGATGAAAAACCTGGAATTAAAGAGCAAGTTCTATCCCCAATGGCGCCATGGCTATCCAAAAATTGATTTCAATAGATGATGGCTACTGTAAGGCTTAATGGCGAATGGGGCTCCAGACCATCCAAAGCGCAATCAAAATGTTCAGGATACAAGAGTAAACATGAAATTGTCTCAGAATTTAAACAAGATTTACAGCTTTGGTATAACAAGGATAAGGTCAAAAACGGTGAGCGAACCTGTTATCTTTGTTTTTATTGGAATAAATAGGTGATATACCCATTTGTTCTTCTCTTTTCCCCCAGCATTAAATTTAGATTTTAAGGCATATTTCAATGCGTTATCTACCAGACAGGCCATTGAGGGTATTAAGCTGCTTTTTTTTGACATCGCTCTCTATGACCTTTCCAAGGATCAACTTTAATTTTAATGACCACTTTGCCGCACCTCAATACAAGGTGTAAATGGGAATTGGCAAGAACTGTATTCCTTCTGTTCCACTAAAGAATAGGAAATAGAGGTCCTTCTTCGGCTAGATTGTTGGTCATTACTTCTTACTCGCTCCTTTTCTCCTAAAAGTCCTGCTTTTCCCGTGCTTTCCTTAGCCCAATTTTCTTTAACTCTTGTGTGCATATTCGAGAGTCGAACTAAGAAGTCTGTTGGGCACACTGTCAGAGACAGTTCCGTTCCTCCATGATTCCTTCTAGTGTTTGAGCGGCTCTGGGTTGCCAAAAACTGGGTTTGTTGGCCTCGTTATAGGCCATATGACTGTTAACCGGGTTCGGAATTTGCCAGTCTCCTCCATGTCCTTGATTTTTTCCTCTATAATTTCTTCAAGTCTTCCTCAGCAACTTAATTCAATAACATACTCCTCTTTTTCTTTTGACCCAAGGGATATTGTACAAAAACTAAGTTACCACCAAAAGCCCATGGAAAAAAAAGTTTTAAAAAGAAAGTTGGTTTCCGCTCAAAAATTCATAGTGATATAACACGTTTTATCAAAAATATTTCAAATCATCGGTACGAACGCGTACGTTACCACCTTAAATTTCGAAGTAAGTTAATTAACTATCGATTTGGCAGTAAATACCCAAATCCTCGGGTTATGGCTTTATCTTACGTTGTAATCACCTATTTTGGTTTCTTTTTCAAGGAGGATAAATGAGCACCAGATTGGAGTGCTTTTCCAAAATTCATAGCCAAAGACCTTATATAGGTGCCTTTACTACAACCACTCTAAAGGTGTACCTTTGGCAATTCTATCTGGTAATTTCAAATTCTTTAATAGAGGACCCCTTCTTTTTTTATCTCTACCTCTTTGCCCTCTCTGGCGTATTCATAAATCTTTTTCCCGTCTTTTTTTAGGCAGAGAACACTGGGGGAACTGTTCAATGTCACCTATAAATGTTGTAGTGGCGCTGTGAATCAAATCATTTTGAAAGAATATGATCAATTGAAAGTTTCGTTTAATCTCCGTTTCCAGATCATAGGACGGGTATTGTCCCCCTAAAGTAATTAGTGCCAGTATATCTTTTTTTCTTGCCTTTGAAGTTCGTTTATGGTTTTGGTAAATTTTCCAGGCCAAACAAGCAAAAACGGTGCTATCGGAATCCAGCGGTTCTGGGCCATGCCAATCTTGATTTTTTTAGTTCAAATTTTCCTACATATTCCATTTCAAGGAATTTACCGCCTGAAAAGACCGCCACCCTAACGGTTTTGTTTATTTAGTAAAAACCGTTCCTTCTAAAAAATCCTTCTTAGTCATTACATGACGGTAGGGGGCTAAAAATAATGGATTACTATGATAGCAATTCCCCATACGATCCTATAGTACCCAAATATTTTAAAAACCGTTTTTTACTTAAATATCCAATGAAGGTTTTTATAGCGAATAGTGCTACTATTAAATCCTACTACGTTGCCAATTAATTAAAAGATTTACTGATCTTGGGTAAGTGTGAATCCCGCAGCGTAATAATCGTAACTTTTCTCAGCGTAGCTCCCAACATAGTAGCACAGCAAGAAAAAGGAAAATTTCTGCGGCTGCTGTCCTGATAGCTTTGGACATACCCCCAACAATACTGCCACACTTCTTGATACTCCTGGAATCATCGCCAAACATTGAAAAGTCCAATTTTAAATGCGGTGCATATGAAATATCGGTGTGTCCGAATTTCCGAATACTCATCAAAACCCTGTAGTAGGGATTAAGCCTCCTATCACCAAAGAAAAAGGCAAACACAAGCGGGCTTTCAATAAGCGTCTATAAAATCACTTAACCAGTAATCCCAAAAACAACGTGCAGGGATAAAGCGACCAAAAGTTTAAAATAAGAAATCAATGCTTTGAAAAAATCGTTTGAAATTACAACACAAACAGAAAAAAAATTATGGTGCCATTTGGATGACGATGTAAATAAATTTAGTGAAATCTTCCTGAGCGAATACCAAAAAAGGAAGATACGATAATCATGTGCCCTGTTTGAGGGAAAACCGGTAAGTATTCGGTTATCCTTCATAAACGGCAGAATAATAGCCTCTAATATGGTCAAATTTATTTTTCTTATGCGGATTCACAAAATGGCGTAGACTTCAATGCCAAGTCCTATTCAATACCAAAGTAGGGCCAAGCGTATTCTTCTAAAATTATAAAATCTCTGGGTTAAATACATTGGGTCGTTTCACTTCCACCACCACTCATAAGGATAAATCCTTAAGGTAATAAGGCCAGTTCCAACAAACATAACAGGTAATTTTTTTTCTGAAAGATAAATTCCTTCTAGGTTTTTGCTGCTGATTATTAGTTTGTTTTTTTCTCATGCCCGCAAAATTTAATAATATAAATCGTCTGTTCTAAATTAAGGAAACGTTGATGTTGCAAAAAAAAAGTTGCTTATGTAAAAATTTAAAAGTACCTCCTAATCCAAAAGACACTTGCAAAAAGAAATACTAAAAATATGGGCTGAAAAAGATTAGCTCTGGAAAATTTATGTCTACGTTAATATATAACCAAAGCCCAAGCAAATTAAGGCCAGGACAGGTTCCTAGAACAACCTAGCTTATATTGGTCCATATGAATGGCCTCCGATAAAGTTTTGGTTAGCCCCTACATTTGGCCATGTCTTAATGATAAAACGTTGGAGTAATGGAAAGACGGATAAGAGCTATGTCAAACAGTACTGCTGGAGGAAGGTGAATATTCCACTGGGCTACAGAATCCAAAAAGCTTAGGTTTCTCTTACATTATCGTTTAAAAGTGTAATTAGGGTCTTGTCGTAGCTTTACTTTCCTTCAATATAATCTTTGGAACCAATTTCCTCTGTCGATCTCAGTGATTTTTTCTGTGGAAACATTTAATCGGCCTTGAGTTGTACGTCTATAGAATTTTTAAGGGGGTTATAACCAAAAATCCAGGAAAATTCTCACCTATCTCCAGACTTGTGTTGTTTCCGCGGCCTGTTCTTTGGATACATAGGTGGCCTTTTTGGTAATTCGGCATAGCTAGGACTTTTTTGTAATTGGTCTACTTCCACTTCCTTGGCATTGTCTTTTAGAAAAACGGATAGTGTTATCTGCTCCTTAAAGTGAGTCGGCCAATTTTTTGGTGTTCAATACAAAAAGGCCTGAAAATCCCTAAAGAAAAAAGCACAAGTCCAATGCTCAATACTACCGAAAAAGTAAGATGAAATTAGTTTTTCTTTTTTTGAAAACGTCAAATGATGTGCTCATAGTACAAAAAATCCATATGTAAAAATAGGAAAGTAAATTGAAAAAAATAATAGTACCTCTTTCATCCTTAATTTAAGTAATCAAAATGTTATTGAAAATGTATATAGATAATATCTTTTCGCTTTCATAGATTAAACTTATTTTTGCGCTACATTAATAAATGCACGGGTGTGCAGATAGGTTACACTGGATTTTAAAAATAAAGAGATAGATGACGTACGATTTTAGGAAGATTGAAGAAAAAAATGGCACAATTTTGGCGGAAACCCAAACCTTTTAAAAGCGGAAATAATTCCAAAAGGAAAAAAGTTTTATGTATTGATATGTTTCCCTATCCTTCTTTGGTGCTGGTTGCACGTTAGGGCATCCTTGGGGTATATTGCCAGTGATATTTATGCACGATATAAAAGGGACTAAAGGATTTAATGTGTTTGCATTCCTATGGGGTACGATTCTTTGGGACTTCCTGCGGACCAAACGCCAATTTCAGGACAGGGGCAGCATTCCTGCAGATACTACGAAATTAATATTGAAGGAGAGTAGATAAGAAGGACCGAAATTAAAGGAGTATTAGAAAGCAATTGATGGTAATGGCTTTTCCTTTGATTGAGTAGGCAGTTCGACCTCGGATCCCAAAATTTACCAAATGACCCAATGGTCTTTATTTCCAACTCTTTAATTCTTGGTACATAAGGGAGACTGACAAGCTGAAGAATTATTCAAGTCTAATTGCCATTTTTGGAAAAAAGAAGGTAAACCAAATATGCATGCGTTTGTGATGAAGAAGTGGGATTTCTCATTCAATGAATGGAAAAGCTTTCGCCAAACAACAGCAAGAGATTTTTTACATAATAGATTAACCTATTTGCGGAAAACAGAAGTCACATTGTGTCCAGCGTAGAAACGGTATGCGCAAACGATGAGATTGTCAACGGAGTTTCTGAAGCGTGGAGGGGGCATCCCTGGTCCGTAAAAAAAATGCGCAGTGGAGTATGCGTATTCCCGCATATGCCCAACGTCTTTTTTGATGATTTTGCAATGGTAGATGGCCGCCAAAACCGTTAAAGGATTCCCGACCAATTGGATCGGAAGGTTCAGAGGGAGCTGAAGTGGACGTTTAAGGTCCCTCCCGAAACCCCCTCCTTGGGAGGGGGCAGGGGAGGTCGATCGAAGTCATGGAAATACGTTCTTCACTTACCCCGCCCGATAACGATTTTGGGTGAGTTTTATGATCTTTGGCTCCTGAGAGCATGAATTGGTGCTAGGAATAACTTACTCCTGAGCAAAAAGCAGAAGTGAGTCTGATATAGAGGCTACGGCCAAACGTAGTGAGCGCGACCGTATGGCTAGATGTGAAGACTATTCTTGTGCTTTTACTGTGGCTTATCAGAAGCATCCTTTTAGTAAGAGCCCATACCTATTTGGATCGGGATTATGTTTTGGCTGGCTATGCACCGGGCCGTAATGTCTGTTCCCTGTGTGACTAGCGGGGTGATTATGTACTTTGCCATAACATTTGATTATGCCGTAATTCCCTAATATTTTTGGGGGGTGTAGATATTTCTGAAGCAGCCTTCTCAGAGAGAAGGGCAAGTTACAGTAGATGGCCTAAATTTCTGATTTTTAAATGCTTCATATAAAAGAGGCCCGGTAAAACGTGTCATTTTTGACCTGGAGATTAGTGTCAAGGATAGGGAAATAAATTATAGAGTGCGCGATGCTTTAGGCGCCAACGCTATGGGGGAGAACCGTTCCAGTTATTATGTGGATGGTACCACAAATGATTCGTCAGCAAACATCTGCCCATTGTTTTGCAGAAGTGGAGAAAATACCTGCCTACCGGAAAACAGGTGAGCCACCCTTGGGCCAATGCCACGGTATTGGGCATGGGATGTAAAAAATTCGGGCCGTAGCAGTTAAATGAGTTGATAGATCATAAAACCGTTATTTCCTTGGAGCTGAATACCCAGCTGGAGGCAGGAGTTTCAACTACTTTAATCGCTTACATGTTATCCGACCAAATTGACGACGAAATTATTGCTTCAAAAGAGGCGATCGACTTTGGCAAGTGTTAGACTTATATATTGGAGGTTAGCGCAGCATGCCACTGACATTTGCTGTACTCCCGTTTCTGGCAAAAGTTTTGTCGACAAGGTGTGGTCCCAAACCCGAGTTTGCCAAAAAAACTGATCAACCAAGGATGATTACGGGACCAGGCATTTGTATATATTACGTTTACTCGCTATGAGAAAAAGGAATATGCGAGGGAAATTCTAATCAATAAAAAGGTAATCTTTATTTCTAAGATCTTTATACATTACCCTTGCCAAGAAATTCTGGTACTGATAAAATTTGTTAAAATCTGATTATTTCATCCGATTTGTTTAAAAGATTGAAAGATGGAGGAGTTAATATTGATTACTCCCTTTACTCTTCTGAATATCATTTAAATTTTACCCATGCAGATGTTTCGCTTGTTAAATAGTTCTGAATGAAATTGGTATTGAAGCCTTAAAAAATGGCGACCTGAGCATGAAGATGCACAATTTAATTTGGAAGACGGTAAGTACATCGTAGGTCGCGAGGTAGAAAAATGTCTAAACTAAGTACAATGTAGTAAGTTCCGGGATTAGTATCTGTGAGGAGTACGGGGCAGATCCTGCGTTTATTACGAGATGTTCCTTGGCCTTTGGAGCAATCCAAGCCTTGCGAAATACCTCCGAATCAGTGGGGTTTTATAGTTTTCTAAAAAAAAAAATGTTTCGTTTATACCCATGGAGGGTAGAAGGCGCTTTTTTGGTTACAGGATAATTTGCACCTACCGCAGATATTTAAAACCCTGCATTAAGACTATAGAAAGTGGAGAGATATAGAGAATTTCTCTTTCAATACTTCGTAATCTACATTTACTGATTGCCGTGAATGAATTGGCTGCGCAAAAATGTAATTATAGGGAATATTGAACGCTTTGGTTTAGTATTGGTTTTCGTCCTATGCCCCCCATATTGCAGAAGAGCTTGGTCCAATTAGGATTATAACTACCTCTATAGCTACTGCTCCGTTCCCAAATTTGAGGCAAGTAATTTGGATAGAGAGTAGCAAGGAAAATATCTATTTTCGTTCAACGAAAGATTTGCGCTTTAAAATAAGAGTTGCCGGTAGACCTGTCCAAAGAGGAAATTGAAGCTGCGTTTATGCCCTGTTAAAACAAAGGAGCATTGCAAGGACGAACTCCTTATAAAAAGTAATTATAGTTCCTGGAAAAATTTAAATATGTGGGTTAACCCAATTTATTGGCAGATGGTAATGAGAGAGGCATTTTAACGAGTGTGAATACAATAATTAATGAAATTTGGGATACCGAATATGGAATATGTTTGAAATCATGGGCATGGTTGCTGCCCATAATACCACTTCTTCGTTCTGTAACCTCAGGTTTATAAGACTTGGAAAAAATAAGTCTACAAAGATATCTCCCTGACCATGTATTTGGCTATGTTTATCGGAGTATGCTAGGGACGGTCTATGGAGTTTTCTGAAAGTGTACGCTAATTATAGTTGCCAATTTTCTCCACTGCCGTTTTACTTTTCGATTCATGACCGTCCTAAAGTTAAAATATAAGTAGTTTGGAACAAAATTGTCAGAATTCGTATTATTTTTATGTCATGAAATTTAGTTTGGATAATTATGGCGGGCTTTTTGCTGTATTAGTACAGATTGGATAAAGAAACTTTAGTATATTCGATTAATTTTTAAAAGGAAATCGTTATGATGATGTATTAATATATTTACTTGGGCCATAGCTTTAGTAGCTGGATTGGTAAGCAATAAACTTTAAAAAGGTAAATTTAAGCAACTATTTCCAAATGCATTTGCGCCAAATGCGTATGAGTGTGCCGAAATTTGCAGAAAAAATGTTGGCCGATCATGGGATCCGGATGTGAAGTTGATTTCTACACCTGGTATGCTTACGGATCACTTACAATCCCGACAAATAAAAACGGTAAAATTTTAAGTGAAGGGTCTAATTAATTCAAAGAAATGCTCTGCGCGGCGGTTGCGGCCCACGAATGTGACATGCCGTGCAAGCACGCTACGGCTTTATGAATGGTTGACCTTGCGTTCCAAATTGGTGCCTGTGTAGTGTGTACTCAGGATGTCTATGTGGTAGTTTTTGGAGAGGGAATAATGTGGGGAGCGGCTGCGGAATTTGGTCTTGATATTGGGTTAGCTTTGGCAGGTCTTAATTATGATGGGACTTGCTACCTTGTTTAGTTTATCACATTTACCTGTGGAATACGATGCCAGTAACAGGGCATTTGGGCTTGGTTAAAGGAATAAAAACATGTTACTCCTGATGAGTACAAGGGTTCTGAGGATTGCCTAAAATGGGCTTGCCAGAACGTATTTGGTAGCTGCAATAGCGTTCTTTGCCTCTTTGGTCTATTGGGCTGTATGCAGGTCTCGGAGTAGGACTAAAAACCAAAAGTATATAACTAAAAAGGGACATCGAGAGCATGTCCTTTTTTATATATTGTTATTTGAGGTCTAATCTGTTGGGTCCAAGGAGAATGAAGGGTCTCTGTTCTGGGAAACACCCTTCTATCTGTTGTATAATCCCTATTAAGTAAACAGGCATTAAAGATGTTCGTTATCCCGGCAAATGTACTTTTATTAGAAACTAGACCAGTTCCGTAGTATAAGTGGCATTCCAATACTTCTGGAATTTTTTCAAGTTCACTTTTACGGCTAAAGGATTGCTCATGGCCTTACCAAATAGATACCTATCTGTAGGCCATAGTGGTATTATCCCAAAACTTTAGGATTGATAATAAATTTAGACCCTGCAATTAAACCAGAAGCTTCCAATTTACGAGTTGCTGCATGAATGGCAGCCCCCGAAATCCAATTTTTTGGGGACAATTTCCAGACAGGGCTTCCTAGGCATCGTCCATCAAAATCTTAGATCTTTTTGTCCGATTTTCCGTTCAATTTAATTGTTTTCGTTATTGATTTCATGATTATTAGTTGTCAAATTTAATTATAAAGATACCGAAATGGTTTTAAATATTAACTCGCTACGGAGTCGGGATTGTATGCCCAAGCTTTAGGTACTTGATATTCTTAAAGTGTATCCCGTTATTTTTAGTTCCTCTAAAATGAGGTTCATGATACCTCGCGTCTTAATGGTAATTGTACCCCAGGCGTTGGTTATTTTTTGGTTTAGTAGAGGCAAGGTGGCCATGGCTACCGGTAAACCGAACTGTTTTGGCCAATGCAGTGTAGTTCCTATCTTCCCCAGTGACCACCATGTTGGGGAAATCTATGCTGTTCTTATGACTATTGAGTTCGAACCAAATTTGTGGATTACAGTAACGATCATATCCATTGTCCGTCTCAGCAAAGGTCCAACTATCCTCCAAGATCTTTGTAAAATTTCGGCAGGGGTGGCATTTTTAATTCAATTCTTCTATTGTGGAATTCAAACAGGTGCAATCCATTAATTTTTCCCACATTATATCATCGCTGATCCGATTTTTAGGTAATGCCTCATTTTTAGTTCTACTTATTGGTAGGGAATAAGGTAAAATAGGTTACGAACTGGCAGGTAAGACATTCCTTTCAGAATTCTCTATAGTGTAACCTATCACTGTCTTCCTAATTGAACAAAACATATTCCATGCCTTTGGAAAAACCTACCCTTCGCATAGTTCCACCGGTAATAGGGTAAGCACGTTCTGCAGTCCGTAAACTCCCTATATTTAGGGAATCCCTATTGCGTTATACTTCAAATTTCCCGTACGCCGTCAACATCCAGAAATTCTGTTCTTCTAAAATAGCTTATGGTAGGGATGTATTGTATGCTACCTTCCTGTATAAATTTTGCTACCCCGCCTTGGCCGGCTTACAACAACCATTTCAGGTTCCATGTTAAATTTATTAGTTCCATAGGTTAGTTTGTCACTTTCGGCTACAAACCACGGTGAAAAGATTCGAACAGAATCATTTTTACCACCTTGATCCCTAATCTTATCTATTATCTGCATGGCACTTCAATATGGTCTATGCCAGGATCCAATCCCAAATTTCGTTCATAAATACAAGGCCTTTTCTTTAGCCTGTTAAGTCCAAAGCCATTATTTCATCACTTATATACAGCAGTAAACAAATGTTTTCCATATTGGATGCAATTCCTTCGCCAAACTTAATGTGAAAACGGGCTGGAAGCATAGAATCACTATATCGATTCTTTGGATGCCTTACTTCTGGCCAACATCATTAAAAATGTCCAATTTTAAAAGTTGTACAGCTTTATTAGCCGCTTTATTTTACTGGGAAGGACTCGGGATTTAGATCAACAAATTAGTAAGAGTAGATTTTCTATATCTGCTTTTTGCCAATAAAATATCTAATAAATAAGAGGTGGATTTTCTGTGCCTACAACAAGTATTGTTTTCTCCGCATTGGTTTTATTCCTTTTAATTAACGGATACTAAGGTATCAAATTGTTATATTTGTTAAGGAATATGAGGCATATAAGTTATATGAAGCAAAACAATTTTTAGCACTGGGATATTTTTTTGTGTATGGGCCGTTCTTCTAGTGAGCATCGGGCACACGGCTGGAAAAAGATGTTGGATGCTTAAGGCTATCGGGACTTTTGAAAAACTGGAGTGAAATTCTGAAATACCAAATGTACCATGCATGTTCTTATTGATTGGCGTTTCAATTTATTGGCAAGAAGAGCCGTTTAAAAAGCTCGTTTATTATTTTAATTGCCGCTGGCGTTATATGCTTTTCCTTTTTCAATTTATCTTATTGGCGACAATGAACTGACCAGTTTTTTGATTTTAAGAGATAGCTTTATTTGACTCCTATAGAGGGCTTCTGTTGTGCTGCTGGCTGGATACTTTTAGGGATTCGGGTGGCTTATTCAAAATCGATCAAATTAAAACTAACAAGCTTTTAGAGCCTTTATATTTTTAAAAAACTCAATTATTCATGAATTTCATCATCTCCATCAACGCATCGATTTCGTTAAGCGTTATGGCATTTCAACAAAAAATAGTCCACTACCAATTATCCACCTTCCCAAACTGCATGAAATTACTGTGGAAGAAGCGGTATGGTGTACTTCCTCCACAGGGCGCTGGCTATAAATACAGGTGAATTTACTGAGATCGGGCCTATGGATCGGTTTATTTGTAAAGGATTTGAGAATTACGGCCCCGATAAAAAATATGTGGGGAATGTGAATATTACCTTTTGAAGCGAAAGTTGATGCTCTTTATTACTAAGGTCATAAAATCCATATCTAATGAAAAAGAGCTTTTAGTAAGGATTGTTTATGCATGTGCCGACGACGAATTATTAAAATTGAACATCAGTATTAATGAAATAATCATTGGTCCAATCATGTTTGGCCTATAATATGTTTTTTGAGGCCTACAGCGGAGGAATTGGTGTTTTAGTGCTGAATGACGTGATAAAGTTGCTCCTGGATTTATGGGCTAAGCGGAAGTTAGACGGAAACTAGACAGCATAATTTGCCATTTAAATTTTCACCCGAAAAATTGCCTTGATAGAGGTACCGGATATACTGGGGAAATTAAAAAGGTATATTTTTCTTTGCACTTAATTTTATTCTTCCGGTATTTAAAAAATGCCTTCCCTATGCATTGTTCCGCCAAATTTGGGGGCGATTTGATGGGATACGGCCAATTGTTTTTTGGACTTTTCCGGAACGGGAAGAGCCACCTTGTCTGACGGATCGAAAAAGGAAAATTGATTGGCCGATTGATGGAACATGGTTGGACCAAAAGGAAAAATACGTATTTTAATTTTGAGGGAGGTCTGCTATTTGCCAAGTTATTTAAATCATTCTGAAGAAAAAATGAGCCGAAAATTTTACGGGGCATCTTAAAGGAAAGGGGCCACTTTTGGGAAAATGTTGGTCTTTGAATGGCAATGGGGGGGTGGTTTCAAAAAAAAAAATTTTTTTCCTTCTTTCTTTTTTTCCCCCCCCTTTGTG
>Ga0163217_1119724_pt1 | contig 12741 bp, 14 predicted proteins | sample SynspAceP_FD_185933 | JGI IMG/M metagenome (GOLD analysis project Ga0163217, IMG submission 185933) | Saline lake microbial communities from Ace Lake in Antarctica - Synechococcus sp. Ace-P (PacBio error correction) | ecosystem: Environmental > Aquatic > Non-marine Saline and Alkaline > Saline ... | reverse complement strand
CATTATTGGACCCTCCCCGACCAAGGACAAGGCGTAGGTTCACGGCGCAGCGAAACAGGAAAGCTGTCGGCGTTCTGCCTCCAAGAGGACCTCTTCTTGCTCTTGCCGTTCCCAGCGGCTGGGACCTTCCCTCCAGCCAGCACATACGACGCACTCGGGTTCGCACAGGCGCCGGCATTGACCCGCTTGGTGCACTCCCGCGGCCCGAGGAACCAGGGACATGACTCACAAGCGATGGGAACTCTCGACGTTGAATCGATATCTCCGCGCAGGGAGAACCGTTGAGCATCAGGTAGGAGAGAATTGATTTTTTCAGGCTGGCGCAGCGCCACTTTGCCAAGAGCAGCTGCCGCCAAGTCGGTTTTGCCTGATTCACGACCTGGAGGCCCGCTTCTCCGTCTCCCGGCTGTGCCGGCACGCTGGGGATGCGCCCGCAGTGGGTCTACTACGCTCGGACGCGAAAGCGGGCAGTGAGAACCTCAGCGGTCAAGGGGCCCAAGCGATGGTGTGCATGATAATCCACGCTTGAGAGCCAGTGAGGTGTTTCCAGACAGCACCGTGTCTTATACATACGATCTCATTAACACGACGTGACGAGGTGCACCAGGAGTTGGCTGCTGCCGGTCCCGCGAAGGTCGGGCGGCACGCAAACCGCGTTGGAACCTAGGTCTTGCCGTTCGGCCGCTCGCTCCCAGCTGCAGGCCAAAACCCGCAAGGCATTTCACGCCCCTGCCGCTTTAAAATTTTAAGGCAGCGGAGCGGAGCGTCTGCGGGGCAACGGAAAACCTGCTGCAGCAGGACTTTCAGGCCCTCGGCTCCCAATCGCAGCTGGGCCCGGCGGACATCACGTATATTCCGCACAGGGCCGGCTGGCGGTTACCCTGGCCGTCTGGATCGATCTGTTCAGTCGCCGGGTTCGTCGGATGGAAAACTCGGACAAGCCGGGATCGATACCGCTTTGGTTGATCCGAGGCGCTTTCAACGAGCCCTCGGTCATTCGCCAGGTCGAACCCGAAGAAGCTGCGATCATACGGGACCAGGCAGCCAATACCGGGCTACTGACTACCGCGATCTCCTGGAGAAACACGAGTCGTGTTGCAGCATGTCCGCCAAGGGCTGCTGCTGGACAACGCGGTGGTGGAGGAGCTTCTTCTCCACTCTCAAATTCGGCTGCGAATCTTGATGACGAACCGTAAGGGATCGACTTCACCCCAGCAACTGCAAAAAACGCATCTGGCCTTCTGATCGGGGCTACTCAACCGTGAGCGCCGCCATTCAACGATCAGTTACCCTCGCTCGATCGATTACGACAAACAGTCATCACTGCCCACACTCGTATCTGTTGAACTCCTGAGCGGTGGTCCACGAAATCGGGCAAACTCCATTTGATTTACGGTAGCCATGAACTCCGTGCAAGAACTCCAGCTTGTTAATGCCTAAGGGGGCCGCCGGCAATCTTCTCTGTTAAAAAGGCCTGTGGATAACTCCTGTAGGAGCCGCTAAGGCTCACTCCGCAGGGCTCGGCCAGTTTTCGGTGTTATCCGGCATGGAACCCTCACGCCAAACTGTTTCTGACTATGCGAATGTTATTCGCTCGCGCGGGCTGCAAAAAACTTTGAGCGTCGGACCCACTTGCCCCACGCCCCTCCCCCCACGCACTGCCTATATCACAAACTGTACTGTGGACCTGGAGCGCCACTTGTAAGCCGCACGCCAAGCCCCACCTAGACTGCTTTTATCTGCAATGGCTTTAAAGGCGCTTGCCCATGAAAACTGTCGATGCATGTAGGAGAGCAGGCGGTCCCGCCCCTGAAAGCGCGCGCTCAGCAACCATAGGCTGCGTATAGGCCAAGGGGCCAACAGCAATAAGACGAAGCCCAGGGAAGCCGATGCCGAGCGTGCTGCTGCAGTGCCGCAAACATACTATCACCGGACCATGTTCCCATGGTCCGTCAGGTGCAAAATTTGCCGCCAGACATCGCCGGCGCGGGGCGTGGCCGCCTAGAGCGGCAGTTTGAGCCCGGCTGTCAGCTTGACACGAGACCCAGCTTCGGAGGAGTTGATCAAGCGGTGGAAGAGGAGGAACAACGGTCGCGCGTGACATAACGCACAGCGTGGACGGCCCGAGCACAGCGTCAAGGATCACGTCTCCGGGGCGGTGACGGTGCCCTGGTGTGGGCCGTGGGGCTCGACAGATCATCCGATTGCAGGGCTGGGCCCGTTCAGCTGGAAAGGCATTTCGTCGTTCCCCAAATGTTTTTACTTCCACCATCACCCACGCCTACGACCCTGCTTGCCACAACGGCGTTTTGGTGCTGCGGCAAAGCGTGATTTCCTGGCGCGAGCTTTAGTGGTGCGTCTCCATGGTGATCCATTCTATGGCCTCGTCTGGGACTTCGCCAACTTCCGCTTCTACTAATTGAGCCTTTTTTTAGTGGTGTTAAAAACTGGTTGTGCTTGGCCCAACCCTTTCTGGTGCACTGTTTTGACCTTATCCAGCCCTTTTGGTTGCCCACCTAAGTCCGTGCCCAACCCGGAATGAGTGATCAACACGCCCATAAATCAATCCCGATTCCAACGCCCCCAAATACATATCGCCCTCAATCTATCGCCTAGAATGACGACGTTTCAATTTACGAACCCGGTTAGAGGCGCATATGAGTGCCAGCATGATCTACGAGTGAAGTCTGCCCATGAATCGCTTCATAGAGTCGACCTCTGGTTGGGGCAGAATAGTGGATACGCCTCAATGGCCGAGAGCGACGCCCCATTGCTCGGCTTTTGTGGCTCGGCATCGCTGGTGAACTTAACTGTCCCATCACCGGCGGATATGCGGATTGTCGGTCAAATCCTGACGTTGATGACTAGCTCTGGGCTGGTCGGCTGAGGCTAAGTGAAAAACCTCCTCTCGCGCCCGCCTTGGCACGTTGTTTGCGGTTTGAGCAATTGGAACCAGGACTGTTGTTCGGATGATTCGTCCGCGTGGCAAACCACATGACTGTGCGGTTTACAGATCAGGTTGATGTTTTCAGGCCGGATATGTTTCAGGCCGGTATTCCCCAAACTTCGCAGTTTTCTGATGGATTCCACGCCCCCAGCAACGACTTAGCCTTCAGGCTACAGGATCTTGCCCCGAATCCCTGGCTCTTCCAGCCTCGGCGAAGCGCTTCTAAGATGACGGGCGATCACCGGGTTCATGCATCCCCTTCTTGGTGCGCATTGCTTGGAGAACCCAAGCAGCAGGTTCGCTTTGCCGGGCAACATTCAACTATGTACCGGCATTGATTGCTTCACTTTTGCTGCCGCAGGCAACTTCTCCCTTTGATGATTGAGGCCCTTCGTCGTTGGTTTCACGATGGGAAACGATCCCTGCGAACCAAAACGGGTTTCATTCTGGCACTCTTCAAGTTCTGCTCCCTGTGTTTTATCCAAAGCCTATCGATTCTCCTGGAAGCACTTGTTTGCCTTTGACTCCGTTTAGCCCTGGGTAAGAAGGCCAAGTTGAGGAACATTCAGCCAGGTGATTTCTCAGCTATGAAAACAGCAGTCCTTCTTGCAATCCTTGCGCGATTGGATCGGGATCAAGCTTGGGACGAATTCAGATCACGGGCAGAGGAACCAAACCAACCAGGGGCGGGCGGCTGAGCCTGCGTCAAGGGAGGGGGAACCCTGAGGTGTTCAGGTGACTGAGACTTTCCAGCAGAACGACCGTTTCAGCCACCACCAGCAGGCCCACACCGCCGATGCGATCGACTCACGACCAGGCAGGACCAGACGATCGCCGCAGTAGAAGACTTTCTCGTTGAGTGCCAACAGGTTCCGCGTTGCTCAGGGGAACCAATAAAACACCAAATAGATAGGACAAAGTGAGTGTCACAAGCTGAGCCTTAGTCCCTATACAGTTGTCAGATGAAGAGGGAATCTAGTCAGAGTCAGGATTCCTGTTCTCCGCATATGAGAGGCATGTCTGGCGGCAGTCATATTGGAGACTCAAGCAGCCTTGCTTCCTCGGTGAGGGCTGGGGGGCTTGCGCTGCGGCGGAGGCCTTGTCACATGCGCAAGTAAAGGCATACAGCTTCAGTCCGTCTAACGGCAGACTGCATGCTGCCGATGCCGGGCCGTAGATTGCAGACTGTGTCGCAGCTGGGTGGGAGGGAAATGCGTGATCTGGTTGTTACTTTACTTCAGCCCGGCTGGGCCTCGATTTTTGGCAAATTGAGCTCTTCGGCTAGCTCCGCATATTACTTTTGCCCAACAATGCGCGCCATCGGCTGGAGATGCACACCACTCAGCCAGATCTTTGAAAAAATTTCCAGGGAGCTGCTCAACCGAACCACTTGAAACTTACTAACCTTCGAGGTATTGCGGTCGCGCCCTAGCTCAAGATCCCGCCATCAGCGCCTTGGCAAGGCCTGGATCCAGCGAAACCTCGCGACACCTGCTGGTGACTTATCCCAGACTTTCCTAGGGCGAGCCCCCACCGGTCTTGATCAGAGAAGCAAAAGTCGGCGCATTGTGGGGGCTGCCATGGCTCCAGTTTCTTACCTAGTTTCAGATATCAGAGAAATATACTGGTTAGTTGGGAACCCCCATGATACAGCAAATTGTCGATTAACGTCATCCCACTTCTCGTAGCAGGCGCAGGCTGATCCGTTGGACAGTGCCCTGGAGTGCGCCGATTTTCAACGAAATCACCCATCTTCGACTCCCGGGCGCTCGAAGGGATGATTGATCAGGCTCAACTAGATGGAAGTTCTTGCGTGATGCACTTGTTCAAGGCCCAGTGCCCTCAGGGCCACGCTCCGAACACATGGCGAAAACCAAGAGGCGATTGGTAGCCAAGAATCAAGCCACCACAGAGCATTGAGACAGCAGCTACCAGACGAGCCCACGTTTAACGCAAACGTAGTATCTGAACAATAAAGCGATCGGCTTCCTGGGAGCCTTTGCATCCGGCCTAACTCTGGCCTGGTACCGCAAGCAACCCGTTGAAGTTGCGCAACAGCCCTCGATGCACCCACCCCCAGCCCGTATATTAGGCCGAGCAGCAGGACAGAGCAATCAGAACGAGGAATGTCGAGGAATACAGAGCAGTATTAACTGCGCTTCGCCCAGGCAGGAAGAGGTGCGGCCAGGCTGTCGGCCACGCGGGATCCCGAATTCTCTTCCGAGCCAAGAGATATCGGCGGGCCCTCTATCGGAAACAATGCTGTATGCAGGCGTGGTCCGCGAGTCACTCGCCATTCCAGGACGCTCAAGTGCGGTTCGCCAGGCAGAGCGCAGTGACCCTTATTCAAAGTAACAGTGATCGGAAGCCCCTCGCAGTCCGGGCTTCCCCACCGTGGCTCTTCACGATTCCGGCTGGGACCCATGGCCTGTGTATGGAAAACAAAGCCGCGAAAGTCCAGACCAAGCAGATCGCTGGACGACCCAGGCACCAGAAGCAAAGCCGAGGCCTGATAGCACCAGTCGCAGACAACGGGACGGTGGGCGGGTGGAACCGTCCTGCCAGGCCCCCGGAGGGGCTTTAGATCGGGCGCGCCCAAGCTGCGCCTCCACCCTATCCGCCAGGGCCTCCAGTCGGGCTGGACGCCTTCAGGTCCCATCGCGCATTGTACCTCGTCAGAACGCTGGCTTGTCATCGTATGCGGATGACCGGCAGCCCATTGCTGCTTCACCACGGAGACCTCGGGGCAATCGTTGGCGGCCCAACCGTGTCGGCGCTGAAGCCTAACGGTGTGCGAGTTTCACGGCCCCACCCGGTTGCTCAGGCGCTGTAGTCATTTTTGAGGAAGCGCTCCCGAAACAGCTCGATCCCGTCAACCACCACGAACGCTGGTCCGGGATCCAACGACTCCAGCGCTCATCAGTCGCCGCAGCCGGCGACCTCGGTTGGGCGGGAGCCCAGCCCCGGGCCAGAGCGAAGCCAGGCCGCCACACAAACAGACAAGGGCCGGGCCAGAGCAGCATGTCGCGATTTCGAATCGTCTTTGAATAGCCGAGTCCGCAGCCGGCCTCTTTGCTTAGAACAACCAGCACCCTACAATGAGCGCGCCCTCGCGTGCCGGGATCGGGAAGAGTCCTGCAGGCTGCCTTGGCGCACCTCCACGGCTCGTCTCTCGGTGTCTCCCAGAGGCTTTCGAAATAGAAGAAGGCCACGCCCAGGCCACGCTGATTGTCGTGGCGCTCAACCTGGTCTGTGATGCGGTGGATCGAGAACTTTAGTGCTGGATGCCTGTCGTGTACCGCTAATGATTCCCACGGCCGTTGGAATCTTCTGTGCTTCCTGTAGACTTTCAGTGTCGATCTAAAGCTTCGGCGGCGAAGCTGGGCAGATCGGGCCGGTAGAGACTGCACGATCACCTATCTGTTCTAGCAACTCGCGCATCGGGATCATTCAAAACCGCCATCTTGGAGCCTGCTGAAGTTGTTGATAAGGCAAAGTCGATAGTGTAGATTTGGGGGAAAACAGATAATAATCGCCTTCGGTTTTTGCTCCGCGTGTTCAATGTGGCCTGGATTTAAGAATCTTGTTGTTCAAGAGGAAGGCAGGCCCGGTGATCTCATGTCGGCAAACGCCACTTCCAAACCCAACCGGGTCCGTCTTCTGGGTTGAGCTCCAGAAGTTGTGGGCTTTTTTTGGTGTCTCTTTGGTGTAATAAGGGCCACGGGTGTAGGTTCGTCATAGCCGAAACTCCGCGGGCAGAGACCGTCATGCTTGACTCGTCGAAAGTTCTGAATTGCCGTACTCCGTTCACAGATTAGTTGGGTGGTGATCTCCCAGACAGCGCAAGCTCCAGAGTGTTGATGTGAAATTCGCCCTGCACTTTCTTTTCGCGAGTGGAACGGAAATTTTGCCAGACACCTTCCCCGCGGCGCTGATCGAGGTGTTTTGCCGCCGTGAGAATACGCGCTTCTGTGGGTCGCCGATTGCGTGAGTGGTACTGCTTTGAACTGGCCAGTTCTGAGTAAAAAGGGCAGGACAGCCATGAGCCGATCTGGCAATACCAGGGAATCACCAGCAGGCCCGGGCATGGCCCTCCTTGATCACATCAGCGAGGATGTCTTGCCCTTCTAAGCCCTGAACGAAAACTGACCTGAATCTTATACGCTCTTTGGCACCGCGCTGGTGTTGATAAGGGGTAGCCGCTGTTCCAGACCACCGGGTAGATGTGTTTGAAGTTGAGGCGGCTCAGCTCGCCAAGGCGGGCCTGCTGGCCGCAGGACGGTTTGCTGCGCAGAGGTGTCCATTGTCGTTGTCCGGTCAAGCCAGGACCCGCGGATTTTTATCTTGTTCATGAGCCACATGTGCTGGCGCTGGACCGGCTCAGGTCCCCGGCCTTGGCGTTGGCAGCCCTTACCACCAGCAAACCAGGGCCAGCCAGCACGCGCAAATGTAAGCGCGGGAGAAGGGCAGGGATGCGTGCCTATCCCCTCCAATCACTCGACCACTCCCGCTGTCTGCCTTCAGCTGATCCTATGGAACTGTGTATATCCGCCCAGGCTCGATGCCGGTATCATTACGGCCCCTTAAAGGCCTCTCTCGAGACCTACGGTTCCGTGGCCGACAAGCAGCCGTGCCCTTGGGCGGCAACACACGTGGCCGAACACATTTTATCGCCGTCGCCTAGCCCTGTGATGTGCGGCTCTGTGTTCATTCGATCCGTCATAACATGGGTCCACGATCGGTGACCTAGAGGCCCGGAGAGATCGTTGGCTGTTCTCGGCCCCAACTTCGGCCGGCAAGACCCGAGCACTCAAGGAAATGCTCACCGGCCCTGATTCAACACCCTCAGCGCCAGGAGATGGTGGAGGTGGCCGGGGCTTGCGTTCCTTCCTCGCGCCAGGGCCGCTTCCTGTTCCAAGAAATCACCCTGTGCTGACTCCATGGGGCCATGAAGCAGCAAACTGATCTGGGATCTGCCCGCCGCATGCGTGAGGTGCGACTGCGGTTGGCTCAATGCTAGCCCGGGTCCTCTTTCTGTGGCATACGACGACAGCGAAGCCAAACGCCGCATCGAGAGGGTGGCCGGCATGCTCCGATCTGGGCGAGGAGCTCACCGCCCCGTGTGCGCAAGCTCTTCGCTCGGCCAGCGGAATGAAGGCGGAGTTGCTGGCGGCCCTGCTGCCATCGATCGGCCGTTCTCTTTCTTCGATTGACCCACCCTGGGTCTCCCGTTGTGCAACAGCCCAGGCACGGCTCGTGCAGTGAAGTTTCTTCGCCCGATTTTACAAAACCGCCGCTTGTCAGGCCACCGTGCTTGCTCTTCCAAGCCACTGTACGAGTGGCCGACATCACCGCGTGGTTACCATCTGACACTGCTGCTGATTGTTTGATTCCACCATGGGGTGCGTCTCTTCTATGAACGGCAAGGGCCCTTGAACGGGCTCTGAGCCGAACGGCTTGCCCCACATCGCGAGAGTGCGTATTGAGTTGTAGAAACGACTCCCGCCACCGAGCGGCGCCATATATGCCTCCTATGGCAACACTGTGAAATCCCAGGGATGTGGTGCTAAGCAGCTAGCGGCTGTTGGATAGCCGCGCTGGGCTGGCAAGCTCCACTTGGCCAACGGTCGGCCGGCTGCTGGCCGATTTCGAAGCGGTAGCTCGATTCGCTGGAGGTGAGCGATCCGCCGATCCGAGAGATCATCGGCCGGCGGTTTCGTCAGGGTTAAACAGGCTCCCGTGTAATGTTGGGGCAGCGCAGGCACTTCGTGTATCTCGGGCTCCGGCGACGGTGGCGCATCGCCCGGGTGCTGCTCTCCACCCAGTACGCCTACATTGCTCGAGTACAGGGCTTTGAAATCGCCCTCTGGGCGCTCTTCGGGCGTGCTGCCCTTGATCATGCTCGGGCGATCTGGAAGTGGGCTCTCGGAGGCGGGCCGGTGGCCTGGGGCTGAGCCCGGTGTGCGCCTCTTCTACTTCCTGTACGTTGTTTCTGTAATCGAGCCCAATTCATCCGGTGTGGGAACTTCCGCCAGATAAACCCATTGCTCGGCAATTGCACGAATTCTGGTATGGTCGTTCAGTCTTCTGTAATTAAGACCAGCGCTCCAGGGAGCTCGGCTTGGTCCCGCGGCCCTATTGCTCCAGCCAGCTGGTGCACCCCTGGGCAAATATACTCGCCTCCCACCTCTACCGAAAGGCAGGCAACGCCGCCCTTTTGCCGTATCGTAGGAGGTGCTGATGCATGGCGATCTTCTTTCTTCGTTATCAGTCCCGCGCAGCCCTTGGTGGAAGACTGCCCAGCCCGGGCGGTTCCTGCTGGCCGTGCGTTGGTCCGCCATCCCACCTGGCTATTTCTGTGACTTAGCGCTTCCTGCTTATCAGACCAAGTGCTAACTTACTCTATTTGTCTGATTCTGGACCGAGCGCGCCCTGCCACTGCGAGCAGGCTCTTGGCTGATTTCTTCATGCTTCGTACCTGTTTTCTCTCTGGTCTGGTGGCCCCCTGGAAGGCTTTCCCGGAGGGGGTTGCGTGCCTTCGCCTGGCTCACCCCTTCCGGGGGCGGATGCTGTCGTTTACCGGCCAGGTTTGCTCGCCAGGATTGAATCGGCCTGTTTTGAATCTGGTGCCGGGTGGTCCACTGATCACGAATTCGGGTCTGGGGGCTCTGCTGCTGCCCTCGCCCTCTGGCCTTTGGCAGTGCGGGCCTGCGCCGCTATTACGGCGATGGGGCTCATTCCATCCATCTCTGGCCATTGAGATGCGAACCTGCGTCTCTGTTTTGCGGGGACGTACTCCGCGCTCTCGCAGATAGACCCCAACAATCTTCATGGGCCGATTTAGAACCTGGAAGCTTAAATACCCAGGTGAACGTGCTGATCGAGTGTCTGGCGTTGGGCGGCAACCTGGCCGGCAGGCCTGTGTTTGTAGCTCTCGCTTGCTGTTCGGCCAGGGCCGCTTTAGCCTGGTGCGCGCTGGAATTGCTGCGAGGGGGCCCTGGTGTTCTCGGCCTTTCTACCAACCCATGCTTGACCCGGCATTTCACCAGCTCTTGGTGGAGGAATGCGCAGCCGAACCTCAGCACGAATCGTCACGCACGGTGGCGGAGGGGCACCCTCTCAGAGTGTCGGTCGTGCTGCTTCTATTAAGCGGCGACACGCGCCGAGCTTCTGCTCTCGGGCGGCGCACTTTCTCCCCTTGCGATGGGCGACTGACCGGGCACAGGTGAGACATGCCGCGCTCCTTGCTACTGATGTTCGTGGTGGCCGCCGGCCCAGGCTGGCGCCAGGCCGATGGCGCCAGCGTCGGGTCGCGGCCCTGGTGCTTGTTGCTCAAAGCAGCACCGTATGTGGATTCCCTTTAAACAGCAATCTTGGTTCCTGCAACTGCGGCACCAGCCATTCTGTGGTGTCGTGTTTAGCGTCTGGAACGCCACCGAGGTGCTGCGCGCCGCCCTGGTGGCATGGCCAGCATTACCCGACTCCAGGCCTAGTCCCGTGGGCCTTGCGCAACGTTTTTTCACCCTTTGTCCTGACCGGGGTCTTTTTCCTCATCAAACCGATGCCCGGGGTGAGGCGGATTTCTGGCCCGTGGCTCTGCTCACCTGCCTCGCTCGCCTGCCTCGCGTCATTTCAGTGGCGGACGTCTCTGACCTCTTGGGCCAGCCGCAAGTTTCTGCAGTTCGCCCTTGCGGCTTGTATACACCTCGGCTATCGAGTGATCGCCATTGGATGTCTCTATAGCTTGCTGCTCTAGTTCTGCTCTCGGGTCAGGGTTTGAACTTTGTTGACTCATTCCGTATCTCCTGCTGTCGATATTTGAAACCAGGAGCTGTCGCGTCTGTGCTAGCGCGATTTGGCTTGATAATCGACTGATTAGGCATGCAAGCTCCGTGACGCGCGCCATTTTGGACCTAGGCTGCGTACGCGAGCTATACCCATCGTCACTTTCGCCCAAATAGGCTATGAAATCAGGATCAGTTCCGGCCAAGCCTGTCGCAATTGCCCAGTGTCTTAGTGAGCTCTACTGCGAACGCGAGCAAAAAGGTTTGAAAGTTGCCCGGACTGGAACAGGGCGCGGCTAGGACCCCTCTCGAATTGGATTTTTCCGTTGCCCACCGTGGTGAGTGCAAGGAGTACGGGTACTCAATCTTATTGGCAGGGGCACTCGGAAGCGCTATCAGTGCCGGAGCTGTCGTCATCAAAAGCCAACCCTCACGGCCGGTTCCATCTTGGAGGCAACAAAGTTACCTCCGGACAACCTGGTATCCTTGCCTATCCTCTACGCTCTCGGCCAAGCCAAAGACAAGATAATCTCTCACTAGCTTCTGAGGCGTTCATCCCCGCGTAACTCCGTGAAACTACCGAACTCGGTCATATGCTGTTGGCTTCAGAACTAAGATCATTGGCATCGCGCAATGGAGGAAAGAACGTATGCGCCTATGTCCCTCAGAGCGGAAGGCTTTTGGCAGACGTGGATGATGACCTACACCAGCTTGAGCGGAGAACGCTTGTCAAATTGGTGGCAAGCCTAGGGTTCGATATCGAGAACAAGTTCGGACACCGGTGCGTTGTTGTTGGCAGCCGTCTCTGTCCGATAGGGCGGGCCCCCCGGGGTATATTAAAACTTCCACCGTGCGCCACGTCTCTTTTTGCCGCTATTGCTGATTGGGACCTCCAAGATTCCACTGGCGAAAATAGGTGCTGTAGAGTACTAGTCTCCGTCGCGGCTCGGCTTGCTTCCGCGTCCTGTTGCAGAGTCGAGTTGCTTTCCCATCATCCGGTGTGGTGGTCTTCCAGAAGGGGTCGTTTCAATCCCACATTGAACTCTCCCAGAAGGTGTCACGTTGGGAATCTCAAACACCCGGTGCTCACAACTGAAACACGCAAGACTCCACGGCAAGCTTCCAATGCCCTCTTCGCTTCGAAAAGTACGCTGATCGCTACCTTGGGCGCCTTCAGCTACCGCTTCGAGATCGGCGGAATTCAATCTTGGCTGACAGGTGGACCGTCTCGAGGTGTAAGGTTCATGCCATCTGCAGCTGTTCAAGCACTTGGCCGCGGAAACGACTCCTGAGGTGGCGATGTTTGCTACCTAGCGATGTGAATCGATGCATCGAGAGTAATACAAGGAAGCCAATGGTTGTGCACAGTGGGCCAGTCGGCGGGTTAGATTTCGTCATCAATCCTTATCGATCGTATCGGAGAGGTGCTTGGCCACTGGTTTTGAGGTTGATTATGATTGCCGAACTGTTTGTTTCTCTCGCCTGGCCGGTACACAGGGTTCCAGGTCTTTTCACTTCCCTAGAAACATTACGGGCCCCGTCCCCTGGCCCAACAAACAAACAATATGCTGGTCTTTGCCCTCCTGAGAGATCAGGCTTTGAAATAGAACACCAGGAAAGGGCCTGGAAGATGCCTTGCTTTTTTTCGTTGTCCACGTCTCTTTCTGGCTGGTATGGCGTTTGGGGCTGCCTGATGTCCACTGCAGTGGGTGTATATGCTCCTTTTGGTTTGCGTCTATGCCGTGCATCACTGGAACCTTGGCAGCGCGGGCTGCTGGGTGCTGCCCATGAATGCGGCCATAACGCCTTCCATCCAACCGCACGATGGAGACGCCTGTCGGGCTGGTGCTGCACAGCTTGCTGCTTTTGCCCTATCCTTCTCCTGGTTTATCTGCGGCGGCCATGCGGTTCACCCACCGCCAATTTGCAAACCATCTCGAAAGCTGTGCGAAACCGCATGGTTTTCCTTCCCCTGCTCGAATCGGGCGTGGGGAATCGTTCTCCAGCCTC
>Ga0163217_1071836_pt1 | contig 12742 bp, 4 predicted proteins | sample SynspAceP_FD_185933 | JGI IMG/M metagenome (GOLD analysis project Ga0163217, IMG submission 185933) | Saline lake microbial communities from Ace Lake in Antarctica - Synechococcus sp. Ace-P (PacBio error correction) | ecosystem: Environmental > Aquatic > Non-marine Saline and Alkaline > Saline ... | reverse complement strand
CGTTCTCCGTATTTTTTACTCCTGTATTCCGTTCCTTACCCGACCGAAATGGATGCAAAACGGTAAACATGAATGTTTTTCCCAAGCAAAGAAATTTTACATAAAATCTTCTCAACTTCAAAACTATCCTTCGTTTTCCCCCATTTTTATCTTTTCTATCGGCCCCTCCCCGGTCCTTCCTCTCTACGCTTTCCCCCGCGGAGATAACACGTTCTATAACGTATCGTGGGAGTGCAAATATCTCCCTTTTTTTTCACACTAGCAAGAGGCTGACTGGTTAAATTCTTTCATCGATATAATACTCCTTCCTAACCAAATTGACAGTATAAGATGAGAGAAAATTATACCCAAATAATCTATCAATATTCATATAGAGGTTAATAGATCGTAAATAGATAAATATGATCACGGCCCACAAACACGCGCATACACTAGCCCACGCAATCACTATCTCTTCGACTCCCCATACCTACCTCCCATTCCGGCCACCCCTAATATCTGCACGCTTGGAAGGCGCCGGCCGACTAACTCTACCTTTTTCACGAGCCCGGTCCCTTGGATGAAACCCCCCCTGAAAATACATAACGGCTGGATATCTCATGTGCCCCACCACTCCCCTGTTTACTTCCGCCCTGCCCCACTCTAGACTTCGTGAATCGAAACCTGTATCCCCTATTTCTAAACCCTGCTCTAAGCTCCCAATCCCAACAAGGCGCCTATAATTCGACTCCATTATTGGCAACGCACATACCTTTCCGGTAGGCACCCCCACCAGCCCTCCTCGTACCCCACAACCCCCACAGCCGCTAAACGGTTCGAAAAAGCTCCCGCCTCCCGACAACTCTACATTGAGAACAATTGACCTGAGACTCTACCTATTTACAATGCAAAAGCCACCATGCACCCGCTCCCTTGATCCCGGTCATTAATTGAAAATAGTCACTTAATCCTCCCCAGGGGCGGCATAGATCCAATCTGATCCGGCCTATGAGCAGCCCGCCGTATCCACCTGAGGCCGCGAAGCTCGACCCACATTACACTACTTACCTAGAACGGTCAAACTGACTTGTCCGCTGGTCAAATAATGGAAAAGCTGAAAGCCCATGCCACAAAAACTTTCTCATTATTAAAACAGTAAAACCGATACCAAGAATCAAAATAGCCGATTGCCTTGACCTCGCCTTTACAAATCCTGACCAGGTCGACCAGATAATGGGCTCCCACAGATTATATTCTACTTGCCGGTTTTCCCAAGACCTCACACTCCACCAAACGCCCCTTGCATCTCGGACCTGCTATTAATTTAACTCGCCTGAGCGAGCCCGGGCTTCAGGGAAAGACTTTTTCTCTCCTCGAGTCTAATGTCGATAGCTTAAACCAATCCAAGATCAAAGTTCTGACTTTTGCTGGGGTAGGAGGGAAGATGCGGATCTTTGGTGCACGGCGGTGGAGTTCAAAGAGTGCGAAAGCCGGCGAGAGTTTATAGCTGGCTGCTGAAGGAAGAAGTGGATCTAAGTAGGCGAATAAGCCCACCAAAGCACTTTGATTCAATGATGGGCCAATTGTTTTCGAAAATTTAGCACCAACTCGCGTAAGTCCAGTAGCTCCTGAAATGCAGATTTAAGTAAAAAGTTTGGTTTGCATAGAATTGCTGAGAATATTTGACATCTTGACAAAACCCAGGGGGAGGGGGGGGAGGGCTTTTTTTTTGTTTTTTCCCCCAAAAAAAAAACCCATAAAAGGGGGAAAAAGGGCAATCAACAAACTATTTCAATCATTACTCTGCATCAGTTTTATAATTTTGCCTCTTCCACTACTTTCTCTCTCATCTATGGCCACTCTCCGTTGAATTGAAAAAGTTAAAACTCTGAATCAAGCAGGCTCACCGTTGAGTTATTACCATCCAAGCCACGTCTAGTAGTTTGATAGGTGTGAGCTGACGTGCGGAAGATCAGTTGGCCCCAAGAATTGGAAAAATCATAAACTCCAATTTGCTTATACCCTTTAAATTTTGGTGGCAATGTTTGCATTCAAGCATCCAAAGGGGTAAAACCCAGTAGGAAAATGACGTCGAATACTGTTCTAGGTAATGATTACTAGGTTAGGTTAATTGTTTGCTACAACCATATTTGAATCCAAGTTATTGTCCAATTCGGACTTCAAATGCGCCCTTTTTTCCAAAAATATGGACTGGATTCTTCTCAAGCTAGAAGTTGTACCGGTCACTAAAATGCCCATCCCCATGTTCACTGGCCCTGCTTCAGTCGAAATGATCCAGAAATTGGAATGAGGATCGTCAGGAAGATATCCGGCGCCGTTGTTCGATCACCTTTGTAGTTCGTTCCGGCACACCGAATCAAAAATTCACTTCCGAGATGGGTCGGCTCGAGATCATACCACCTCCAACTGTCAATTGGTTCTCCCGTAACAATCCCAAATCTTTGTTATTGACAAATAGCTTCAAATTTACACCTGATCGCTGATTGCTTGTCAATGCTCATTAATCTATATCCTGGCCTTGACCTCTTTAGTAAAATAATTCTCAAAAAAAGTCAAATTCAAAAACCGGCAATGGAAGTGTAACATTCTATTGATGTTTGACCGGAGTACAGCCTATTGTTGGGATTAGAGATTGGTAAAGACCGGTAAATTTCGGTAAATCAACTTTGATCGTAATTGGATTGGGCAGGGCAAATTTTGTTCGAATTCATACCCCCAAAGAATCTGACCTATTTCCTGATTCAGTGACTGTGTTAGGTGTTTTGATCAGCCCCTTCCCACCAATTCACCATCTCGGACCATTCGAAACGGAGAATAGCTTACTTCTCCAATCTCTGCAAGTTATAAATAGACACCGTATTTCACCTTTACAATAGTCGTTATTTCTATCATTTTTGGATTCTTGTATTTCCTAAAAAACTCTCGAAGCATTAATTGGCTCTGGGCGATTCTTGATTATCGTGAGGGTCACTCCATCGATTCCTGAAGAGCTTTTCCGTTAGGATCTGTCAAGGAGTAGTCAAACGGTTACTTTTTGGTGGTAAGATCCGAGGGAGATTTGGAAAAAGTAAAACTCTCCTCAATATCCCCTGCTTTAAAGTGCCCTTGGGGAGTTCATACTCTATTTTCTGTATCGACACTTCGCTGAGAACCAAACATCTCCTGACTCTTTCCTCCAATATCTTCCAGGGAAGCATTAAAACTGCAGACACCGAACACAACTACTTTCATTTGTAAACAAACGCACCTCACTCATTCAGTGATGAAATAGGTGTTTTCTTGGCCTTCGCAAGAATGCAATTTCATTCAAGAAAATCCACTCCCTTTGATTTTCTTAAGGCTTCATCATTAGACACCTCCACTAATAGCGTTTTGATTCATGGAATTAGTAAATCCTCCAGTAGGAGCAGCAAAATCCTATTTTTCAAGGTTTTCGGTGTGGAAATCATACGGCCGAGTCAAAAAATAGTCACCAATTCTGAGGCTGGACCTGCAGCAGTTGTTAGCCGAGCATTTGCAACTCGAGCAAAATAACCTGTCCCATCATCTTTTGGGGTTGAAGACCAGAAAATACTTTTCGATTATCCTGGCAGATTCGGGTCAGTGACTCGACTGGTGCCAGGACCTCCTGAAACTAATCGGGAATTGGGCGCCAGCGATCAAAATCCATCATTTCCACTCGTCATTGTTTTTCCTACTACCAAAAAACTCATACCTGAGCTTACCACTTTCCCGGGCTCTATGGAAATAGCGTTTTGGTTACTAAGTCTGTACTACTCTGGGAAATCCTCCTTGCTTATTTTCAGCTATATTTTCCAAAATTCCCAACTCATCAAAACCTATTTCCGATGTATTCCGCCTGAGAGTCCCGGCTTCATTTGTCCTTTGGAATAGCAAGAGATTCATCAAATCCTTCCTGAGTAAAGACAGGAACATCTGCATCAAAAAGAAAAACATGAAAATTCCATCTGCTTCCTGTTGATGCATCTCCTCCATAGCTGAAGTATCAAAGATGCTTTTGATCCCAAATACAGAAGGGAATGGGATATTCAATATAAACGTAAACCACGTTGGTGTATTTTGATTCTCGGTAGTCGTGAAAAACCCCATCGATCAATCTTAGGCATTCCCCAAAACTGGTAGATCCTTGAGATCGCGAAGAGCCATCAAAAGGCTCACAATAGGGAATCCTTTTGGCCATAGGAATTGTTGAGATGAGGGAGTATGTAAAAGAATGATACGACAGAGATCGATTCTTTAGATTTTTTGGTTGTTGTGATATCAAAAAATATAATGGAATCTAAGTAACACAAAAAAAGCTTTCAATTTGTGTTGAGAAGCTTTAATTTTTATTCTCAATATTGGTTGCTCTCGGTCCGGACCGATTTGGGACCAATTTTAATGTGACGCCCAGCTCATTTTCCAAAATTAAGATGACATAAATCTTGTAATTCAATTGGAAAGGCATCATAATCTTCTGATTCCTTTTAAGGAAGTATTCCAGCCTTTCATAGCTGAGTATACTGGCTTCCACGTCCCCAAAATCCAGAAATCTCAAACTCAAAGCGATCGATGCGCTCCAACCTGTTGGTAGCTTATTAGTGGGTACAGAATTTTATTTCCTCCAAAAATATTAAGTACATTCCCCCTCATCATGATATAACCTTGTGTGAAACACCATTGATTCATAATTGGGCGTAACCGCAAGTGGATGATCTAACCAAACCACATCTTGCAGAGGGTCGGCCAGTGGTTAGCTTCCAAATTCATGTTTCCTTCCTTTACGCATTGCTCTACCGATCATCGAAAAGCTCGTTTGGAAAAAGGACGACTGCCGACTCGTTGTAAATATGCTTTGAGATGGGCCAAGACACCTCTCCTATTTTGGATGGAGCTTACACCTAATCTCTGTACAGTGCCCAGCAGTCCATTGTGCTTGCTATTGTCACCAAAGGATACGAACCAAAGTCCAATATCTTAAAAGTGAAACCCTTGTTTCACCTTCAGCTAAGATTCTTTTATTTGAAGCTAAAAGGCATCGTTCATAATATTCAACTATCAATCAGATTCATTGTTTTTGAAAAAACAACAAGCAGCAAAATAAACTGCTCCTCATTTCTGCAGTTAAATGCATCAGTCGGTTGATTGTAAAACGAAAACAGTGTTGTTTTATGCTTTCGAACTAAAAGTCTGATTATTTCTCTTTGAAATTCTGGATTCAGAATATTCTTCCAACACGCAAGGCAGTTCTTGGCCAATTTTATCTTGGTAAGTCGTCCAATTCCTTCTCAGGAGTAGATCAATTTTTTTATCCCCTTTGGGCGTTTTCCATAGCTGCATTCAAGGGCTTATGAGTAGGTATTATGATTGTTAGGGCTGGTCTTAGAGATCACCAAATTCTTTCATGTAGTCCCAATGGAGAATTTACCTAAATCCACGATTTCCTTTTTTAGAACAATTGGGTTCTAATTACTACTCCGATTGCCCAATAAGTAGTTTAGAATTTGGGAGGTGGTCTTAAAATATGCCCCGATGGAATCTGATATAGGACATGCTTTAATCCCATCAAATTTTCTAACGGTATGTCAGCATTTGCCCGCCTTGGAAATCGTGCTTACGATCTCATTTTAGGCGCTAAACATACTTAAAGTTTTTCCTTTTCCTTCATCTCCCACTGGAGACCAGAAGTAACATCCATCTTCATTTGATGTTCGGTCTGAAACGGTTTACTAAGTCTTTTTGAAGCGTGAATTTGCGATAAGCCATAGAAAACCAAGCGATTGACAGGATCAATTATATTATTCAGAATCAGCGTCTATTGCCACCAATTTCGAGAAGATTTGGAGCTGTGCGCTATATGTTAGGAGTTCAAATGACTTCTTAAAATTCTTCCACAAGAGTCACAAGCACTGTAACAACAACATCATTATTCAGCTTCGGTGCATCGCTTCAAGCAGTTCCTTTCGACATGGCTCTGCAAGTGCTTCTGCCTGCTTAAGGAAAAAACATATACAACCTCTAACATTTACGCCATATTGGTGTTAAGCAATAGGTTAAATAATAGAGAGCCTATTACGATTGAAACTTAAGAAATATACCTACACTTCGCTTCAAGTCAAACCAACAAAAATTTTATTGCTCCTATCTTGAGGGATTGCACATCAGAAACAATATTTCAACAAGTTTTGGCCCCACTTCATCTCGCTGGGATTCACACTCGCCCCTCTCGAATAAAAGGTTATCTTGCTACCCAACCCTCCGTCCTCTTAGAGGTTGTTCAAATGCTCCACACGTTCTTCATCGACCCCCGGCTTCCTTCTGTTCAGCCTTCCCCCCTCACCTCCATTGGACCAATTACATCCGCCTTGTCCCTGCAACGACTTCCCATAAAGAACCTCAAGCGAACTCCATCGCACACTTACTTTGACGCTTCAGTTTCTCCTACCCGGCTCTTCTTCGCCATGCTCCTCTTCGCGCTTATCCCTCGCGACTCCGCAAACTTCCCAGCACCTCACTGCCCCCCCCCCCCCCCCCCAGCTATCACACAGATTAGCCATGATCATGTTGTTAGTTAGCCATAAAGACTTTTCAAAACTGAGCTAGATTTTACAAAACTGATAGACATTCGTCCACTCCATTCTACGAGAGATCAAGCGTATTTAATATACGTAGCCTACTTTCACACGATTTACATTTTTATTTTTTCATTACTATGTTCAAAGTGATTCTTCACACTCAAAATGACCTCCAGACTATTTAAATCTCTTCAAGTTTATAGCGTACGGCGCTCGGGGAGTCCTTCTATCACGCTTTTGATGTTCGAGGTAGCGGTAAAAAATTTCTTAACCTCTTCGCAAATGCCGGCAATATTCTAAAGGCATTTTATTGCGAGTTTTTCAAATATAACTCTACCTAAGCTATAAATGATTCATTGGATCAATCAAACCTCGGTAACCTTTTAAAATAACCTCCACCTTTGTTAGGTTTCAGTAATTAATTTATCCAAATTGACTTCAGTGTTATTTACATATAATTTAATCGTTTCCCTCGAAAATCCCAACAGCATCAGAGTCAACCTTTATGGAACCGCATATTTACTTTTCAATTACATTTGAAAATTCACTTTGGTCAGGTCATTAATTAAACCTACCCGAATCAGTTCCACGATCCGCAACCGTGCTAAAAAAGCTATTTCTTTTTGGGCTAGTCCATCGGGCTTTTATTACACGATTGCCATGATTAGAAACAGCTCTAAGGGCATTCGGGCAGGAAGTTTTCGATGGACTTGATGCCTTCATTCACGTAACAAATCCAAACACGTCATCCCCAGGGAAGTCGGATTGCAGAATTTTGCAGGACATTAGTAACCACATTCCCATATCCTCCCCTATCAGAGCTGATCATGATCAGGACCTTTGAGGCTTTTTATTTCTTTGGGTAATTGGAAGATTCATCTTTTACTTTTCCTGAGTTTCCTCTGTTTATAAGTTTTTGAGATTCCTTAAAAACTCCTTTGAAATGTTTGATCGTAGGTTGGGTCAATAATCCCTTTCCTTACCCGATAATAAAATTCATTTGATCTTCAACTCAAAGTACGGAGTTTTTCGATGTTTTCAGAGTTAAACTCCAATTTTCATCTGACTTGATCTTTGCTGAACGATTCCTTGCCATTCAGGAATTGACTGACTTTTCTCCTCACTATATCAGCATCCTTAATCTTGGCTTTTGGCCCTAGAAGGTGACGGACAATCGACAACCCATCTTTCTGTTGGTTCGTGGCTTATTAGGAAGTAAGAATTTCAACCTGATCTCCATTTTATTAGCTTATTGCGAAATAGGGGACTAGACGGTTGTGATTGGACTTTGAGCACGCGAAGTGAGCACTTGAGCAGGCCTACGTTGTGGGTATGGGTGTTCTCAGGAAATGCAGAAATTCGTAAAGGCAGTCGATCCAAGATTGGTAAAACGTTGAGGGCTCGCCTTCGGTGATACAAAGACGTCCGTCGTGAAAGGTGTGCCACGGATCATCCATCGAAATTTCGATTTGCCCCTTTTATTGTTCGCGATCGTTTTGATTCTAAACAGCCCCGAACTTGGAGTAAATCAATCAGTCTAGCCCTTTTGCCGAGCTTCTAGAGCGCTCTTGTTGCCGTGTAGTTTCCAGGTGTGGTTCTGCATAGCCGCTCGGCAAATTTATCATTCTGTCGCGTTCGGTAATCTTCACTTCACCATTGCCGTGTATTACTTCCATCACAGTTGGTGTGGAGTGTTGTATCCATTAGACCTCGGTTGTACTGATTCAGTCCCGGAGACTATCTGATTTGGCTCGATAAAAATCCCCCTCGCTCAACGCTCGGAATCTACACCTGCACCAGTCGGGCTTTTTCATTTTTTCAACTTCACTTTTCCAAAATGATCCGTACTGCAAAAGATTCATAAGACCTCTTCAAATGGGACATACCCTGCTTTTTCATTTTGTTGAAAATAGATAGACCGGACTTCGGTCTTCCTATTGATCACAGAAACTTAACCCTGGCGTACAGCTCGTTCCTCAATATTAGGCTGAATAAACTATATTGATAAACTTATCACGGTTAGGACTGAGACTCATTATTTTGAATATTACAATATATTCATTGTAGGTATTTGGGTCTGTAAACTTTAGAGTATTAATTCTTCACATTCTGATTTGATCGACTTATACCAATCCAAACGGTGCGCTAGCCGGAGCCATAGGATACATGTCTCCGAGGGCCTAATCTTGAGCTGGGGTTTCTCGCGCGCGGCCTCTCACATACAACGCAGCTCCCTCACTTTATTTCATCGCCATCCGCAAGTCTTTATCAAAATGCCTCGAGGACGTCATCAGAAAGAGGTCGAGAAGCATTTTTCGGAAGTTGCTCAGCTTGCTGCGAACTTCACATAATCAAATAACAACAGCTATTTTGAGTTCAATCCATCCAAATGATCGTCATCACTTTGTAGCCAAATCCGCTTCAATTATCTTCCAACTCCAAATCAGTATCTTCGACCACGTCATGAAGTAATTGCTGCACAATAGAGGTAAGTACAGGGCCCAATTTGCTTCCACGCAAACGAGGCGCTACTTTCCAAAGGGATGATAGAGGTATAAGGTTCGCGCTGACTCTTGCTGCGCATATCTGTATGGAGCTTCCAATTGAGATATTGAAGCTTTCTTAATCAATTTAGCAGTTCTCCTTCGTTCAGATGAAGGGTTTGGCGCTTGCTTAGAGTAGCCGTGCGGTATCGGTGTTTAATATTTCTTTTCGCTTCTGTCTGGTCTAAAGTCTGAGGCTTGGGAGCAATACGTTAGAATTAGAACATGTAAAAAATAATAGGCGATAGGCAAGCCCTTTTTGATTTCTTTTTTTTCTGTGATAGCTCTTGTCTAAAATATATTAAATGTCCTTACATTATGCAATCCACAATCAACAACAAAACGGAAAGAGGAAGTCTTATTCCAATTGTTTTGAGATGTTTACTAGCGGATGTTGGGAAAATTTGAGTAGACATCACTAGACTTAGGATATATTATAGGCGCCGCGAGGAGGGGGTTCGAGTCCCCTCTATCGTACGATTACTCAGAACCTCAAATCACTTGACTGTTTTACAGCATTGTGGTTTGGGGTTTTATAGTTATAACTTTATTTTATATTTTTAGAGCATTGGATACATTAGACAAGCATTCTGTTAATCAAGCTTCAATTAAATTAAACCTTATCAGACAGCAACGCCCATACCCAACTAAGGCCTAGAAGCAAAACTTAAGCGATCACGCCCGAAAGCAAAATTCAAAGGGAATTCTAGACCGGAGAAACGGCACGATATCTATGGCTGAAAACAACATCGTTATGGCACTTCGTTTTGGCTTGCAGAAATAACCAGCATTTCTAGGCTCGAGTCATTGAACGGCTACCTGAAAGACGCCAAACCCTTCAAAATTCCTTAGGGTGCATCACTTCCAGTACGCAAAAACAGGAAGAAAAACGATCGTACTGTGAAAACCAAAATAGAATTTTGTATGTTTGACTTACTCAATATCGGCTTTTGTCGATTTGCCCTCACCTCAGCAGTTGCCTCTTGACAAAACAATACAAGCGAACGTGAGAGTGATAGTTGCGAAGGTGGGACCGAAAGAGGTTAATGGATGGGGACTGTGGGCCACAACTCTTTGTTTCAATAGCGGAAAGAGTAAAATCCGAGGAGAGGTAAGTGGAGGGCAGACGGACTCCGGTATATGTGGTGGAACTTAGCGGCAGCAAGTGCCAGCTGAGGTTGTAGAAAAATCAGGTTTCTGTAGATGTATGACTAACAATCACAAAAAAGATTGCTGACACATAAATTTTTTTACAGTGGCATCAGCTAAAGACGCTGTAATCGATGTTTGAAGACACAGGAAGTGAAGAAGGATCAATGGGAAGATAGCTTTCGTTTGGAATACACAAGAGGAAGTGATCGGGTACTTGGCGCGATGGACTTTTACAGTTAAAGATATCAATAGACTGATAAGGCTGAGGATGAACAGAATTTTTTTGGATAAAATCTTTCGGCCAGATTTAGTAACTTCATCTGAGGAGGAGTTTATGCTACAGTCAAAGAGATACTCTTCTAAGGTAATCGTACTGACCGAATAAAAGTAATTCACTGAAGAGGAATTGAAGAAAGAACTAACGTCAAAAGCAAAATCGATCTTTCCTGTATAACCTTCTCTAAACAGAATTGGTTGATTGTAAGCAAATAATAGGTAAAGTTACTTGTGGATAGAATCGTTAGAGAAGATATTCACTCTTAGCGAAGCAATTGATTTGGTCATTGATTTCAAACCATCTTGCAAACTGAGTATATAGATCCAGGGCAGAACGATGTATGGTAAGTCTTTGAAAGAGCACTCTAAACAATGGTAAGAGGTCCAAGTTTGGTGGGCATTGTTCCGGGCGCGTAGGCTCGTCAGGATGGAGAGTGAGGCGTGGATGGCTGGGTGGTTTGTCGACAATTCACCTGAAAGGTGAACGAGGCACCCAGGCCACTCACTCCATTGACATCGCCTCTACTTCAGTTTCAGCCCAATCGATCCACAGGTTCTCTCCTTTCTTGCTACGAACAACTCCCAGGCTTCAAACGTGGAGGCGACACACACACACACTCCAGTCTAGATGACGTGTGCAGAACTTTTAGCAATAAGTAATTTGCGCTTAAACACTCACACACACAAAAGCCCCCTTATTTCAATTGGGCCCTTTTTCTTAGTGTTTGGTACACTAAACCTACGTGGAGAGTGATCACAAAGATAGAATTCCAGGAAAGTACGCCATACCACAATCAAGGTGTAAGTGGACAGCTTTTGACCAGTATTTACGCAGCAATATTGAAAAATATGATCGTTTCGTAATCGAGGAGCGTACCTCAAAATTTTAGAGAAATCGAACGTATTCTCTCGCTTTAATCATGGATTCTTCATTATTTTCTAGGGAACTGGAATTGACGACATAGTGGCCAATATTATTGTGGCCCAAATTGCTATTTTATTAGAAATCAGTAGATTTCTAAGAAGGATGTTTTGTTGATAATGTCATTGTCCAGGTGGATCGGTGACTGCTGGATTTAGGAAATCAATAGATACCATGCAAATACATTTGGTCACTGAATTGTGGCTACGATTCTGTACAGGAATTCTCTGCTGCTCTCATGTGGATGCTCAGTATGCTTGTGGTCGGCTGCAAATAGATCTCTCAAGTCTGTTCTGCACTTAATACATTTGCACGATTGATGATTCTACTCTCAGCCATCTTTGGGGTTATGCGGACTAATCTAGTCGATATGGGGCGAAATATTCCCTTAAATTGATACTTTCAATTGCGTCAGGAATTTGTACAGATTCCTCGCAGACCACAAACTGGTAAAACTTACGAAGAAATTCGATAGAGATTACTGACAGAGATTATGGTAATAAGCACTAGAGGCTCAAAGCATATTGGCCTATGATGAAGTTTTAGTAAAAATATATCATACATATATTGGCACTTAAGTATTATACCTTGTTTCTCCCTCTTTCGTTTTTGCTTGGTTTAGAATAAGTGAAGACGTGGATTTTGATGGTGTCGGGTATTTCGGCACCATATTTTGCAATCATTGATAGATCAGGTTCCCCTTTGATATTTAGTGTGAGGATGAGTAGAAAACCATCAAAATAAAACCAGTGATCCAAACCTAAATTGCAAAGCTAAAGGAAACCTAGGAATTGACTGGGTTAATTATCTAGGTCCAATTATGTTATATTGGGTCAGTGATTGGCGAAAAAAAAACAGTCCTCTTACAGTCGCTGGTTTTAACCAAATCATTACCAAAAAACGGTTCTTTTTCAAAAAGGATGGAAAGACGATGTTCAAGATCGAGAAATCAAACCAATTCTAGGGCATGAGGTTGGGTGATTTACTGGTTACAGGTAAAAAAACTTATTTAGCTTAAAAACACTTGCTAAAACACTTTGAGGGTTTACCTTTTTGTATTGCTGATTTGCCACCGTACTTTTTACGAAGCCGTGTTTTATGGTTAGGAGAAGAATGTTTGTGGAAAAAGTAATTTCTACAAAGGGACTACTACAAGGCCGCAGGGGGGGACTTTTACCAATTGTAGAAAAGCAGGCCGAAAGGGTTATTTTAGGTGTTTATGATTGATCCTTTTCTTGCCCTGGGTTTTTTTTTTTTATTTTTTTGTTTTTTTT
>Ga0163217_1040842_pt1 | contig 12742 bp, 13 predicted proteins | sample SynspAceP_FD_185933 | JGI IMG/M metagenome (GOLD analysis project Ga0163217, IMG submission 185933) | Saline lake microbial communities from Ace Lake in Antarctica - Synechococcus sp. Ace-P (PacBio error correction) | ecosystem: Environmental > Aquatic > Non-marine Saline and Alkaline > Saline ... | reverse complement strand
CCATTCCCCCAGCTCAACAGTGGCGATTGTGTTGTCCCGTGACGAGTACCTTCGTCGGTATAAAGGCCGCGCCTGAGAAATGGAAGGCAGAACGAATCAATGGAAGGGTTTATTTGATGAAAACGCACTTCGGTGAATTCCGCCCATGGAGATCCGCATTCGGTACTGAATTTTTGGCCTCAGCACATTCGCGAAGCATGATCCAATCTCATTTTCCGGTCTCGGACACGCGACTATTTATCCGGGGCGGATCGTGAACCCCAACCTGATTTGTCGTTTACGTCTTCAGGGAAGGAGTCAAGCGCAACTCAATCAGACGGCTATCTCGTGGCCCGCCGAGTTGATCATGAGATCGCGCGTTTCTTCGGGCATTACGACTGTGGCGAAAAACGTGATGTGTACGAGGCCGCTGGCGTCGGGGAATTACTTGTCTTGAAACATTGAACGTTGAAACGTTGCGAAGGTCGCATCGAGGTCGTGGCACCAAACGATGGCAAACCGTTTTGTCGATGTGACTCGGGATTGGCAATGGTTTTTAAGAGTGTTCGCTTTCCCGGGCTTAGTGGCTCGATGTGAGCGTTGCGAGTGGCCGATAATCGTTTCGTTTATCGACGCTGAGACGAGGAATGAGACGTAGTTTAGGCTTGCCAGCCTGAAGATACTTTCTCGCTCAACGCAAACCACGACCGGGACACCAGAAAACACCAAAAAACCCAGCGTTCATGATGGATCTGGACAGAAAAATTGGGACAGTAAAAAGAATGGATGGCTGCGAAATCGATTCTCGGTGGTCACTTGCCATTTTTCTGGTCCCAAATGTTCTTTCATTTTTCACAACCAGAATTTCAGCGTGGGGCGATTGGCGAGAAGTGTCCATTCACTGGGCAAAGGTGAGTCCCACCTCCGCCACAACATCAATTCGACGTTGAACGTCTGATGTTGGCGAAGCGAGAAATGGATTCGCTTGGATTTCGCAGCATGACCTTGGACATAACGCGAAAAACGATCTGATTGGCATCAATGACCGTTTCAACAACGCTTCGCTGCCGACGCATCGCGCTCATTATGGCTCATCCGACGGAAGCGTGCTCAGACCCCAGATCGCAGGTTTTTCAAGGCATGCCCCCGTTCCAATGACTTGATGAAAAATCGCCTTCGGTGAACCGAAATCCCCGGGGGGGGGGGGGGGGGGGGGGGGTGGACCGGGCGGCAGCCATGACGCACCGCTTTGCAGAAGACGCTTGGCGACGAGATCTCCCTTTGTCGAGTAGAACCTCTGCATAGCTCGACTGCGTTTTTCTTCCGCTCACGTAGTCTACCGAGCATCCATTATCTCATGCACCAATCTCTGGACACTGAGTCATGCCTTAGAAAACTACGGGCACGCTTCCCGCCGATTAACCCAGACCTTCTGGCGAATGAGTTCCTTAAAAAGTTAGTCGCGTCCTTCACGGGACGCGGTGGATTGACGAATAGACGCGCGAAACCCGCTTTTGATTTACTTGCAGGCTGCAGCCTGCACTACGGGATTCCGAAACGCATTCAATCGCTGATTCGAAACACGTATTTCGTCCCGCGGTAGTCGACTCGGATCGTGGTGCCTTCGGCGATAGCTGCCCTTTTCAACACGCGGGCGCGAGCGGTTTTTGAATCTCGCGTTGATCACGCGTTATTGAGCGTCGTGCCCGTAAAGGACGCGTCATAAACCGACCCCGGCGATCTCATCGACGGCGGCGGCGGTCAATTCGAGCGAGAGGACGTTGGATGCCAAGCGCGATGCAGTTGTCGAGTTGCAATTCGACGATCCGACGAATCTGTTCCCGACGCAGCGGATGGAAAGAATGACGAGTCGTCGAATCCGGTGAGAAACTCGGGCAAGAACCTGGCCTTCACGCATCCTGCGACCGTGCTCGCATCTCGTCTTCATTCGCCGCCTTCCTTCCATTGACCCGCTGGATCACCTGGCTGCCCACGTTGTGTCATGGACGACACGGCGTTGGTTGAAATTGACGGTGCGTCCTTTGCCGTCGGTCAATCGTCCGTCATCGAGCACTTAACAGAATATTTGAAAACGTCCGGTGCGCTTTTTCCATTTCATCGAGGCAGGATCACCGCCATAGGACGACGACGGACCTCGGTTGAGTTGCCGCCCTCTTCATACCCGACGTAACCGGGAGGTGCCCCGATCAACGCAGACGCTGTTGCCGTTCCATGAACTCCTCATGTCGATCCGCACCCATGTGCCGGAATCGTCATCGAACATGACCTCGGCGAGTGCTTTGCACAACTCGGTCTTGCCGACACCGGTGCGGGCCGAGGAACAGGAAACATCCGATCGGACGATTCGGTCCTGCAACCCGCTGCGGCTGCGACGAACGCATCAAGGGACCGCGAGACGCTTCGTCTTGGACCATCACGCGTTGATTGCAAACTTCTTCCATCACGAGTAGTTTGGCTCGCTCGTTTTCCATCATATTTGCGAGTGGACCCGGGACGCACGGTCCACGCACTGACGACTTCGGCGATCTCTTCCTCGGTAAACCTTCCTTGCGGAGTAAACGACGTTGCTGCCCCCCCCCCCCCCCCCCCACTGAGCGGGGTTTTTTTTTCAGGGTTACCATTTTTTCTGCACCGGAGCGGCGTTGGTAGGTCCTCTTGTATCGCCTCGGCGGACTCGGCATCGTCGATCGCGATTTCTGCAACACGCGTTGCCGTGTTTGAACTCCAAACACTCGCCGATCTACAACCCCGGGCTTTCACCACGAAGTTGTTCTCTTTCGCATTCGGATCGAGTTTCGCCAAACCGATGTTGTAACTGCTCGTCCTGGACGAATGGCATTGGACATCATCAGCCCATTCTTTTCGGCTTCCATTGCTTCCCGCAAACTGGCCAGCTTCGGGCTTGATCGAATCCATTTCCTCTTCCACCCTCGGCGTGTTTTTCAACAGGCGGAGGCTTTCGGATCATCGGCGAGTGGCGCATGCGGCGAGCTTCAGTTGACGCAAACGCCGCCTGCAACCGATCGATCGGTTCGGACGACTTCCTTTTCCATTTGCGAAACGACTGGCGCTCCGTCGATCAGGTCGATCGCTTTATCGGCAGGAATCGTGGCGATGTAACGGCTCGACAGATTCGGCGGCGGCGACGAGAGCGCTTGTCGGTGATCCGAAACAGGGAAAAGCCGTGTGCGATCTAACGGGATTTCAGCCGCGCAGAATCGCGACGGTGTCTTCAATATTCGGTCACCCACGAACACGGGTTGGATCGTCGTTCGAGAGCGGCGTCTTTTTCGATTTGTTGTCGGTACTCGTCGAAGCGTGGTTGGCGCCGATCAGCGCAGTGACCCGAGCGAGTTCGGGTTTGCAGCAGGTTGGCCGCCGTCGGCCGGAGCCTTCCGCGTTGCCGCACGACGACGAGATGCAGTCGTCAATGAACAGCACCACGCCGCCATCGGAATTCCTTGACCTCACGTAAAAACGGCTTTGAGTCGGTTCTTTCGAAAATCGGCCACGGAATTTCGCCCGGCCACGAGCGCGCCCATGTCCAGCGAAATGACACGTTTGCCTTGAAGATCTGGGCACATCCGCCTTCGAAAAAAATTACGCAGTTGCTGAGTCCCTTCGCATGGCGTTTTGCCCACGCCCAGGTTGGCCGATCCAGGACTGGATTGATTCTTGTTGCCGTCGCGACAGGACTGGATGACCACCGCCGGATTCTCGTTGTCGCGATCCGATGACGGATCGAGTTTCCGGTTTCCCGCGAGCTGGGTGAGATCGAGCCTACTTTCGAGAGCTGATTAGGTCGACTGCATTGGATCAGTAACCCGCGCCGGGCCTCGATTTGGCTTGCCGCTTTCACAAATCGTCGGCTGTGACGCCGGACACGAGAAGCAGGTTCTTGGCTTTTGTTTCAATCCGGGCCAGCCCGAGCAGCAGGTTCGGGCTGAGTAATTCATCCTTGAGCGACTTGCCCTTCGTCGGACGCTGGAAACACCTGCCTGAACTGTCGAGCTTGACGCGCGGGTGCCACCGCCGCTTTGCTGCGAGCGGCCAGTTTTTTCGAGTTCGGCTGGCGATTCAACGATTGCAGAACGCCCGGTGTCGACTTAAGTTGTCGAGCATCGGTTTTGGTGATCCCGCCGGATTGCGTGAGCGCTGGCGGCGAGCAAGTGGCAGCGGCTTGATTTCCGAGTTGCCCCGCCGCGGCAGCTTGTGCCTGCGCTTCGCCACGCGTTTCTTGGGCTTGCGTGGTCAGTTTATCAATACGAAAATGCCATTGAGACCGCTCGAGAGAAGGACGTGTGCGTGTTGTGTGTGTGCAGGAAAAAGGCGCAGCTCCCTTACCATTGCCGTTCAAAGGCCATCGCAAGACTCGCCAAAAGGGTAGAATCAGTATCGTGGGAACGACGTCGATGAGTTTCCCGTGTTACTAACAACCGTGGCTAACGGGCATCGCTAACTCAAAGGTGCTCGAAAGCGAGAGGCCAAAAGCTAACAGCAATCGCCCAAGCGCTTAAACTCACTCCTTGACTTCAAACTCGGCGTCGACCGCGTCGTCGGTCGTCGTCTTTGCCGGCGTCGGCACCGGCGGCGGGCCGTCACCGAGCTTCGGCTGCACTGGTTTCTCGTTAACATACTTGCGAACCCTGTGCGAGGCGGCGGTCGATTTCGTCCGAAGCGCCTTGAAAATCGCGGCGAGGTCTTCGCCTTCCGCGGCGGTTTTGACCTTTTCGATCCGCGTTCCATCGGTGCCTTATTCGTCTCGGTGAGTTGTCGGGTTTCTCGGTCATTCTGCTTATCGACTTGATAGACCTGTTGGCTGACCTTGTTCCTCGCCTCGACGAGTCGAACTGGACGTTTGTCTTCATCAGCGTTGACCGGCCGTCTTTCCGCATTTTGATCGCATATCGTCATCGGACAGCGCACCGCGTGTCTTTGATCTCGACGTGGGATTCCTTCCGGATTTCAGTTCTTTGGGCGAGACCGCCTGAGATGCGTTGTTGATCATGTCAAATTTGACTTCGATTTGCCGGGCACACCTCGCGGCGAAGGGGGAGCCCGTCGAGTTGAACTCGGCGAGCAACCGTGTTCGCGTTCGCCATTTACCGTTCGCCTGAACACCCGCACTGGTGACGGCGCGTTTGGCCGTCGCGGCGGTGCAAAGACGTTCTTCTTTCTGCTGGCACGCGTCGTGTTACCGTTCGAACGAGCGCAGTCATCACGCCGCCTTCGAGTTTCGATACCGAGTGTCAACGGGGTACGTCGAGTAACAACACACCGTCCGGTCGCCCGCCAAAACGCTTTTACCCTGATCGCGCCCCGATCGCAACGACTTCGTCCGGCGTGAACCACCTTGGTGAGGTTCCTTGCCGAAGATTTCTTTGACGGTTTGACGTACCCTTGGGCACGCGGGTAAACTCACGACGAGCACCCCAATCTCGTCGATGTCACTGAGGGCCAGCCGGCTTCTTTAAGAGCATCGAGCACGGGCCACGGCAAACGTTCGGACGAGTTTATCGCATCAGTCTTCGAACTTCGAAACGGCTTGATCTTCATCGTCAGGTGCTTCGGTCCCGACTCGTCCATCGTGATTGAAGGCAGGTTGATGTCGGTTCGGCAACGTGGCTGATTTCGTTTCTTCGCCTTCTCGCAGGCTTCTTGCAAACGTTGCAACCGCCATCGGCCGGGCGTACGCAGGTCGAGCCGTTCTCGGCCGTTGATTCTCGCGGAGTAGTGGATCAACGCTTCGTTTCGAAAATCGTCACCCCGAGGTGTGTATCACCGAGTCGCAGATGCACCTGGAAGACGCGACTCTCTTGGTCCTCGTCACCACTGTCGGCACTTCGATGACGAAACATCGAACGTTACCACCGCCGAGGTCCGAACACGATGATCGATTTCATCTTCTTCTTGTCAAACGAGCCGTAAGCGAGGCAGCAGCGGTCGGTCGTGATGATCGTGCGACCTTCGAGACCGGCGATTTGTCCCGCAATTCCTTGGTGCTTGGCGCTGCGCGTCGTTTGAAGTACGCCGGCACGGTGATGACCGGCTTTTTAACCTTATGACGAATAGGCTTCGCCGACTCTTGAGTTTGCGAAGGATTTTGGGCCGAGATCCTGCGCGTGTATTCGCTAATCGCCGAACTTGGATTTTGGACCGTAATGCCGGGGCCACCGGTGATCCCGTAGGGCCAACCATTTTTTCTTCCTACTCGACTTCGTTGTGCCGACGGCCATGAAAACGTTGGCCAATAGACGGTCCGTTTTCGGAGTTGGTGACGGGGCTTGGCGTCGAGGCTGGTTCGCGACGATTGGTGTCCGTTTTGTCGGTGAACGCGACGACGCTCGTGTCGAGCCGGTTGCCTTCGGAGTTCGGGATCCACTTTCGGCTCGCTGCCCTCCATGATCGCGACCACCCGACTATTGTCGATGCGAAGTCGACCGATGATTCTTTTCGCCTGTGCCATATAAAGTTCTCCGCTGAGAGTGTGGCCCCGAAGGTGTTTATAAGAAACGGGCGTTGGGTTGATAGAGTTGAGGGTCGCCGGTGGTGAGGAGTCAGCCTTTTCCAGACGGAATCCTTGGAAGCAAGAACCGTGCCAGAAGCGGTTGTCCCATCGCGTCAAAACGGGCACACCCTCGAAAACCACCGTCTTTACCGCTTTTTTCACGTCTTGGTGTCGCGAAAAAGTTTGCAGGAACAATTTGGCAGGAATTGTGCTTTCTGAGTCATCGGCCAAACCAGGCGGATGTGCCAAAAACGGCAAGCCGGAGTCCTCGTTTGCCCCGAGATGCCAACCTTTTCGCAAAACGCACCTTGGATCGCCCGTGGTAAGCAGAGTTCGGGAATTCATGCGCATACCTCATTGAGCCGTTTGGCGTTAGCCCCGGTTCCATGTGTGAGACACGTGGCTAACGCCAAAACGGCTTAATATCCCGAAACACGTTCCCGAACCTGGCTTAAAAGCCCTCGATGAGCTACGGCTTCTCGTGTCGAGTGCGATTCAATGCGGGTTCGCAGTTTGTTCATCTGGGCATTTCACCAAGATGCCGACCATGGCGATCGCCACGAGCCCCAGGTGCAACCAGTGTCCGAGCCAAGAAAAAGATGAGGTGATCACCCCGGCACCTTTGCAAGGTTGCCTTGGCAAACGAGTGTCGCGTTTGTTGTCCGCTGCAAAATTTTCGCAGTTCAGCCGCAAGTTTTCGTTTGGTTTCCCATCGGATCAGGGGATTCGATTCTCTTGCTCGGGCATCCTCGGTTCCGTCCCCAGCTCAACGTTCGACACCGCCGAAAGCGGAGGCCGAGCACGTGCGCATCCCTTTGCAAAACTTGAGGTAAGAAGATCGAGACAACCACGAGAGGAGAAAAGCTCCTGTCCGATCGCAAAGAAAACGAAAGAAACGGCTCGGCACTCTCATTCATATGGTCAGAACCAAGAAACACAAAAACGCCCGCGATGATCAAGATGCTAATCGCCAACCGCGACAGAAAATAAAGTGGCCCGCGTTTTGCGAACCACCACCGACCAAAGACAAGGGAGTTCTCGTCATCGAGGATCGATCGGAATTCGCATGCGGTGCGCGAGAAACGGATTGGCTCAACGGGATGATCGGGCATTGGTTTTTTTTTCGTATTTCAGGCTTGTATGTTTGTTGGATTTTTCATTTTTTCTGCCCTTTCTCTCTGCCCCGCTTTTTTTCTCACTGCCTTGAACAGAGAACTCGCATTCACCATGAAGTTTCTTTTTTGCGAAATAACGGCTCGGACCGTGCAGAAACGTTTGGCCCTGGATTAGTTAGATAGCGACCTATTCTTCGCGAATTTTTTTTCTGACGGTGATTTTTGCTGTCCGTGAGTGACTTGCAGGCTAGCAGCCTTGCACTACGGAGGGCATTGCCGGAGTTTCATAGACCAGCGAGAGCTGATTGTTCGGGTTCGCGACCTTCCAATCGATCGCTTCGGATGAGTTTGAAACACTCTACCGGATCACATGCAAACGCCATTTTTGAAAGACTCACTCGCGGCCGCTCGATCGGCGCCGCGATCGCAGATTTCTCATGTATTGCGAAATGCCGTCGGTTCGATTCCCGATACGAGTTGCGTTGATCGATTTGGAGAGTACCGCCGCGAAACTTTTCCCAGCCGGGCGGCTGAACAGGTCCGCAGCGAGGTACACGGAACCACCTGGCTGGCTTTGAACCAAACGGTTCTCAATGAAAAAGTCGACGCTCGACGGCCGCGAAGATGCTGGGCGTTTCCACGGCAGCATCGTTGCCAGTTGCCCGACGCCACGATCGCTTCTGCCGAGAAGAGATTGGGAGCGAAACCAGGGCAAAGCCGTTGCGAACACCGAGAAGTGCTGAAGCAAGCAATCGCCAAACACAAGCGAGAACAAGAATTTAGAGACCAAGAGCAGGGCTCCGAATTGAACGGCAAACAGGCACAACAAAAAAGTGAAGGCAGCCATCCTCGATAAGTTTCGACAGTTGCAAGGCCTTTGCGTTCTATCTACGGAAAGAACTGGCTTCCAAACACAATTGACCGCAGAGGCAAAGGACAGGCAGGCGGAGAACCGACGTGGCTAACGCGAGGTTACTGTTGAACAAAGGAGCAGTGAAATCAATAAGACCCAAGCCGCAGTCGCGAAAGCTCAAGCCGAATCTCGAAACGAAGGCTCAAAAAGAAGTGCTTGAGATGCAGGACAAAGTTGGCTCGACAGAACGACGTTTTCTATTCTCGCACCCAGGCTTTGCCCTGCGATGATCTGACGCGGCCGACTCGGGAAAACTCGCGAACGGTTTCGCGTCCTCAGGAGCGGGGTTGAAGTGCGAGAGGCGGAAACAACCCTTTTTTTTTTTTTCCGTCCCCCAAAGGTTTTTTTTCAACAAAGGGGCCGAACGCAAAGCACTGAAAAAGCAAATAGAAGAAAAGCGACGGCGAATCGCGGAGAAGAACATGTCTCTGAAACAACCCGCAAAAACCCGATTACTGCGCGGCAGTGGATTCGATCAGGAAGACCGACCGTCATGATTCAACACTCAGCCGCACGTAGAAAGGGGTTTAGCGTCCATACAAGCGGCAACTGGAAGTCCGCAAACAAGCAAACTGCCGAACCCGAGGCCGAATTTGGAGAAAACGATCATCAAGTGCTTTCGACTCAGAATCCAAGCTGCCGCAATTTCAAACACCGTACTCAGACGAGACTTCTTGCCATGGACGCAAGTCGATCGGAACAAGGGCGCTGACGCCTTTGAAGCATTGCGGGCGAAACACCCGTGGGAAGAGCACGGAAGCCGAATTGGAGCAACTCGGAATTCTGCTCGACTTCACGAGAATCTCAGTGATCCATCTACCGCGAATCGATCCGTAGCCAGCGATTCTGGCGAGACGAGCTTGATCGAGACAGAGACGCACAGGCTAGGACCGACGGGAATCAAAAAAAACGGGATCCATCATTTCTTCGAAGCAGAGCAGAAACTCTTTTTGAAGCTCTTGAAGTGGGCACCGGTTGGGAGCGATTGTGCCGTGAGTCTTCCATGGGGTTACCGGTCTCCCCAGTAATTGTTCAAGAGGCTGATTTGTTCCCGCGATCACGCCCTCCTGAGACCTTCTTGACGAGCTTCGTCGGCCCATTGCTGTGCGATCGTTGGATCAGTCGTTCTCCTTTGTCTTTGGTGTCACACGGAACCGCGTTGGACCAAGTCAGCCGGTCAACCTGGTCGTGCCTGGCAAAGTAAATGATAAATTTCCGAAGGAACGCCACCCTTCCTCCTGTCCGTAATTCGCAACGCACCATCGCCATCAATTTCGAGCACTCGATCACTGAGTTTAGGTCGTTACGGATGATTTTAGCACCAACAAGAATCGGTTTCAAATCGGCCTTCATCTTGGCCTGAGTTTTCCTCATCGACAAACCGCTCAGATCAATCAAATCGAGGTCAAAATGAGATTGTATCGCTGAGTTCCAGCGGTGCTTTGATGATAATCGATCGAGCGTCCGTGGACGCCATGGCTCCACTGTTTTCACCGTGGTAAACCACCAACGGAATAATCGCAACAGCGGGAAGACTGTCGCGAAAGGCCGCTGCCTCCCAAATCCGAAACCATGTACTTTAGTAGCTGAAACGGAAGTCATCCGATCTTGTCTTAAGCTTTAGTGCTCGGTCAGAACATAGACCAGAACGGTTTCATCGCTATCGATGTGATTGAGCGGAGACAGCAGATCGGAACTGTCTCACGCAGTTCGTCGTCGACAAAACTGCCGCTGACCAGACCCAACGAATCAAGGATCGAGGTCGCTTAGCGTGGCTGCGGGCAGATGATTTGGCGAAAGCAAGGCGGCGCCACTCCAGCCGAGAAAAGGTCTGCCCAAGAAAAAAACCGATTGTGAGCCCCCAGCGTCGTTTTCGTCGTTCATACGAAAGGCTTAGCCGTGGAGCCGGTGCCGTGTTTAGCAGTCAATGAATTGACAAGTGCATTTAGCAGTGAATTTTCCGACAGAAAAAGAGACAAGCTGAAAAATTTTTCTGTTCGTAAAATTTTCGCATCATTTTCATTTCCGTAAACCGCCAACTCGATTGAAAAATTCGAGAGCAGAAAACCTTGTCGCCGCAAATGAAACGCCCTCGTCCCATTCCCAGAGCTTCCGTTCGCCGTAGGTGGAGAGCTTTCGCTAAACCGTGATCGCCAGGCATCACGAAAAAAAACCCGCGGCATTCGGCTAACGTACTCGTCTCGCGTCCTTATCTCCCCGCGCCGCATCGCCTCCATGGACAACCGAACTCGTTTTCTCATACGACCGTGAAATCTGCGCGCCTACTTGATCAGCGCAAGCAACTCGTTGCCGAGCAGGGGCAGCGAGCCCGACTCGGCGGTTCGTTTTGGCCCTTTCGGCTCTCGCGTCGTTGGAAGGAAATATTTCCGCGAAACGTTTGTGATTTCGTCGGATCCCCCGCGGTCCCGGCGGGCACTCAACTGCGGGGCTCTCGACAGCAACCGGATATTGACCGATCCCCGGCCGCCGCTCGATTCTCCGCACATCGTCTAGCCTGCTACCAAGCGTCCGTCCGGTGCGGGCGACGTTCCTCGGACCATCGACAGTACAGCCATTGGCGGCGATCGCGTACTTCGGCGAGGGCATCGATCTGTCCCCGTGGCATCGATCGACCGTTGTTCGAACGGTCGAGCGGGGGCGATTGCCAATATGGGAATTCGTGCCAATCGAAAACAGCCACCGACGGGCGGATCGTCGACCACGCTGGAAACTCGCTGGCGGCGAGTCAACATTCACGGCGAGTTATTCTCGCGATCCATCACAATTTGATTTCACTAGCCCCCGCAACGAAATCACCGGAGGTCATAGCAAACCGCAGGCATTATCCCAGTGTCCGGATGGCTGGCGCGGAAATTTGCCCGCCGCGCGACTGGCGAAACCGCCTCCACGACGGCCGCGCAGAGTCCGGCGGCGAGCACCGCGGGCATTCGCGGCGTCGCCAGTCTCCCGCCGCGACCCGGTAGGTTGAAACGTGGTCGACCGCTCCATCGAAGACAAACCGGAACAACATCACCGTTTCCGCGGTCCTCGGCTCAGGTGCCCGAGCGAGCTGGGGACGACAAAAACACGCTGTTATTTGGTTCGTCGGAACAGCCGTTCGGGAGCCCTCGCGGACGTTGATGGGAAAATCTTGCGAGACCACAATTGAATTTGACGTGGATCGAGTTCTTTCCCCCGTCCAGGACGCCCGAACGATATTTTTTATCGTCGAGTTTCCCGGCCATCAAGCCGACGATCGGTGCCGGCGTGATTTTCACCACACTTGCGGAGCCAAACGCAGCATCTCGCAGTTTCTGGCAGGCTATCCGAGCAGGCAAATACGAGCGCAAAAGTAAGGGTTTTGCCGAGTCGTCTTTGCGATCGAAGAGCGTGGTTTCCGCTACGTTCCTGGAGTCCGGATTGCGTCGGCCACGACGCCAAAAAACCGCACGTCTTGCATGGATGCTCCCGTGTTGGCCCCAATCGAGCTTTTCGCCATTATCGAGTTCTTGCCCCGGCCACCCGAATCCCTTTCTCAGTCGAAGCGGGTACGGATCGTTCGTGATACGGATGCTGGCCGAATCTGGACGCCATTCGCTGGCCGCGCATCGCATCGCGTCCACCCCCGCGGTCAGGGCCGCGGAATACGCGCCGCCTGTACCGGCAAGCATCGGTTTTTAAAACAGGGGTTAGGAAAGGCCGGGCTGGATCGCACAGAAGATTCGGTCGCGACGTTGCCAGCACTGTTCCCCCTCGCATTTCCTTTGCACCCCTCCGAAAGCGATCCACGGTGATTTGGGACGGGTTCCAAAAAAAAACGATGTCTGTGATCGCGTTCTCTAATTTCCGGACAAAGCGAAGAAGTCGTTCCGGTCTGCGAACAATTTTTAAGAAAACCAAAAGCCGGCTTGCTTGATCGCGATCAACCGCCGACGACGCCAAAAACCCGTTTGGCCGAGATGTTCCGATTTTGGTCGTCCCGATGGGCCGTCACCGCGAGGCCTTTTGTAAACATTTTAAACGGATTAGCGGCCGACCACGACCGACCCCTCCGTTGATTGCTCGCCCGTCGCGAAACGCCGATCCGCACTTGGCTCCGCGTCCCGAATTCGCGCTTCGGGTCCGGAAAGATTCGCCCCGCTATCAAATCCCCGGGCCGGGGGGGGGGCAACTCGGTCGGGGGGGAAAAATTTGATTTTCTCTTCT
>Ga0163217_1010363_pt1 | contig 12742 bp, 11 predicted proteins | sample SynspAceP_FD_185933 | JGI IMG/M metagenome (GOLD analysis project Ga0163217, IMG submission 185933) | Saline lake microbial communities from Ace Lake in Antarctica - Synechococcus sp. Ace-P (PacBio error correction) | ecosystem: Environmental > Aquatic > Non-marine Saline and Alkaline > Saline ... | reverse complement strand
AATTCAGTTCAAAGCGTCTTCTTGATAGCTTCAAGGGTGGCATGAGAAATGATGTCGAGGATGGTGTTTGCGACCAAAAGATCATAGTCGACCACCCTCGGCAAGTCATCGTCAGTCTGTGTGGTTGTCGGCAAGCGACACCAAAAGATTCAACATTTAACACCACGGCGCTGCGGGCTGCTTCTCAAATTCGTTGAACACAATTTCATGTTCAAGGTGATGTTGCGCAAAAAAAAACGCGCCGAACGCCTCGAGTGATAAAAGAGCATTCGGTTTAAACGTGGGCTAAGGACATCGGTCTACCTGTGCTGGTGTGGAAATCTGTGTCGGGTCAGGTCAAGGTCACACTCCACACACTCACAGCAAGGCATGTAAGTTGCCTGTCCACCATCGACATAAGCCGGCGTGCCAGGGGATTGCCTGCGCCGATGTGAAGATTAAACATACGCGCCCAATGTCCCGCCGGTGTTTGACGAACGTCCTAAAGGCGTTTGGGTTAGTGTGTGCAAAACGATTCTTCCGGATTGATCGCCAAGACACCAAGTAAAAAAAAAAAAATTTAAAAAAAAAAAACAACACACCTCTATAAAAAAAAAATAAAAAAAAAAACACAAAAAAAAAAAAAACAAAAAAAATTTATTCACACACACACACACACACACACACACAAAAAAAAATTTTTCTTTAAAAAAAAGAAAAAAAAAAAAATTTTTAAAAAAAAACATTTGTTTTTTAAAAGAAACAATTGCCTGGCCAAGCCCCACCACTCGCACGTGCGCGCGAGCGCCTGAACTGAACCCAGTAAACGCGTTGACTCGGAGACTGGCGCGGCTTTGGACAAACGTTATGACAAAAAGTCCGGTTTGGGTTGCATAGCTTGGTCGAGCAAGTTAACCAACAGCCGGTGTGGATAGGCTAACGGCATTGGACTCGAATGCGTGCAGATCACGAGCCAACGCGACCGCTGCGCGTTTGACGCCAGTGGCTGCAAGCTCGCCATAATAAATGAGCGGGCGTCGTGATGAGCGAGAAGAAGAGCGTGTGACCAGACCGAGTGCGAGTGAGAGTCAAACACAGTGGGCAGCAATGGGGGACGACACTTGCCGTCAGCAAGGCAGCGCGGCCAACAGCAGCGCGGCCAAGCAGGGATCGGCTGCGATCAGTGCGGGGCCGCTCATAGAAGCGCTGCCTTAGTGAAACGCAAGATCCCAACGCGCGGGGCAAGACAAGCGCGATTGCCGTCCCAGTCGCTTGGCTGCGCCGGTGGCAAAGCTACGCGAGGCAAAGGCAATTCAGACAATGGAGTACCCTCTTCGGTGTAAAAAGGGTCAAGCTACGGTCAAGCTAAGGTCTATCTACGGTGTATCGAAAAAACTCATGCTTGATATTAACGCGCCGAAGACGAAAGGTATCTATAGCCGCACTAAATCCACACTAAATCCACACTTAAATCCGTACTCAGACGTCAGTGATCGCACGGCTTCGAGGAGCGACTAACGCCTTCGCTCACGCTTCTCGCATGAGCGCCCGGAAGAGAGTCGCTGGTAGTTGCCCTGTGTGGGTCATTCAACCAACGCGAAGCAGGATAGTGATCACGCGATGCTGGCTGACCATGAACTGGTAAAGTCCATGGCCGTTTGATGGGCTGCCAGAGGTGGCAAATGCATCAACACAGTTAGAAAAGCCACGGTAGTGGCGGAAGGAATCAACGCTGGCAATGTGCCGAGCATCTCATGGACGTTTGTCGAACGGTCGCGAGAAGGCCATCTAGTTTTGGGTTTTACAGGGTTTGCCGTATTTGAGTTACCTCGTTGGCAAGTAATTTGAGAGACACGGGCGGACAGATTCAGATTGGTGTCTTGCACGCTTACTCATGGCCTCGGTCAAAATTCGCGGAAAACCACCGCGTAGCCACGCCCGCCAACTGGCCATTGCCGTAATTCTTGAGAGAGAAAAAAACGACAGGCGTGTGTGCACTTGCGCCCGCAAAGCTGGGCCGGCGAGAATGGGGCGTCTCTCAAACGTAAATGACTCGTAGGCCTCATCGCTAAATGATAGATCCCATTCTCAGCACCCAGGCCGGTGACGGCGGTCAGTGAGGCCTATCTGTAGACCGCACCGTGGGTTATTGGGGAGACGTCACCACCGCACGGGTGCGTTTGGTCAGCACTTTTATGGCATTCCAAATCGAGCTGCCAGTCGGATTGTGTCGCCACGGTCACCGGCACGCAAACGCACAGCGAATGGCATTTCTTGATTTGAAAAAAGATAGGGCCGCGGCAAAGAGGAACTCATCGCCGGTCACTGGACGGCAAGAGAATGGCATTCAAAAACGCCATGTTGCTGCCTGCGCGTTGCAACCATCCACCTGGTTTCTGGGGTGATCCCTGTGGTGTTCATCGGCTAATTTTTTTTCAAAGCGGACGCGAGGCAGCTCAGGTAAGCCAAAATACCGACTGATTTACTTATTCAGTTGGCGTCGCTCAGCAAGTGGCCCAGGGTTAGCCACCGCTTGACTCGGCGGGCCGTAGTTCACTGACGCCCTGCCCAAAAGAAATGGTGCCGGGGTGCTCTCGAACCAAATTGCCGATGGTTGGATGATCGGCGCGTCAACCGCGGCCACCCGCTTTGATGAGAGCGCATGGTTAGAGAGACTCAGTTAAAACCAATCAGACACACATTTTACGTCAGGCTGGCACGCTCACGCTCCGGGCGATGGAATCAACCCGACAAAAAAGCAATACAAAAACTGTTGCGTCACGCCGCGGTGTCTGATGGTTTTCTGTGATGCTGTCCATCAAGCACAAACGGTTCCCGAAACTCGGCGTGTAGGCCCTTGCTGATCATAACGCATTCACGGGCAGCCGCGCATTTTTCGGGTCCTTTGGGGTCCAAATGTCGCTAGATGACGTGCCCGCCCACTTTAACCGGGAACCGTAGTACCTGGAACACGTAAAGCCGCTCGTTTGCTTGGGATCGGATTAAGAAATGAAACACCGCACGATCGTGCCAAACTATCGAACGCCTGGGCGCAACACGCGTGGTGATGTCGTCTCAACCAAGTGACGTTGCAGCGTCGAGCGCCAAGGCGCTGCTTGCAACCGCGATGGCATGCGCTGATAGCGAGTACGCCTTAAATTTGATAACCCTGGGCAATTCAAATATCAACCCAGTGGATTCGCCGTCCACCGACATCAATATGCCGTGCTTAGGTGGAGGGCGCCGCTGATCGATCAACTGCCAATTTGAGGTGTTGAGAATGGGCGGCATGACCAAACCTCACCGCGTCTGCGCGATTTGGTTGACAAAAACGCGCTCCCAGGTAGGTCATTGGTCATTCATGGTGTGTCTCGCGGTGTGTGCTTAATGGTGGTGCTCAAATGGTGCTGCTTAATGGCGCGTGCTTAATGAGCATGCTGAATGATGCATGCTTAATGGTGCTCCTTTCACACCCCTGCCTGACAACTATAGGCAAATGCGGTGGACGTGCAATGCCATGGCACAGTCAGTGCAAGGTTAAAGCGCAATGCGCTTAAATCAGCGCCTCACCTATACTGGTCCCATTATGCTTGAAAAAAATCCATTCTTCGCCACCATTGCAATGTCATCCAGTGCCTTCGTTTGTACCCCCTACATGTTGGTCGATCTTTCGGGGGGACAGTCAGGGCCTCCACGTGCTTTCTTGGTCGAAGTTGGGGGTAACGACGACCATCGTTTTTTCCGCGCAACGCGCCGCGGGGGCGGGCGTGGGTGCTGGCCGGTAGGGATTTCCGCCTTTGTTGGCTTTTTCCCATTGCCATCATTGCTACTTAAACGTGCGAATCGGATTCGCAACAGACTGGCTATTTTTGTTTGCCACTGCGGCTTTATTCCTCTGTGGCCGTCCACACATAACCCTTTGTGGGCGGTTTATTGGTCACCTGTGGGGATGTCCTTGGATTTGGCCCGACGATCGCAAGGCGTATCGCCAGCCTCAAACAGGAGTCTGGCTGTTCTTAGCCTAATTGGCTTTCGCAATATCTTTTGGTCTTGCTTGCGTTAGAACAGTAATCAGCTACTTTACCGTTTTATTTCCCCTCGGCCATTGCACCAGGCTACGGTGGTGATGACGGTGATATTGCAACGAACAATCTCTCCGGCGCGTTTGTCCTAGTGAACGTCCAAGTGCATTTAGACCCGAGGACAACCTTATGAAAAAACTCGCCAAAGCGTTCTACTCATCTCGATGATCATCGCCTTGTCGGCCCTCGGGAAGTGGTGCAGGATGGCGAGCGTTATTCGCGCCAAGCCAGCGAGCTGCGTTTGTTCAGTACCGCGCCACGGCCAGCCAAGTTCGCGCTTAACCCTATCGCCAATCCCATCAAAGCCGTGATTCAAGTTGGCCGCCCCTACATGGTTGGCGGGGCTATTGGCTTTGACCCGTGGTTATTTATAAGCGGCAGGCGAGCGCTTACCACGAGGTACGAAGTCATCGTGGGGCCGACCGGAGTGGTTAAACGAAGGACCACTCGGCCCCGATGCCTTTGATATGGCGCACGCCCCCAAGTGTTGGGACGCGCAGCGGCTTGCCGCACCAAGACATGATTGATGACATAGAAACTGCCATTGCCTCATACCCGTATCCGCAAGACTAACCGAAGCTATCCGGCCCAACAGCATACGTTTATTGCCCACATTGGGCGCGAGTCCCCGCGCTTGGGGCGGACTTACCGCCACCGCCATCGGTAAAAGATTTCCGTGCTTGGGACAGTCCGATCGGGACAACCCCCATACAGGCCGAGGTTTCAGGTTCTCGTGGGGGGGTGGTTTGGCATCATTTTAAGTCCCGATGAAGTGTAAGTGAACTTATTTGGGCAAATGGCTTTACGTTAATTGCCCGGCGTTTGCGCTTGACCTTTTCTTGGTCGAGTTGGTATCAATGGGACATGGGGCGAATCGGTATTGTCTTCCGGGGGCGCTGCCATTAAGCAACCCATCAAGGATTGAATGATCGCAACAAATACCCCCTCCTCTGGCAGATACTTTTCATTGGTAATTGCGGCGTGGTTTTGTGATGCTGCCATCGGTTTTTGGATGGATGCGTCGCGGTGCATGCAAATATTTGGGATACGCTCACGAATGTGCTCTATTCGACCACAAATAACTTGGTTTTGATATTTGGCTTGATGTTGGCCCGTTTGATTTTAAGCTCACCGTTTCGGCGCCGAGTTACCCGCCTCAGATGCCCGCGTTGGATTCGAAAAATTCGCGCACAGCACGCAGTTAACCTCAGTACCTCCTGCTCTTTGCTATTCCTTTTGAACTAGGTTGGGCAGGCTGACGCCTATCGCCTGCGTGAACATCGCTTGGGGCATTTTCGTGCCGGCGCTTGCCCTGATCCCTGAAAGTGAGTCCTGGGCAAAAGTACCTATTTAACATTCACGGCTGGCTGGCGGATCGCATTTTGCTTTTAATTGCCCGCACACATCGCCGGTGCGCCTAAAACATAAGACATTGATAAAGATGGGGTGTTTATCGGAGGGAGTTAAAAAATAACCCCAACCAAACGAAGGGGAGACAGCATGTTAACCACCACCACAAGGCACGGACCAAAACCCAAGCCGGCATCACCTTTCACCGCGCTGCACCTAGCTTTATGGCCGCCGCTAGACAACACGATTGCGAGATGGTCCGTGACGAAAGCGAGTTTGCACCTTGGAGGGCAGGCAGGACCAATACGGTGTGTTGTTTTCCGTACAGCAGCCTCTGGCCAAGAGCAAATGGCTTTTGCAAAACGGCTCGACGGCGGCTTCATCGCAAAACCTCCTCGGCGTGCTCCCAAAAAACCGTATGGGCGACGAGGACGCTGACAACATCCAATTGTTGGGGCGAGCGGTGCAAATTTAGAGGGCCAAAGACGCGACGCAATTAACAACATCAGCAACCGAATTGGCCATACGGACGCGTCTTTCGAGGATCCTGCCGGGCGCTATTTCCATGCTTTAGCGCACGCACGATCCCACCGGTTGCGGCGATACCGAGTTGCTGACAAGGCGAGCTGCCTACGATGTTGGATGATGAGACAAAGTCGCGTATCGCCGCCAATGCAGTGCCCATCACTCATTGTTACTCACGACACATCATGGGATTCGATGGCTCTCCTGAAGAGGCAGCAAAGTTAACCGGTGCGGTCCACCCGTTAGTGCGTTACCTTTTGCTGATACGCCGCGCAAGTCTCTCTAGCCTGCCTCACACGCCAGTCGGATCGTGGAGTGCCCGTCCCAGAAGGCCGTTGTTACTTAGGACTTGATGGAGCATGCGTCGAGCGCCGGTTCGTTCACTATCACGATGGGCTGTCCGGCGATTTGGTGATCGGATAACCGCATGGACCATGCACCGAGCAAGGCCCTATTTGATGATGAGACCTACAAAACGAGAACGACCTCGGGTCACCACGCTAGACATTGCGCGGCCCTTGGCAGCCTAACGACCGATTCAGCCTAATACCTAATTGCTGCTGCGACCGCCTTAGGGTCTGCCTGAAAGATGAGAGGTTGGCCCGAAGTTTCGACCGGTAGGCCCTGGCGGTTAAATCCAGCAGGTCTGAAAACCAAACCAATGGGCGCCCATGATGGTCCCAACGTTGCGGGATACAAACAGACGCTGGCAGGCGGGCACATCAAACGCCACGCGTCACCATTCATAAGGACTGAAGGTTTTGTATTGCGTAGGACATCGACCGACGAGGAATTGCATCAAGGCAAGGCTTCAAGCCCGCGTGTGAGACGGCCGGGAGCCCACATATCCGACCTGCCGATTAGACAAAATAGCGGTTTTAAACCCCGCATCCTGTTAACGCCTTCAGCAGCCTTGGTTCGGCGAAGGCGTCTAGCTTGCCATACTGCGCCATCAGAACTCTTGCTCAAATGTCGCGTCAAGCGGCAACGCGTGTTTGCAAGCGCGTAGCGGAAGAGCCAGGCGAGTCAACTCCCAGAATGATTGGTTAAAAACTGACTGCCATTGTGACCATTGGGTCGACAGCTAATGAGTCGGGTATTTCAAAATTTGTTGGTCCACGCCAGGCGCTTGCAATAGGACGCGCGTGACCGGTAGAGGACACTCGAGACGGGCGCCAAGCCGACATAGAGTCGAAATAAAGTGCCAATAGCATCAAACGCCACCACCCTTAATCGGCCATCTCAGCCCCCCAAATTTAATTAACTTATTTCGCTTTCTGCATTTTGTCCAAACAGTTATTTTTTTGATTCTCATCAACTGTCGGCTTCTTGATTACGGTTTTGCCGCACCTCATACGGCCTGGGTCGCTGTTCGACTTTTGATGCTTTTGTTCAAACCATTTTTGCAGGCGGGAAAATCAGTCAATGACTGCGGCGATCTGCTGCACCGATCGGATAGATGGCCAAGTGGCAATGGTTACTCGTCGCCCACACTAAGAGGCGTTCATCAGACAGGTTGATTATGAGCAACCCATAAGGCGCGCTGTCTCATTGATGTAAGCGATCCATGGCGTAGGGAATACGTTCGGGGGCCGTAGTATGAAACGAAATGATTGGTTTTTGTCGCCATGGCCCCTAAGCCACCCAATCTCCAAAAACCAACCACTTCTAGGCACTGCACGCGCAGACCCGGTGACTGGGAATGAAAACGCTGCCATTTGTCGGCCAAATACAATCAGATCGCGCCCGATCAAAAACAGAAATGCGCGGACCGCACCGTCGGGGCATGATTCCACAATCGCCGTATTGCGATTGTTAGCGCAATTTTTTAAAAAAATCGGCTCAAAACTGCGCACCTCGAGGGAAATATGAGATCGGTTGAATGTCATATTCCACACTTCGCTCGTGCAGCAACAGGGTTAATCTTGATGACCGTTGGTGTAGGCCAATAGTACAAGTCAATCATAAAGCCCCTTATATGCATTTATTAGTATATCTATTTGAATCAGTTTGAATCATGTATCTATCTCATCCATGATTTTGGATGCAACCGCCATAACCTTTATGCCAAACTTACGAGTCATATTGGGTCGCGCTAGATTGTTTGACCTTTATGCGTTGTTGCCAGATTAGCGGATTTTGCTTGAACAGTGCACTTACGCCAGCAAACCAGCAGTGACGGGCAATAAACTACGGCCTTTGGTTTAGCCTTGGTGTGCAATTGTTGGCACTCAAATCGCCGCCACGGCTGATGTCCTCAACCTATCCGCGTTCCATCTAACTTAACCGATCGTTTTCGTTGTTTTTGATTCCCGTCGGGGTGTCCTATTTGTTACGGCATGATCTTGGCACGCGGGCTGCGGGGGCCGAGTTGGTGTTGCTTGGCCAAGGGCAACTTACCGCTGGCTATTGGTTTTATTGTGTTTGGGCATCAGCGCGTTTGCCACCTAACGGGCTACTTGACCGACTGCGAAGCGCCATCACTGACGCCAACTTCGTGACATTGGCGTCAGCAACCTTCGCCATTTACGCGAATCCGGCTGGGGCTTTGTACTTTGCTTTGCGCGCGGTTGCTCTATTTTGTTTTTCCGGTGACAAGCATTTCGTTCATCAGCGCAAAGACTTTTTCAGGTTGTTTGTGGATCGGGCTTTGTTTAAGCGGGCTGTGTTAACCACCGGTTGGTTGGGGTTGGATGACTTCGACCCTACCCCGGCTGAACCTCGTTGACGTTTGTTGCACCCGTGGGGCAAAGCCATTCAAACACATGATCGCCACTGGGGAATGGACTTGAACTTTGGGATCGTGCTTGTCTTGGGGTGGTATTGGCTCTTGTTAGCGGCTCGATTAACGGGGCGCTTTCAATGGGGCGGCTTGACCTTGAGAAACACCATGCCCCGCTACATCGCGGGTGGCGTCATGAGGGGTTGGTGGGCCGGGCCCCATTGGCCATGGCTTTCAAATCGGTCAAGGCTTGACGGGTATGTTCCACACTTATCTTTCTACTATGATGCCTTCGCCGGGCAGCTTATTGGCGCTTGTTTGGCACTATTTCTGGAGCGTTGCCAGGCATGGCTTCCGGCGAAACCAATATATAGAGAGCAATGATGCGAGCGAGCACTAGCAAAGTGCTCGCGCCGGCAAACAGCGCTGAGATCTCCGTGCGGCCGCGCCTAGCTCTTAAGCTGGGCAAGAAAGTTGTTGTAGTAGATATTTGGGCTAGCTCCGCGAATCTCCGCTTTTAAAAAATTCGCCTTTGTCAGCAGCGCCATGGCTCTGCAGGTCCGCTCATCAACCGCTGCATAAAAAGAACGGCTTCGAAACCCGGGGATGGAACCGTTCCGGTGTGCCAAACGCAACCGGTAGACGCGCACACCGAGTTGTTGCGGCCAATGCGCAGGCAGCGCTCGGATCCGGCCCCGTGGCCGCTACCGTCGAGATGAGCACGATCGCGCCAGATGGTAGAACGGGCGCCACCGGTTCATATCAAATAGTGACGGGCCACCGCGCTGTGCCTCCCGCTCGTGATGGGTTGAAAGCCGTATAAATCAGTGGTTCTATGCAAATCAGAGCTCCGGACGTAGACACAGCCAAAAGCCAACAACAAATCCACTGCCCGTGGCCGCGTCGCCCTCTGGCAACGAATCGATCGCAGCGCGAGCAGTTCCCGCTCGGATTCTCCGTGACACGATGACCAACTTGTGCGGTCGCAAAGGTAACTAGGCCCCACCCGCAAATCTGTCGTAATTCTAATGGAAGTTCTTAACCGTTGACTGGGCGGCCTGAAGCGACTCGCGGCAACATCCTGCTGCCAGCATGCTTATGAGAACGCGACGGCCCCACCAACGTGCGGAATCCGCCGCAAAAGCCACATGGCAAACGGCGGGCGATCCCAAATAACCCCGCATCAGCGGCTACTAGCAGTAAAGCTGGTGGCACATGGCGCCGCCAAGCTGGCGCCCGTAAGCGCGCGATTTACTAATAGTAGGACGCGTAACCTACGACATGGCGCCGTCGACGTTTAAGGCCACAGGTAACCGCCCACCAGCAAAGGCACGAGCAGAAAAACCCCACATGCGCTTGAGGCCCAAATAAAGTGCATAAAATAGAAGTCGGCGTTAAGATGGATTTAAAAAAACGTATCACTGCTACTGCGCTTGAGGTCAGTTTATGAAAACCGTTGCCACCCTTTACACCGGTATCAGTCAAAAAGCCACTGATCGCAACCATAATGCTGCGGTCGATTACAGGCCCCGCCGCGCAGGCGCGGGCTCGCTCAAGCGCCCCACCAAAACTGCCGGACAAAAACCCACCGATCAACCCCCAGACAATCGACGTCGGTTAACCCGCGTCCTAAAAAAGGCCAACCGATGCTCCTCGCGCTCGGTATCCTGTCGGGGCTTGTTGTCTTGGCAGCCTCACAGCCACCCAAATTCGATTGCGTCCCTCAATCAGGCCAAGCTGAGTCCATCTGATGGAGACGCTGGCGGACCAAATCTTACCCGCTCGTGCGCGCAGGTGCTCGTTCAAGCCATCCCTTCTTTGGTAAGTATGCAAACATTGGATGGCGAACCACCGCAGCGACAACCTCATTAGTGCCAAGGTAAAGCGCGGGTTGGTCATTCAAAAGAGGACGGCACCATTTCTGGACGAATCATTCACGTTATCGCCGCTCTGACCCGCATATTGTCACGTTTCCTTATGGTTTGTGTCGCCTGCTGCCGGTGATCTCGCGCAACCCGAGCGCGACCTCGCCACTTGCAACCGGCCAATGACCTGACGATTTACAACCAGATTACGCTGGCGCGAGCGTCATGGCACGGGCGACTTGGTGGTCGGCCATGCGGTTTCTTTTTGTGAGGCCCCTCGGTTACGGCTGGTGTGGTGCGCCTTGAACCGCACCTTCGCCCATCCCGGCTCGGCAGAGCTTAGAAGGCCTCATCCAATTGACGCCCCGGGTTTTCAATCCCGGGCAGGCTCGGGCGGCCTGCTCAATTCAAGACGTTGAAGTGCGGTTGTGGTGGTGACAGCCATCTTAAATCCATCACCAAAGCGGCACCTTGCGGGCGTCGGTTACGCAATTACCATGGACAGTGCGGCCAAGCCGCTGATCCCACCCTTTTAAACTGGAAGGCGCATGCCACCCATGAGCCAAAGAACATCTCTTTGCAGGGCAGCAACCCAAAATGACGGCAAAGTGCGCGGCCGTGATGGAGGTGTCCTTTTACGAAGTCCAAAAAATCGTCGTCGGACAAGACCCACTTTTCTAAGAAACGCATCCTGATTGCCAGCTGGCCGAGGGCATTTGTTGATTGAGGGTGTGCCTGGTCAGGCCAAGACGCTTTACGTCAATTACCCTCACAAAGTCGTGCAGGCAGTTTCAAACGCAGTCAATTCAACCCCCTGACTTGTACCGGACGATCTGTTGCACCGGATCTAAACCAAAAGGAACCGGCGAATTAGGCACGGAGATGGCCTGGTCTTTACCCAATTTGCTGCTTGCAGACGAGATCAACCGGGGCAAACCCGCCAAAGTTACAAAGCGCGTTACTAGAGGTGATTTGCAAGACGCGCCACAGTCACATTGCTGGCCAGAACACACCGTCTACCTGAGGCCCTTTTTAAGTGATGGCCAAGCAGAACCCGATCGAAAGCGAGGGCACTTACCCCTTCCCGAGGCACAAGTCACGTTTCATGAATGAAAAGTGCTGGTGGGCTATCCCCAAGCCCGAGAGGAGTGGTGATTTGTGCAAAAGGGGCCATTGGGCAGGCGATACGTCGCCCGCGAGCCAGCACGGATCCAGTTAAGCGCTTTGCAAGGACCAGTGCCCAAACAAGTTTTCGGGACTTCCGCGATTGTTTGCAATATGCTGTTCAATTTGGTGAACGCAACCACGAGACCGCCAAAGCGTCGGCTATCGTCACTGGCGACTATCTTACTGTTTGTGCCAGCCCGCGCTCGACCATCAGTTTGGTTCAGGGCTCGGGCGCTAGCCTTTCTGAGGGGGCGCGCCCTTACACCACGCCAGGCCGATTTGGATCGACGTGGTGGCCAGGACGTGCTGCGCCACCGCTTGAGCTCTCTATATGAGGCCGCTGTCTTGACAAGTTATCAGCACAGACCGTCATCAAGGAATCCTCAAGGCAAGTGCCTGCACCTGAACCAAAGACCGATTGCAAAGCCAGTCAAGTTCCTCAAACCTAGCAACCAAATCTGTCGTCTTTGTCGCGGGCGAAATCTGGCCAGGATGCCCCGATCAATGCGCAGGCTCGCTTATCGCGCATGGAGTGGGTGTCAGCGCTCGCCGCTTGGAATGGCTTGATGCAGGGCGATTTTACCCGCACCCTTGTTGCGGGTGCGGCTTGATGCTGGCTGAACCTGGCGGAAGAGTACGGTACCGCAGAGACCGTGGGCGCCATATTGGACGAAAATCGTAAACAGCACCGAACGGCAAAAAAACCCCTTATGTGCGAAAGAGCATGAGCAAGATTCGAGAACCTGACGGCTTGGTTTGAGTGGGAAACTATTCCCGCATCGATTTGGGGTTTGGTTTTCGCAATCGGTCCAGTAAGGCGAGTGGTCATGGGCCCCAGTATTTGTCGCGCTATTTAGGGGGCATTTTATCTAACAAAAACGCGTTGCCAATCGATCGGTTGGCTGTTTTTTAGGATCGGAAAAGGCCCCCCCCCACCCCGGAAAAAAAAAAAACTTAGAAAGGGGGTCATTTTTTTCCCAAAAAAAAGTTTTTCGGGCGGGTAAATAAATCTTTTCCCGTTTTCCTTCCCTGTTTTTTTTTGTTTGTGTGGT
>Ga0163217_1029915_pt1 | contig 12745 bp, 14 predicted proteins | sample SynspAceP_FD_185933 | JGI IMG/M metagenome (GOLD analysis project Ga0163217, IMG submission 185933) | Saline lake microbial communities from Ace Lake in Antarctica - Synechococcus sp. Ace-P (PacBio error correction) | ecosystem: Environmental > Aquatic > Non-marine Saline and Alkaline > Saline ... | reverse complement strand
GAAAGCGCGGGGGATGTCACACCGGGCATGATCGCCCATTTCAGAGAAAGCGAGACGCGACAGCCGACCGTACAAACGCGCCAGTGATCCTATAGTGCGGAGGAATGGAGCCATGTCCGTACTCACTGATGCGCACTCGATAATGGTTCATTCCTGTGCGGCTAGTCCGTTCACGATCTGTACCCCCAAAGACGTACTTCGAACTGGTCAGGCGCTATGTTTCACGGCCTCTATGAAAAGCCGATTCCAATTTATACGCGGAAAAGCGTGCCCGAGGGCCGGTCTGCGCCGCAGTGTGCTTCTAACCCTGGCGCTCTGACAGAAGCGACAGGAAGCGGTCTGACCCCATCTGTCCACGGCCATTGCCCGTCAACCGTGGCGCGATCAGCAGGATCGGTCTTCAGGGGCGATTACGGTCGGCAGTTCCTGGCCCTGTTTGGGCGGGCTATTGTCCATATCGGACGAGCAGTCCTGCCGCAAAAAACGTCTTGCCCCCCAAAAGCCGCCGGACTTGGGTTACCACCTTGCTACGGGCTCTTGGAGACAGGTCTGAAGCCGACGCGAGCCCGCATGGTGATGGGACAAGGGGACAGTATGGTGAGAACCAAGATCTTCGCCCAATTCCGGATGGCCACACTCGAGGTGGTTGGAAGACGTGTTTCCTGGATAGATTCAGACACAAGTTATTATTCATCGGTGAACACGGCCAACGCATGAATCCGGCCTTTCGAACGGGATTGCCAGAGTCTTGTTTCTTCACCCAAAAATCTGTGTCCCTTCCCATCACCATGCGGGGCGGGGCTTTTCATGCTGGGTGCCGCGCAACGTCAGTCTCGGCGTTTGAGTGCACAAGGTCAGGACCAGGTAAACCAGCGCAGTCGGGCGCTTTTCGGAAGGCAAGACGTATTGCGCGGGAGAATCCCGCGGTACGATATGGACAAATGCCCCCAAACAGGCAGGAAACCTGCCGACCGATATAATCGCCCTCCGAAAGGGAACTCTTATGTCCTGCTGAATCCCGGGCGCCACGGGCAGGATACGGGAGGCCATCCGGACAGAGTCCTGCGGGCGTCAGGACGCTGTTCCTAAACCTTTCTTGGAGCGGCCAGTAGAAATCGGGCGCAGACCGGCCTCGGCACCGCTTTTCCTCATTGAGATCCTGCGGGCTTACAGCAAGGCCCGTGATGAAAATAGCGCCTGACCAGTCTCTGAAAAATACCGTCGTTCGGTGTGCCAGATCTTCGTGACGGCCGCCCACAGAAATGAGACCGCACCCATTCTGTGAGCTGATAGACGTCACCACTCCGCTCACTTCCTCGGCATAGACTCACGTTCAGGCGCCAGGTTGACGGTCTGGCTGTCGCCGCTTTTCTCAACCAATTGGCCCTGATCGATGCCCGGTGGGTGTGACATCCAGGGCCCCCGCGCTTCCAGCACGCCATTCCGGCACCACGGCCAAGCCCTACCGGGCCCATCAGATCCTGCCCGTGTCCGATGCGGCGCGGCCACATTCCCGCGTGGGCGGGAGCAAAGCCCCGTAATGGCTGCATGCGCCTCCCAGAGGACAGTCGCATTAACAGATGAAATGTTTTTGATTCTTCGTCTGCCGCCCCCCCTTAAAGAAAAAAAATAGAAACACAGCAGAACCTACGCCCCCCCCGGGCAGGGGGGTCCATCAAAAGAGACCCCAGGCGGCCTATTGGGCGACTGCCCACATGACCGCCGCTCATGATGTCCCAGTGCAGATCGACGCGTTCAGTTCGGATATGCGCCACCTCATTGCAACATATCGCGATGCCCGCGGCCCTGGCGGGCTGCCGGCGTTTCCTGAGGCGACGCGGCACATCCCGGATCAAGCAGCGCACCCGCGCGATCGGGGCGTGCGAGAGGCCCCGATGGAATCGGGCTGTGTGCTTGGCCCGTGACACAGTGACCACCAGCGGCGTTAGACCGCCCCGCCCGCGGGTGACCGCATGCCAAAGAATGCTTGTGGCGGCCCATGAGCAATGCTGGCAGCGGCGGTCTTGGCGCGCCCGTCGGGCGGTGCTCAGCACCTCGACGGCCATTTCCGGCAAAGTGTCTCACAGCGGATTTCGCCGCCATCACGCACCTCTTCGGCATGCCCTGGGCACTTTGACCTTGGACCAGACCTTGCGCTAAATCTTGCCCCGCCATCAATCAGGAATGTGCTGCGCTCGATCCCCGAAGAACTTTTGCCTACATGGATTTTTCCTTCCACACGCCGTAAATCCTCGCAAAAACTGTGCATCGGCATCGACAACCAGCGGCTCGCCCGCGCAACCCGTATTTGTCGCGGAATTGTCATGGGCTTGCCGATATCGTCTTTCGCACAGCCGAAAAAACCTGTACACCTGCCCACTGGAAAACTGGTTCCAAGCAGATCGGCAAAAGGCCTTGTTCTCCGGCTGGTGCAGCTGATTGTATCGTCGCCCGGGGATAGAAGAACGAACCACGGGCGCGGGCCCGCAATGCAGGACAGGGTGCAACGTGCCGCCACCGTCGCGCCGGCGCAGGGTGAAATCGGGGGGCGGTAGGTCGGAAAACAGCGGGCGATGATTTGTCCTCGGTCTGATGAATTTGTGCAGTTTGTGCGAGATATATAGAGCACATGGGACAGGCGACAATAAGAGTGAAGGTGGACAGAAAGTTTTCCACGCAGTTAAATATCCCGCTTTCACGGGCGACGTGCCCGCAGCGCTGCGATGGGGACAATTGCCAAACAAGTGGCCCGCCCTCGGCTGTGCTTCGTGGACAGGCTGCGCCCATGGCGGAACAGCGAGGCCAGGCAGATCAAGACCGCATGACACCTCAGGAAGCCAGATACGCCGACACCTTTTGTACCACAGCCCGGCGCATCGGGCCGTGTCACGCAAGGCGGGCGCAAGGCGCGACTCAAGGCTCAAGCCGGCCCCATATCGCTCGCTCGATGATTCGTTGGTCGGTGCTCTTCGGACGCTGACGGTGTCTGCGCGGCGTCTGGCCGAGCTGTTGCTTTGCTGCTTTTATGTCGGTTACGGGACGCCCGATCGCGCCCCGCCCCGATGGATTCGCGACCGGATCGAGGCCCGTATCGAGCGACAGCCCGGTTGCCCCGGAATGGAGATCACATTCTCTTGCATCTTGTCTGTCACGAGTAGATGAGGGATTGGGGCCCCCGCATTCGCCTGCGTGACTGTCCCTGCAAGAAAGTGGGCGGAACGCGCCCGGTCGAGGTGACCTTGGGGCCGAATGGAGGCCGCATCTCGGGCGAGGCGTTGCTTGCGCGGCCAGCTCAGAGCCCGGGCCGGCGGTCAGCCTGTCCAGGATTTGCGGCTGTTCCCTGCGGCGATGGAGGATGGCTATCTGGTTGGATTCTAGGCTCTTTTGCGTGAGGGTTCCCCGCCACCGACCAAACGTGGGGCCTCAAACCCCGGGCCGCCTTGATCGAAGCCCTGGCCGGCCTGCTTGGAGAAATCCAGACTTCAGCCCTTGGCCCGGGGCACTGCGAGTGTGATCAAAGCTCCACAAGTCTGGGGCCTGACATAACGAGGGATGCGCGCACCGGTTCGCGTTCTCCGCAGGTTGGGATGCGGCAGGATCGAGTTGCGCAGGCGCAAAAACGGTGACACCTGACGCATGCGGGGACGGGATGTGGCACTTGCTGTTCCGGCTATGACCTTATGCCACTTCGCTCAGCCTCAGCCTATACAGGCAGGAATAGCTCGGATCGTTCTGCGCGCAGATCGCGCCTGAATTTTGCAGACATTTGACCGCCTCTGATCTTGGCCAGCCAGTCCACAGCGGCTCGCATGGAACTGGCGTGTTGCGCGCCCCGATTTTCTGGCGCGATGCGGGGTTTCTGTGATGCCAGCTCCCGTACGCTGGGTCCGCTGGAGAGGTGTGGCGCTGCAGATTGGCGCGTTGCCGGGCCCGTTCAGCCTTCAGGATGAATCAGGGCGCCAGCCCGATCCCTCTTCGATTCCGTCCCTTCGACCTAATATGACATTCACCCCGAACCCACGGAGGAACTGCTTTTTGCATGACTGTCGGGTGACCAGCAAACATGGATCACCGCCCTTGCGCCCAAGGGCGCTGCGGACCATCCTGCCGCAGATCGCGAATGGCTGGCGCGTTCGAGACCTGCTGCGGGCAGCTTTCGCAATCCTTGATATTCGTCGCAAACCCGCTGACCTTTACGATAAGCCGCATCTGCTATTGAAGATTCGCGGGCTGGATGACTGCGCCCTGACGCTCGACTCACGTTATCGAGCTGTCGCTGGGACCAACTGGACCCTGTTCGACCGGGGGCCGCCGCCTGTTGCTGGTATGTGCGAGCGTGGTAAGTCAACACACAGGGATGGGACGTGCGGGCCTGTCGGCCGGGAATGACAGATGGCCATTCTGCCCGAAACTCGTGCTGGAACTGTGGCCCGATGCCCTAGTGCCGGGGACACGGACATGGGGTTGCCGAAATGTGCAGCAAGGACAAGATGGCAGATATCCAGCTTGGGTTTCGCGCAGGCCCGGTGTGACGGATCGTCTGGTACACCTTGCCATTTTGCCTTGACGAGGGCCAAACGTGGGACCATGATGCCGCGATATGCCCCTGTTGACCCGATGCGTGACACCCGGAAGCCCGGCCAGGCTTGACGGACCGCGCCTTGGGGATCCAAGGCCACCGAAGGCCAAGTGACCCCGTCCGATGGTGGGGCGCTGGGATTTGCCGGGACAAGTTTTCATCATCCCCGATGTCACGCTCAAAACGGCCAATGCACAGGTCCGGCTGGCGACGGCAAGGTAGCATCACTGCGAACCCTTGCGTTGCTGGGACACTCCGAAGTCTGCGTCTGTGGAGAAGCAGGACGCCCCGTGGATTCTGCAACAGGGTTACGGCCGAGGTAACGGCGGTTGCATCGACATGCCGCCTCAAGCGGCACTGTTGCCCAATGATCTGCGGTTTTGCCGCCAGGCCCGCTTGGGCGATGTCAGGTCAGTGACAGCATCATGCCGGGCGCATGCTGCGGGCCGATCGGATGGAGTTGAAAAGCCGATACAAATTCACTGAGCATGGGCGGGCAGGAAAAGGTTGGGCAATGTGCCCTTCGACGCGGTCTGGAGCACCGTCTTGGCGATGATAACACGCCAAGGGAAAAAGTCGGGTCGCGGGGGCGGTGACGCTGTCGCAGGCCTTTGCGGATGAATTCAACATCAGCCTTCCACCGGAACATTCAAGCCGGTGCAGGGCAGGGCAACTGGTGGTGGATTCTGAACGCGACGCGCGCCTGCGTTTCGCCTGACATCCGATATGGCGCGGGGCTTGGCCTGTCGTGCCACCCCTTGGGATTGGTCGCTGGTCGCAAATCGCCAAAGTACCACTGGAGGTCCGCAGGCAACGCTTGGCACGCCAGCCAAGGTCAACCCGGGATCGGCGCTGGACCGCGCCGGGGCCTCAGCCTGACCGGATCCACTGGGATCTGACGGCGGGCAGGACCAATTCGCCAATCTGCGCGACTGGAGAGGGGTCCGTTGCGGGGGCTGGCTTCGATTGCTCCTGTGACCCTGAACTGGGGGCCGGGCGCGGGGCGGGCCACCAGGCGATCGCCATTAATGCGGAACCGTCAATCTGCGCCGCAGCACGCTTGTCGAGCGGCCGGGGCCGGGGGCCAGCGGGCAAAGCCCAGGCAGTCCGCTGAGGCAACTGGCGCTGGCCGGGCTGGATAGTCACCGACAGCCTTGCTCTGACCGCCTTCTAGGGCGAGCTTCCACCCAAGTGACAGGAGCGGAAGCTTAGAACGGCCCTCCTCTTCAGCCTAAAATGGTCCCCGCGATCACGATTCAGGCTCCGATCCGTTCGGGGCGCGCCGAACTTCGGCATGAAACGGGCGCACCGCCTTTCGCATTCAGCACAGGATGCAGGGCCCGCGCGATGCTGCGGCCGATAAATTGCCTACAGGCCCGGCGATGGCACGCTTGATATGCACCCTGCGCCCGGACCGGGCACGATGCAGCCTATAACGTTGTGTCTCAAAGGTGCTGAACCTTCCGGTCCACAGTTGTGCGCGATGTTGCCCGCGCTGGCGGCCGCTGATTCAACGCTGTCAGCGGTGGTTGGCCTGCTGCCGACCAGTTGAAACGGATCAGGGGATGCATTTCTTCGGAAAGTCGACCGCAGAATGTTCTGTTGACGCCGGCAACATTACAGGTTGTGCTCCGACGTTACCGGGATCTGCTACGGACCAGCCTCGCACGCGTGCGTGTCAGCTGGACGGATATTACGACCCGACGTCGCAAGCGATGGATTTTCAGGGTCGTCGCTTTTCTCGCGATCCTCAAATAATGCCTTTCATAGGCGGGCATCGGGCTCGCTAATACTAGGACCCGCAAGGGCGGGCGGGCTGATCTGGCTTTAACCTACCGCTTGAAGGCCGCCGGAACGCGCCGCGCCGTGCAACTTGAACCCGCTCTCGGTCGCACCTTGCACCGGGCATGCTGCGGAGATTTTCCGCCCCCGCCGACGCCGGAAACTGACGCTAGTGTACCGCGGCTGTAAAATTCTGTCCGACGCGTTGAGCCAGCACGTTGCACCTATAATGCCACCCAGGACCCCTGCCGCTTGATCGGAATTACCCTGATGCAAACTGTCGATTTGGAAGATTTCGACCTGCCCGCAGGACATAGACGCAACGCCGCCCTGCATGCGCTCCGCGCAGTGTCCGCGCCCGCGCGCTTCTGGTGCGGATGCGATACCTGATTACATGACCCGTGGCTCATGTCCGTCCGATCTTGCTGACATGGCTGCGCCCCGCGCGACCGGTTGATCCTGAACGGTTACCCGCGTGAATCCGCGCGCCTGTCCGGCCTGCGCCAACCGCCACGGCGATGCAGGGGCTACCGGCCGCCAAGATCGAAGTGCACCCTGCTTGAGCGGCGCGCTGGGGCGGGCTGTGGTCGACGCGCTGATCAAAGCGCTGAAAAAGCTGCGCACAGGCGAGAGGATCGACTTCCGGACACGCTTTGTCAGCCACGCTGGAAGGGGCGCGACGAGGGGCAAGGCATTTTGGTCTTTCAACCTAAAGGAACAGGCGCACAGCGATTTCGACGACGGCCCCGCTGGCCGCATTTGCCGGGCGACTAATAGCACTTTGCCGCCCTTACCCATACGCGGCTGCGCGCCGTCCCGCGAGATGCGGCAGGATCCTCACGATGCCCACTATCCAACCCGTCTGGGCGCGCGTCGCCCCGTGGCTGGTGCGTGGCCGCGTTTATTCCCCCCACATCCCGCTGCATTTCGACGAGGCGCTCTTGCTGCCCGGATCTGGCCGCAATGGGTGTTGCAGTTGCACCCATGTGACCCGTGCATGGTGGGGGCTGGACCTTTCCTGCCGGTGTCAAGGTCGATGAGCGTGACCACACACCGCATGCATGTCCCCGAATGGGGCGAGGTCAGCCGGCGCAAGCGGCCAGTCGAAAATACGCGGCCACCATAAACACCGCGCTGGGCGCATCGTGTTCCCGTGGGCACCCTACCTCCTCTTGCGGCCTAGAGTCCGTAGACTGCGGCCCGTGCCAAACGGACAGATCGCGCCATGGGTCGGGCGACACCGACATCTTCATCTATCCCTGGTTCACCTTTCCGCCCGTAACCGATGCGCTTGATGACCAATTGGTCCATTTCTGCCGGACAAATCGACGCTGATTGATGCTGGTCTCGGCCCTAGCATGGTTAGGCAGGACCAGCCATACCGGCGGATTTATCACCATTGCGAATCCGGCGACACAACTACAGGTTTTTCCTCCTATGGGGAACCAAACGCCCTCGCTGTTGCTCCCGCCGCGCTGAGTGACAGCGAAGGGCTGCGAACACGCCAAGCGACTCACTTGAGTCGTTTTTTTGGACTGTGGACATGCGGGCAGGCCCCGTTACGCTGACTTTACAATCCCGTGGCACGACGTGCGGCGGCTGCCAAGTGAGGACCCGATGCTGAAATTTCTGCCAATGCATGGGCGCTTCTTATTCTGGGGCCTTCTTCTTACTGATGATCGGCAACGGTCTGCAAGGCACGCTTCTTGGTGTACGGGCTGAGCGATCGAGGGCCTTTTCGACCTTCGAGATGGTCCCTGATTCACTTGTCGGCCTATTTCGGTGGGCTTTGCGGGGCGCCCGATCGCGAAACTGGCACCTGTAAATATGATCCCCGCGTCGAAGGCATGTGCGGCGCTAACTTGTGCCGCCCTCGGCTCTTTTGATCTCGGCCGTGTCTGACATCATGTGATCCCAGCTGCCCAACCCTTGGGTCTGGATGGCCTGTCGATGTTGTTGTCAGTCCGGTTTTGCTTCTGCGGCGTCTATTGTGACGCGGAAAGCTGGCCTGACTGAACAATTAGCCGCCACCATTCACGAGGGAACATCGCGGTCAGGCGCTGATCTCTACTATGCTGGTGCAGGTCGCGCATCATGATCGCACAGGCCTGCGCTGGTCGCCGATCCTGGGCGGCTTGCGATCCTGTCGTGGATCCCGTCGAGTGCTAGTGGAAGTCGATCGCCTTCGCGACCGATCTTGCTGTCGGGTCATGGCCGTAACACCTGCCTTCCTTGACAACGGGACCATAAACCCATGTATGTCTGCGCGCACTGCTTCCAAGACCCTCGCCGCTGGGCTGTATTGGGGATGTTCCTTCCTCGGGCCGGCGGTTTGCCGCGCAGATTCTGCAGGCGGGCGAGATATATTCACGAATTGGCCCAGACCGCGCCTGAGTCCTTGCCAGAGATTTCGATGTTCGTAGACCCCGACTTCCTCTATTCTGGGAGCGACAGTTGACATTCGAATTCCCGGCTGGGCTGGTCTTCGGACCGGATGGTGAGCCGCCGCATCGCTGATCTGCTGTCTGTCCTCGGCTGTGGGCGGGCAGAGTGCTTGCTGTGTGAGTGATGACCTCGCTGGGTACATCCTTTCTGCGTCCGGTGCTGGCCGCAGCCTTTTTCTGGTGGGCGGCACCAGCAACCCCGCTCTATTCGCTCCTTGATTGCCTTCCCACGAACGAGGCTTTCTGGACCGCGACGACATGGGCCTCGGCCTCGGGGGGGGATGTTGGTTCATCAACGGGGGCTTTGGCGCGATTCGCAGGTCCGCGTGATCACAGCTGGATGATGGGCCTGTTCGGATCGCCGGGATTATTTCCTGCTGATCGCGATCCTTGATGATCGCATTGTCCGGCTATACGCCGCCTTACCGTTTGACCACAGCGCCCCGCGCCTTTGGTTTCGGAAACCCGGCGTGTACCGTTCCATCGTCCCCGACAGGACATCGGTGGACCCCCGCTCCCGATGTGCCCGCGAACATTGCCATACAGTACGGCGGATGCCAAGGCAGGAACGTGGCAAAATCCACCTGGATAACAAGCATAGTCATTGTCCCTGAACCCGCAACCATCCGTTTGTATTGTCAGGCTTGTACACATATTTTACTGTTGAAAACACGCAAAGGTTTTGTAACTTTCGAAATGTCGGGGCAGGGGGCCGAGGGAGGGTCATCATGGTGAAACCGGAGCAAGTGTTATCTTTCTGGCTGGTATTGATGCAGCCCCGAAGACTGGTATGCCATGGATGAACTCGTGTGCGATCAGCGCATCCGCGACCGAGTTTTATGACCACATGGGAGGAAGCAACCGGAAGGCGCACTGGCCTTGTGGCCTTAAACCTATCCCAAGCGGGGCATTGGCCTATATATTCTGACCGACCAGTTTCCGCGCAACATGTTCGCGGAAGCGCCACGGGCGTTCTCGACCGATTTGCCAAGTCTCTCTGGCCGCTGCCAAAGCGGCGATTGACCGCGCCAAATTGGGACCTGCAGGATCGCCGGAACCGGAACGGGCAGTTTTTTCTATCGTGCCCCTGATGCATCGGGAAAAATCCTGCTGTCCCAGTGCAGGAAACGCTCGCGTTGCGCAACTGAGTGCGACGAGCCGGACCGCAAAAGCGGGCCAGGCGGGTCGAACCTGCTGCACGCCAAAGCGCGCATCGCCCGAAGTGTTATCGCCTGTTTCGGTAGCGGGTTTCCTTGTGACCATATCGGCAACGATGCGGCGCGTGTTCCCGGCCCTCGACAGCGCCCGGGAACGCGGCCTATGTAGCCGACCTCGGGCGAGGAACGGGCGAAACCGTCGCAAGCTTCAGGCGTCTCGCCGCCTGCTGGCGCAAAATCCCATCAGAACTGCCGATGGCGCGAGTCTTGCGACCCGCCGGCTTTGAACCATCAAGGCATAAGGCGCGTTGAAGCGAGGCAATTGAATTAGTTTACCCTAAACGTCAAACTAATTGTTTGGAGCATCGGGAGGGGGCGCATTGTCTGCCAAAGATTTTGATCTTATCGTGATCGGGGCTGGTCCCGGCGGGTATGTTGCAAGCCATTCGCGCCGCCCAGCTTGGCTTGAAGGTTGTGATTCGTCCGAGCGCGAAAAATTTGGGCGGCATCTGCCTTGAACTGGGGGCCCATCCCGACCAAGGCGAGTGCCCTCGCGGGATCATCGGAAGTGTGTTCACCTGATGCATTCGCGCAAAGGAAGGTCTTACTTACCGGATGGTGCCGAGAAATATCACCTATGATCTGAAATAGCGGTCGTTCCAAACGCTTCGACGCCGGTGGCCGGAAACAGCTATCATCCGGCAGTCGGCCCTGATGGAAAAAGAATAAGATCACCTCTTTGGTTCCAAGATAAAGTGATAGCGAAGTGACTGCGACGATCCCTGCTGCGCGGGCCAGGTCCACCGTCGGAAAAGACTCGACCAAGGGCAGCGAGGATCTGAACGCGGCCGAACAGGTCCGTGCTGGCGACAGGTGCGCGGCCCGGCGCAGCAGTTGGAGAATTGCCCGGGGCTCCTGCGACGGGCGTATTTTATGGTCTGGTCCCTCCACCCACCGTCCATGTGCCGCTGTGCCAGCACGCATATGCCGAAAAAAAGCTGTCTGAAAGTGATCGTGGAATTCCGGGTGCTATCTGGCAAGCGAGAGACCCAATTTGCCAGTTCAATTTACAAACACGCATAGGGCGCCGAAACCACTGTGGTCGAGGCTAGTGGATGGACCGGCAATCCTGCCCGTCCTCTGAGGACGAGGAAATTCCGCCCCGAATTCGGCCGGCGCAAATCGTTTCCAGGGAAACAAGGGGCGGATGACGATATGGAGTAAATTTCCACCGTCAAGCCCAGTTGGACCGCGCAAGTGCAGCGTGACCGTCCATATCGATATACTGGGGCGGCAAAAGGTCCCGAGCGAAACTTTGACTTTTTGACGAGCCGTCATTGTCCCCTGTTCGGCGTGGCATTGTTGGCAAACACCGAAGGTCTGCGGGCTAGAGGAAAACTGGGCGTCAAGGTTGGACCCGCACACATGGGTGACAGAACCCGAATATTGCCGCACCGGGGTGAGCCCGGCGGTGACGGTCTTTGATCCCATAGCCGCGCCATATCGTTTCAGGTGCCACCATGGCTGCGCGAGCCAAAGGCCAGCCACGAGTGGAATGTCATGCCGGTGGCCCGAAATTATGAATCGCAGGGCGGGCCATCGCAGTCCATGTCAAGACCCGGAGCCAGGCAATCGCAGGTGCACCTATTGGCCAGCCCCAGATCGCCAGCGTTGGGGTTGACGACAGGCCAATGCGAAAGCTGCAGGGCATATCCGACGATCAACGGTACGGGCGCGTTCCCCTTTAATCGCAATGGCAAGGCGACTCGACGCTGGGTGAGGCTTAGAGGGCCCCGGCATCATCAAGAGGTCTCCCATATTTCGACGGCCACAAACGCCGCTGTTGCGAACCTTTACTGGCGGCGGCAATTATCGGTAGAGCGACCGAGTGACGCGAGCTGATTCTACAGGGCGTGAGTCGTGATCGACCAAGTGCAGCTGTGAGATTAACAATATTACTGACGTGGAAGACCCTTGATGAAAACACGGTCTTCCCGCATCCGGACCGCTGTCCAAATAGATGCATTTGAATCCGTTCATGCGATGCACTACCCGGACACCCGACGCATTGCCGACTACTGACGCCTACTAACACCCTACCGTGGACGAGATTCGCTCGAACAGTTTCAAAAAAAAGCACCCTCAGGGTGCCTTTCACTAATCAGCCGGCTTGGTGATGGCTTTTACCCGTTTCGATTTTTCCCACCCGCCAAGCAGACAGATGTGCAATCCGCCAAGGTTATGGATCTGCCAGCCTAGCCCAGCTTGGCCAGGGATATTAACCGCCCAAATTCCCGGACCGCGCCCCTGAGGCACGAATAAAAGCGGCAAACCGCCTTGTCCATCCTGAGCGCGCTCGTCGAAATCACAGAGATGGCGCGGAGTCGGCCATTAAGTCGGAAACCGCCACTCAGCGTGTATTATGCAAAGGGCAGCCGCCTTTTGCTTTGCCCGCTTTGCATGACCTTCTGTGTGAATACGCAGCACATCAACACAGGCGATCATCTCGGCTTGCCCGCAACACGGGCCGCAATTTCGTCACCAGAGATGGATGGGTTGGTCTTGCGTTTGAAACCGAAACAGAGAAAGGACCATCTTGCGAGAGCAGGAAAAACGTGCGATAACCCTATGTGTATAGACATTTGCGACCCAATTCAAGCATTTGCTAGCTAAATAAATTCCAAAAGTGGAATACTTAAAAGCGGTTCGCCATAAATGGGCATGTTTTGACAGTTCGGCTGCAAAACAGCGCGGATTATATGCAGCAAGCATGGGTTGCGCCG
>Ga0163217_1115722_pt1 | contig 12746 bp, 9 predicted proteins | sample SynspAceP_FD_185933 | JGI IMG/M metagenome (GOLD analysis project Ga0163217, IMG submission 185933) | Saline lake microbial communities from Ace Lake in Antarctica - Synechococcus sp. Ace-P (PacBio error correction) | ecosystem: Environmental > Aquatic > Non-marine Saline and Alkaline > Saline ... | reverse complement strand
GAGGGCTTTTGCGACATTTACTCCCCCGGTGGGCTACAAGCCTGTGCTTGTAGCATGTGCGAGCGTAGAAGGCAATAGCACGTCGGCCGCCAAGACAGCGTCTGTGTTTTCAGATTCCTTATCATGGCCAGAACATTGTGGCCGTATGACTGACCGTTTAATTGACTACCATCAATTGCGGAACCATTTGCACCAGAGTCTATCGGCCTACGTTTCCAAATTCTTTAGTATGGAAGGCAACAGAACTTTGCGAAGACTCAACCTTCATGCAAGTGAAAATCTATCCGATCCCACAATGGTGGCGGCAGTATCATCGAACGTCCAGGTGGGGAGGTTTCTCGGTTTGCTCACACTACTAGGGGTCTACGATTTATTGCGCGAGTATTGGTTCATGTTTGATTTTTGACGAAGTACAAGATGTGGATTTGCAGACAGGAACTGGGCGCTGGCGGATTATACGTTTGGTACCAGATTACGCACCTTTGCTAGGTCTATGGGTCGGATACTTTATTGCAGCTGGATATTGGGAAAGGGAGAATTATGGATGCAGTGCACTGGCCATCGGAGGGACTTATAGGAAGTCCATTAGCTTGTGCTGCACTTTCTGTTAGCCACTATTCATACCTGAGATATTATCTTCAATGCACTTTGTGGCATTGAAGGGTAGGGATATTTCATCATGGTCGATTTTGAAAACTCAGGAGTTTCCTGCAGAAGTGGGGCGTGTGAGGAGGGGAATTGGAGCGATGATTGCCATTGAATTCGTTCAAAATTGGGAGTTCTAATCGTCCGATTGGGGTTGTCGTCAGCAATAGTTGCAAGGTGCGCAGGAACGGACTGATCCTCTCAGTGCCGGTTACTTTACAAAAATTGATCGGATCTTATTCCTCTGGTTAATAGCGATGCGCTATTAATAGAGATTAGACTACTTGGAAATCAAATATCGAAATTTAAAAAGTTAATTGAGCCATTCGCAATGCAGGAATTTACAAATGAAAGTATCAGCGTCCATTCATGTGGAAATGATGAAGCTGAACTGGACATTCCCATGATCTTACTTGGGTGAAATGGTAGTATTTCGTGAGTTTGTGTGCTATGGGCCCTTACTCCCATGCTCAGAACTTCCAGGATTTTTGAGCAGATGCATCATGGCTAAAATCGGGATCTGGCTTTTACCAGGATCCTCTTTGAAAAGGAAATGGTCCAATTTTACAATACAGCTTCTTGTATAATCCGCAGGCGAAATCGTTACCCGTTACAGCAACAATGTTCCGTCTCTACCCTACGAAGTAGGCAGTAACGGCCGGAAGTGAATTTTGGTCTTTGACTGTTACCCAAATGTAGTCGCTTTTGGGTTATCCATTGCTATGATATGTGGTTTCGAGGGGACTTCGACACTCCGCGGTAATGGGTGCCGAGGTAGTTCTTTCACCCAACTTTACCGGAATATTGATTCGAGGCTTCGATCTTGATAGCTCGAGCCATGGCGAGTTCAATCATGCTACTTTTTGATGTCATGGTTTGGTACAGGAGGTTAGTGGTGCTTCGATTTGGTGTGTGGAACGTGGAGAGTCTATTATCAGCGGGGGGCACTTGAAGATATTCATCGAGCTGACATCAGTCTGGGTAAAAAAGCCGTGGCTGGGTTATTAAGACTCTGTACCTTGAGGTATTTCAGAGATACATCAAAGATTTTTCAATTTCCAGCGGTACCATTACATATTTGGATCTGGGCCATTGATCAGCCGGACACTTGATGGAGGCTCGCCAAACTTCGAGAGAGGAAAGTTGATTTGACCTGCTCCACTTCCAATGGGATCAAGGGCTTTAGCTTTTAATGATTATCCGTGATCTTGGCATTAGCTTCAGGGTTACCGGAATTTGCGGAGATCTCTTTGGATTTCATGAACAAACTCCGCTTTCCAAATCAACTTCTATAATTTTAGATTAGTTTGAATTGTATGTAAAAATTTAATTTTTTACCTAGATAAATAAATGGGGATTTTACCCTCCACAGAAAAGAGAAAAATCCGCCATATGGTAAGCTGTGGTTTGAAATCCTGCCCTACACCCTTCTAGGGCGGTTTCATTTTATAATCCATCTACTCTATCGAAATGGAACTATGGAAAACTATGCTCTTCATGGCCTTATTTCCTGCAGACAACGGGATTGTGAAGCAGTCGTTAGTCGGCCGAAGGCAGCATCCCAGTGCACGGCCACCTCTGTATTCTGTGCAGGTAGATCTTGCCCCGGTTTGGGTAGGGTGAGAAGCAGGAGGTCGAGTGATTTTAGGGCAAAACGCTTCATCGGAGGGCGTGGTTTTTTGCCTTATTATCGATTCAGAGGGAAATAGGCCTAATTCATAAAATGTAGTCCAAAGGCCAATATGCACCTTACTTAGTATGGCCACTTCGGCTTGATAGGTTGGAACGAACTCAATTGCAGCGCAGGCTGGCAAAGCTACAGTTGGTTTCCACTATGAATCAAAACATAAGGGTAATTGGTCAATTACTTAGTGTTTAGCTGTCGTAGAGAGTATTGCCCTTTCCGGTAAACGGCTATTTGAAACTTACATCTTTGATAATGAGATTATACTTTACTTGGTCAGTATACTACCACGACCGAAGTTGGTCGTGATGTTTACGTGGTAATCCAATGTTTACAGGAGATTGTGACAAGAGTTCGAACGAATTATTACATCCGCGCCAAGCAGTCAAAGAAACTATTTTGGGTGCTCTTCTTAGCAATTTGGATTTCGGGTAGTGAGATCATTTTACACGAAAAAATCGAGAACTACTGACCCATCGATCAATTCATTTACATTTGTAATTCAGCTTCCTTTCGATGCTTGATTGCACTCATCTTCATCCTATATTCAATCCGTTAGTAATTCGATATGCTCCGGCCTTATCCTTCACGATTTACGCCTTAATCAACCCTATTCGTGTCTATAAGTTTAGAATCTCCTGCTCAGGTTGGGGCCCCAATTGTTTCATTTGATCAACATTTAGACCGAACTAGACATATTAGTGTCAGATTACTGCACTGGCCGTGGAGACACACTTTAGCAACTTTCGGCGGGAATATTTTATAGAAAGAGATTTGCAGGGAACTTATCTGGGAATACTTAGAGGGTAGTGAAGTATAAACCCCCTTTTCTTTTGTGCTTTTGAAGGTATAGCAAACAACTGGGGTTTTTCTGCTATGCAATTAGAGGAACTCGGTATTCAAGTCGAGTGAGATCAAGATTTTGGAGAATTCTACGGAAGAACTGTCCTGGCGAGACTCTCACCACAGGTGGGATGGACTCACTGCTCACCACTGGGCCATTAAAGAAGTAGGAAATTGCTTTCAGATGGCTATGGCTCTTTGCGACTTTTTGTAAACTACGGTACTTCCACGGCTATTAGATCGTTACTTCAAGCTTTTGGTAGCACCTTGGCGGATTTGGTTCTAATTGATCGGGAATTGTCACACGTCGCATCATTACGGGCTTGGTTTCTGTCTGGAGCTTTCCCGTATCACTTGGATTTCTTATCCAATTGATAAAATACTCCATTTATGTGCAGTTCTTTCGAACAGATTTAAAAAAAATGCTTTGTTCTGAGGCTGCCGGTCGGATTGGATAAAGTGAACTGTTGCTATTGACCATTGCCCCTTTGATGGGATGGTTTCTACCAATGTACAGCGAGTATGGGCGTGTTTGGCGTCAGCCGTATGATTTCTTATGGGTGAAGCTTGGTTTGCTTCGCAGGATTTACTTACTACAAGCAGCGACGGGAATGTTCAGTGCAAAAGCTGCATGACAATCCCAACTGAAGCTTATCGGGAAGATATCGATTCATATCACTAGTCTCAACGAGGAGGAGCCTCCTTTTTTTACCAAAAGTCCTGATCAGGTAAAGATCAGTCTATGCCCTCCAATTACCACAAACGATTGAGTAGCTTCCGTTCAGGGCTCTATGGGTCCATATTTGGGATATGAGGAGTTTAGAAAAAGTCGGAAACACGTTTCTAGAGCTTACATGCGCATAGTCTTACTTCACAAACTTATCAATGTTGCATCTCTGGATTGTGGAGGAAGACAGCGCAGTTTGAGGCTATGAATGGTGGAACGCGGCATTTGATTGCGCGATGGTTTTTGAGCCAGTATTGCGAATCCAACTCAGTAAATACTTCAATGTATGACCGTGAAGGATTTTATTCCCTGGACCATCCGAGATACTGTTTTTAACGATACTACGATTCCTCTAAAGGTTTGGATGGTGGAGAGGCTTGGGAAAAAAGACGATTCACACTTTGATCCCACTAATTAACCTTGTTATCGGAGCGAATGGTATTGAGTGAGATACTTTTCAAAAACAAGTTTATCTCATGGATAATACCAATATCAATCCATAGACTCGAGGAACACTGTTTCTTTTCATGACCATATTGGAACGACTGCGGAGTGTAGCTACCTAACCAAGGTGCTATTGGTATAGCTGAACAGCTTGATCAATATTTTGAATCCCTCAACCACCGTGAACGGGAGATTGTGAATTCAATTGGTACTCACGAAAACATGTGGCCTCCATTACCTGTTTCGCGCTTCCATTCTTCATTTTTGGAGTACCGGGTGTTTCCTGGGGGGAAACCTTTACGAGCGGCTTACTTCCTTGCGTTGATGAGGATAACTGTGGTATTCTCTTTGATCGATTGCAAAGCATTGAAGAGGCAAGGTTTGTCGCCTCTTCATTCATTTTCTTATCTCCTGGATTTCCGTTCCTCGTGCCTTGGTCAGTGTGATCGTTGAAGGGATTTCTTCGCTTTCATGTTAGCCTTGATGTATCTGAAATTCACGGCTTACCGTGCCGATCTGGGGCTCCGGGTATTCCGAGATCTTGTCTTGACGTCACACTGCAACCCGTTATGGGAGCAATTGAGGTTTTTCAAAAAAGGTAATTAATTAAGGTATTAGGCACTAATAATAAAATCTGACTACAAGGGGAAATAATCGAAAAGCAAGCCCTACAATCCTATTTTAAGGCATTTCCGATATAAGAGTTCTTCTCGAGATGAAACTCTTCTATTTCCAGTGCTACAATTTTAATCTTTTTAGAGCGTGAGTGTGATCAAAGGCTTTCATTCTCACATCTGGAGGCTCTTGATGGATTACATCCAAATGTATTTTTCCCCCAGAAGAATGCCTCTGATGAGTTTGGGTATTTGAGGACATTACAATTCTATTCAGCACCCTGAGTTTCAGGCGTATATCACTCGAGAAAGAAGGTAAAGGCAAGCGGAAAGCAATGTTTTGATGTTTGATGAAAGATTGAAAAACTAGTGCTAAAAAGCTGGGACTTGAAGTGATTTTCCCAAAGCGCCCAAGCGAGATGCGAAACGATATGGGACATAAGGTCATACGAACGACCTTGCCGAGAAGCCGGCGTGCCTTTGCGTTTACGCTACGTTTTTTGTACAGGTAAAGAATATTGCTCACTTAGGTGAAGTATTCAAAAAAAGGCTCTTGGAGCGATCTAGTGACCAACCCTTGGGGATTCAGGTCATCGACCCTTCTTTATTTTAAATGAAAAGAATTTTGAAGTATGGCACCCAGAATCGAGCAAGAGGATGAGTTAACTGAGCGGGATTCCATGTCGTGGGATCTGCCATCGAAGCATGTGTAATTAAAAATGGCATTCGTCGCTCCGTTTGATTTGACTGAACTGTCGCGGTTTTTAGAACTTTACTCCTATACAAGGCGGCCTTGGTGCGGAAACGAAATCTATCAATGCAATTTACCCTGCGATTAGAAAAAGCCAGAATTTTACTCAGCTATTTGGCGATCAATTGAAGAAGAGGTTAAAAGGATATTGATTGATTTTTTAACGATGGATAATGGAGCCATTTACCTTGGTGAGCTTACCCAAGGGTGACGGGCGCAAGCTCGGATCACCAATTCACGCAGTGTTTGCTTGGCAGATAGCTCCTCTCTTTTCCACATCTAGGTGGATGAATCAGGGATTATGAGTTTAGCGTCAACGCGCTCAACGATCGAGGGTAAGCAGGAGATATGATAATGGAGCCCAAATGGTAATCAACGCATACTTGAAGATCCGTAGAGTATGTTTCTGCTGCTCCGTCTAGAGGAATCTCGGCATATGTTGAAATGGTCTATCAATTTGCCGAATTGGAATACGCACAGAAGAGCTGCTAGTCAGAGAAGAGCCTTTTTCCTACGAATCAGAAAAAAGTGAATTACTCTATGAGGAGCAGATGGGATTCTTTAGTATCCAGAGGTGCATGATGACTGACTGACTTAAATTTTCGATGGCTAGGGATGGATAAGCAATTCAAGGACCAATATCAATCTGACCTAGTCGAGACAAAAAGGAAGCGCCTTGTAATTTAATTGGACTTGACCATAGATCAAGTTTCCTTACATTGATTAACGCTATGGTTTTATAAGCGTTACCTAATTTTAACTTTCGCATCATTCTATTTCGATTGATGAGAATTATTTGCAGGCGCACTTTTTCATTCCATTTTCATTGGTCATAGGCGACTTTAATGCAAAAATTGTTCGCGAGCGGTTGGCCTGGCCTATTAAGGCATGGCTCGACGCGTGGGACTCATACATTCCAAACGTCACTCTTGCGCTCCAGACTTATTTATTGCCGGCTATTGGGACCTATGCCACCTATGCAATTTGGCCGAGCTGATGAAGCAGCAGTATGTTTCTTCTTACAGGTTTCCAGCACACGGCTATTGCGAGTTGCCTGCTCTCAGGGCCGTTTTCAGCGAAAAGGAACAGTGCGTTTGGTTCGCACTTTGGACTACCATGCGATTCGTTTTGAGGTGTTTATGAAGACCTCTTTTTGGAACGGAAAGCAGTATTTGCACGCAGCGATTGCTCATGGGGTTTGGATGGAATGAACGAAGATGTTCTAGCAGGTCTCGCTTTTACTTTGAGTGGGCGCAAATATTGGTTTTTTGGTTTCGGGTTACCATTTTATTACTAAGGTTATTTGGAGTTTTGCCAGACTGTAAGATGACGCGGTCAAGTATTATCGGGAGTACCTCACATTGTCTTACAACTGTGACAACTTGTTGGATACAAGTGGCACTCTAAAAACAGTTTCAATGCTCCTGTCGCACATCGGTAGTTGACGACGCTGTTTCCGACCAACCATCAAGGACCTTAATTGGGCCAAAAATAGTCACATGAAACTGCACAAGAGCATTTTTCTTGGAAATATCTTGGATAGGAGGGAATGGCGGTGATCTTTAACCAATTCATTCTTTACCTCCCACTTACAACCAAACTATCAGGGCAGGATTAGGACCTTATATACGGCTGCCTTTATCAGAGGATGCGCAATTGCAGTACTTTGGCCAGGGCTACAATAATCAGTCATTTATAATTTTTCAGAGCGGCAAAACCTGATTACTTTCAGCAAGCAAGATTTCTCATGGTGAAAATTATTTCAAAAAATTTCTCGCTGAGTTTATTAGGTTTTTAATTTACAGATCTCCCTTTTCCTTTTCCCCTTTTAGAAAAGGGGAAAGGACTCTTTTCGAGGTTTGTATCTCTTTAGCACTAATTTAATTGATGGGTCTGGCTGCGAGATATTTTAAATAGAAACTATGAATTTTAAATTCAATATGAATTTTAAGTATAACCTTATACGGGAGGTAGTCGGTCAGTATTCAGCTCACCGTTCAGAAGTGCTTTCAGCTGAAAAAGCTGCGGATTGCTTTGTCACCTGGAAAAAGTACCGCTAGGAACGAGCTTTCCTTTATGATCAGCGGAACTTCCTTCGAGACAATGTGGAAGATATGCCAATGATTAGCTCTGAAAATGGGTAACCTATCTCAGAATCCGAGCGAGTAAACCAAATGCGCTTGGGGTCTGCGATCTATTATGCGGAGACTACTGCCAGCATTTCTCAGCGAGAGGTGATAGCGCGGATGCGCAATAAGTATGGTGAACATTGGGCCATCGGGCTGTGTTTCTGGCCATTATTGCTTGGAATTGCCTTTTTGGCAAGTATTTCGCTTTGCAGCTCCCACACTTTTGGCGGGATCACAGGCATGCTCAGATGCATCTAACGTTTTTGGCTGCGCAAGCAAATCGAGATCCGTATTTCTTAAAGGCGGTGTCCCGAGGGAGTCTTTCAAAATCTGATCGTTCACATGATTCAGACGGAAGCATTTGTTGCCATGCCGCGAACAAGCAGTACCTCACGGAAGTGAGCGAGCTGGAACAGCCGTCGGGAAATAGCCCGGTAGACCACCTGAAGAAGTCGCTATTGAATTGGGAGCAGTATGCTTTTATCGTTTGGAAGATCAGACATTGATCAGCGGTAAACTGCAGTCGCAGCTCGGCATGGCTCAACGGTGGCCAAGCTGTTATCGCTGCTAAACGGTTTTATTTTTGTCGACAGCATTTTATGATGAATTTCGTTAGCAAATCCCCACGCGGTGAAAACTAAATCGGATTGATCCGGCTGATAAGAACCCAATCGAACTTTGGCTGAAAGATCTAGCGACGACTTCCAAGCCAAGTGAAAATCATGAGGGGGGTGCAAATTACTCCTTGGTGGAAATCCGGTAATGCTTACCACGAAACCACTTATTTTGTGGAAGTAAAGCCCGGATGCCGGCCTTGGCGAGGAAACCTTCGGCATTTAGCCGCATGTCGAGGCAAAAGCACTGAGCAGGATGCTTTCCGACTTCGGGAATCTCGATGTATGGGTTGGGGCGTTACCGTCTTGTACTAACCAATTTCGGAACAGCCTCAGCATGTCTGATCAGGTATCGATTGGCGCTATATTTCATCAATGAACTGGTCAATCTGATCCAGAGCCTTCCTTTTCGGAGGACAAAATTCGGGTTATGGACTTTGAGCTCGCAGGATGGCTGGATGGATTCCTCAATAGGAGAAATCTACATCAAATACGTCTCTAAATTCAACCGAGTCTTAGGCCAATGGACATTTTTCAACTTTCCTTTTCGGGGCAATGATTGGTGGGGATGGGTTGTAGCTCACTAGTGAGTGGATTCTGAAAGCTTGGTGTTCCTTCGGGGCGTTCTAGCCTTTTTTATAGGCGGATTCGCTGTTAGCGCTGGGTTGGGCTGACTACTCAGAACTTTACCTCCAGCATTGCCAAACGTAGGAGCGATGCATGTCTTCAGCTTCGTGGACTCGGATTTAGACGCTTCCTTTTTCTGTACTTGGTTTATTTTCCTTTGCTACGTATTCTGTTTGTGCCTTTTGGAAGCAGTGGCTTTACTGTGGTTTGGTAATATTTTGCCACATTTCCAGGTTGAACCACTTTGCGGAGCATTACGGGTATCCATTATTTTGATTGGTTGCTATTGGACATTCTGGAGCGATTCTGATTGGCACCATCCATTTCTTCGAAGGTTCAAGGATCGACTTTTATCCAACCGTCTTTTACCCTTTTTACCTGGGGCGGGTCTCTGCGATCTTTTGAAGCTTATTTCGCCCAATGCTTCATCCGTACAATTGAGTTTGGGGTACTGGAGGTTTCCACAGGCTTGTAGCGGTGATCGTGATGGCTCCTTTTATGTTTGCGGCTTGATGTATTCCTCATAGCGCGGAAGAATAATCTACCCTTTAAGCAATAGGGAAATCCTGATCTTATCGGTATCTTCTCTGGCCATTTGTGTGGTTACCGGCTTATTATCTTGTGTTTGGCACCCACCACTCTCTACAGCAATTGGAGCCAGTCCATTGCTCCGCAGGAGCGATTGGCAGAATTTTATAGGAGTTTGCGGCCAAAAAATTTTATTGTTTTAGCAGGTCTGGCGGGGAATTTCACCAGTTGAACAGCTTTTTTTGTGGGGTTGCTTCCCGTGCATATCTGCCATCGGATATTTCTGGAATGCTTACCCAAGCTTTTGCGTTTTACATCCAATACATCTTCCCGTGATCGCTATTTTATTTGTGAACCCCTGGACGTCAATACTCGTACACTTTTTGGAAAAGAGCCATGGAGTGGCTAGTCAACGCTGGCGGTCTGGGGTTGTGACCTCGGACTTGGTTGGCACTTTCCTTTTTACAACTCCGAAATTAAGAACCACTTATGCCTGTCCATTGTTAAGTTGATTTTGGGAAAATGGGTGGGTTTTTCGGCATTTGTATCCAGTTTGGGATTCTTTTATCTTTATCTACTGGGAAATCCCTCTCGGCTCTTAATTGGCATCGAATGGCGATCGTTGCGTGGCTGGCTCTGATCGGCTTGGTTCTTCTATTTTGGGCTAGTCGGTTCTATTACCAGACACGGAATGGAGATAGATTGGATTGATTCATTTGGCAATAGCAGAGACTATTAAACTGATTTGAGGTCTTGGATACTGTTATTGCATAGTTACCACAGTATGCTTTTTGGTATGTGGCCAAAACGATTAATAGATATTTTTAACGTAAGGTTCCAAAGGTTTCACAAAGGGAGAAGATTTTGTATGATGGGTATAGGCAGGACATAAACTTACATTCATTGCTCCAACTCTTACCATCAAATCGAACCGATTTACAATGCCAGCTCTTAGAACATCGAGGAGCGCTCCAACTCGGATGGGCTGAGGCTTAAAACTGGATATTCCAAGATGGGTTTCTGGGCTTGGACTGGGGTGGCACCGGACTAGTTCTGTTGTTATTTTTATTGTTTTTGCCCGCATTCAAAGTTGTCCCGGTATTGGGCGAGATGGGTCTGCGGATGAATTTCATCAATTTCCTGACTATTTGCAGAGCAGATCTATCCCGGACGGCTTTCCGCCACTCGGATGACCACTTGGTCTTCTTGTCTATTATCTGTTTTGGATTCTATGCCATTGGTTTTGGCGATTTACGTGGAACCGGAGACTCCCCTAGAGCGAGGCTATTCTTTCACATTTGCTCCCAGTTACTGACTGTTTCTCTTTGGGCTTCAGGAATATATCTTGGTTTGGGGCGGATTTTTCCATGCTCGCTGACTGCGATATGGAAGCAATTGCGATGTGGGTGGTATGACTATGCACCATGATTTGTTATGGTCGCGTATTGCTGTTGGGGAGTTGGTTGCCAAAAGATGCGGTTACCCACGCACCTGTCGTATTTTCCCGGCTGGCCAGGAGTTCTTGCCAATTATTTACGATTTTGGCTTCGTGTTATTTTTCGTTACTACAAATGGGGTATTTCCTTTTCTTCAGATCTTCGCCTTATCTCAGCGGAACCCTTTTTCTATTTGCAGGAGTAGCTTGTTCAACCCGGAAATACTTACAACTCCGCTTGGTTTGTCGCAGGGTACTAGCCCTTCACATTGCGGTTCAAAAATCGTGACCCTGATATCGCTGATCAATTTACCGGTTCCAGATTCATCTTTCAGGGCATGCGGTTTTGGCACTTGGTTCTGTTGTATATAATGTTTTTTACTTTCAATACTTTCGGTCCGCGAGCGTGACAGTTAGCAAGGTGTATTTACAGTAGGGCAGTAGCCAACTTTTTTCTTTTCTACTCGCAAGATTTTGTTCAGGAAGATTTGTTTTGAACTTAGGACTGATGGATTTTTGAAATATGGGCGAATAAACGGAATCTATTGCGCGTAGGATCGGATCAAAACCAAAGCCTTGGAATGGCCGATTTTATGGGATAGGATAGTTAGGAAATACAGAAAATTAACCAGTTTTCTAATTTAATGAACCTTTGGAAAATCGCATTAATCATACTCGGATCTCATTGTCATATTTTTGTTGTTCCAAAATTTTTGCAAGTGGGCAGCCGCGCGAACATTGAACCTATTCGTCAAGTCAAAACATATGATTTTTACGAAATCGGAGTTACGAGTCAACCTTTGTTTATTCCGTTCAAACTCTCAGGAAATAATATTAAGGCATGCTTCAGGCAAGGTTCTCCATTTTGGCGGGATATATTTTGTGGAAACGACAGAAGGAAAAATAGCGATGACTCGGCCGGTGGCCATGTCTTTGGAGGATCTATGACGATGTGTTTATGGTCCAAAGAATTTCACAAAGAAACCATTCTCACCAAATCAGATTCCAAATTAAATTTCGGGAGAAACTGCAAAACTGTCGCAGCACACTTTTGGCCGGTTGGGCTTACCGATGAAAATTCGAAGCCAACAGGCAACTTAATTGCGCTTTAGCTTGCTGCCGGAATAAAGCTCCAATCGATTTTTCCCACTTTTAGGTTATAATGCGCCTTTTTACGAGGTGCTTAAACCCGTTAAAAATGAAAGGTTTATTGTCGAGTTGGGAGGTTTTGCGAGTTTGGGATAAATTAATTTTGAACTGTGTTTCAACTTTTCAGTAATTGGGTGAATTTCGCTGGTTCTTCACAGCCCTTAATTTCTTTTGCCTCAGTTCGTATCTCCACTGAAGTGATTCAGGATTTCAAAGCGTTTTGATTACGACTTCAAAAATTTTCATAGCCACCAATGGGGTTGAAGTCCGAAAATAGGATTTTCCTTTGGTAATTGCCTTCCAACCTTATTTTTAAATTTTATTTTCGTCATTTGAGCAAAACCATTTAAACAAAAAAAACTTTGGTCTCTATTGAAAACTTTATTTAATTTTTGGCCAAACCCCAAAAGAATTTTAGGGGGACAAAAACCTTTGCCGGGGAAAGGAAGGCGCCAAACCTGGATTTCGAGCCTTCATTGTCCAAAAATTTCAGGCTTTTTGGCCCATTAAATCATTTTTCTTATTTCTTTTCCTTTTTTTTTTTCCCCCTTTTTCC
>Ga0163217_1083665_pt1 | contig 12746 bp, 20 predicted proteins | sample SynspAceP_FD_185933 | JGI IMG/M metagenome (GOLD analysis project Ga0163217, IMG submission 185933) | Saline lake microbial communities from Ace Lake in Antarctica - Synechococcus sp. Ace-P (PacBio error correction) | ecosystem: Environmental > Aquatic > Non-marine Saline and Alkaline > Saline ... | reverse complement strand
ACAGAGATCACCCCGCCGATCGTTTCGAGGCCCAAAGACAAAGGCGACCACATCGTTGAGCATAGGTCCCGGACTCTCCGGTGAGGATGCACGGCTGAACGCGGCACCAATCGCACCACCTCATCGGGACTTGGACCGACTGCAGGGCTCCCTCGGGATCAGCGTCCGACCATCTCCTGAACCACGCATGCGGGTGCCCGCGCCCACCAAACACCACATCGTCGATCTCTTCAGCCGTCAGTTCCGCATCCCGCAGGTGCGCGCTGCACGGGCCTGACGCAAGCGATCGAGCAAGATGCGGGCAAAGGGACTCAAAGCGACGGTCGCTCCAGGCTGCATTCGATGTGAAGCGGCCCTCGGGCCGGTGGCAATGAAAGGCAACGACACCGGGGGGGGCTCTGAACACCGGAGAGCTCCTGTTTGGCTGTTTTCAGCCGCTTCCTTGAGGCGTGCGGCTGACGATCGCGGCGAAGGTCGATTGGCATGGGTCTGCTCGAAATTGTTCAGCGAGGCCAATCACGATTGCGGCGATCCCAGTCGTACCACCCAGCTGAAGTTGTCCACCGGCTGGTCGGCTTTTTGACATCGGAACAAACGGACCCGTTTGCGATACCGCGCACCGAAACCGTCAAGGTTGCCACGCAAGAGTCGAAAAAAACAGCACCCCTTCACAGGCACTTTTGCGATCGAAGCCGGAGGCCAGCGCCGCGGCGGTTGGTTCATTGAGGATGCGCTCCACGGAAAGCCCGCCAGGCGACCGGACATCCCTGGGTCGCCTGGCGCTGGGGCATCAGTTTGGAAATAGCGGGAACGGTTTAGGATACCGCGCCTCCACCAGGCTCCCGAAGGTAGGTGGCAGCATCGTCAAACCAGCTTGCGGGCAGGATGCTGCCAGCAGTTCTTCGGAGGGCATATTTCCGGTTCGTGACGGGGCAGATCACGCGCACATGACCCTGGTCGTATTGGCCCGATCGCTGTAAGGGAACAGCGAGGCTGCTCTCCTCAAGCTCATTCCCAGGCTGCGACCAAGGAACCGCTTGAGATTGCGAAAGCTGTTGCGGGGGGTATTCAGGCACCGCTGGCGCCGGGCCAGCTGTCCAACCAGCAGCTCCTTGCTCCCGGCTGTAACCGACCACCGAAGAGTGGTTGCGGCTGCCTTCAGCATTGGCGATGACCTGAGGCCTAGCACCCTTTCCAGCACAGGCCACCAACGAAATTGTTGGGCGACCAAGCCGATTGCCAAACGCAATGCCCCCATGGACCCCCCAAATCGAAGACCCAAATCACCGGCTCTTCAGGCCTGTGGCCGAGGGGAGCGGCCAAGCCGCCGCCACCTTCCAGCCGGCCGGAGCCGAGAGGATAGGCGGAGACTGGGGGTGGGGGATTTAACGCGTCTTAGGGGATGGAAAGCGGGGGTAGTTCTAGATTTTCGCTAGTTCAGTTGTGAACTTTTGCGATGCGTCACTTTTTGCCCTCCTGCGATGAGACCGGATGCCACCTGTGATCGCTTCAAATTAAGGCGTCGCCGCCTCAGAACGCTGGATTGGACATGGCTTTCGCAAGTCTCACCATTCTGCTTGCCTCCCACCGTCGCCATATTTCTGGTGGAGATCTTTCTTGTTGTGTATTCCAAGCGCCAAGACGCGATCAAGCCTTCGGGGGCTGGACATTTCTGGACCACCTGCCATGCTGGAACCCGGTCAGCGGTAGATTACGGCCTTCACGGCGATCTTACGGGACTTTGTTTCGTCGTTGTTGCAGCTGCTGATTGCGGTCCGCTGGAATTGGCCAGCGGCAATTTTCATCACCGAAAAATCTGACTCCCAACCCAGCTGCGCGACCATTATCGGGGTGATGTTGGGAATTGTTTGGCTGCGATCCCCGCAGTGGTGCTTGGCCTTTGGCCTCTTTGTGAGTTGGAGCCCATCCTTCGGCCCTTTCTCAAACTTTCTCCATGCCTCCCTGGGCTTGGTTCCCCACTGTTTCAGCACACAACACCAAAAGGGGATCCGGGGAGAATGGCCCAGCGATTCTGATCCTGGGTGGTGATGATTCCTGCGATATCATCACGGGGCCATTTCCCGCGGACCGCCCTCAACCAGGTGCCCACGGCCTACGGCAAAGGGGCTTACGGCTGTTAGCAGCACCGCTGGAATGCCATCTCAATGTGATTCTGCCCGCCGCAGACTTTTCAGCCATCATTGAGGGGTATGCTGGCCCTCGGCCGTCCAATGGGGAAACCATGGCCGTTGACATGATCAATCGAGCAACTTCCACGAATTTCAAGCTGGTCAGTATGTTTGGCACCGGGCAAACACGATCGGTCAAGCCAATGCTGGCCAAACCAATTTGGCGGAAATCCACGGCATTTCAGGTGTCAGCCCTTCTCTATGCAGCCTTGATTTCTGATGCTTGCTCACCTTCACGGTGGAAATATTCTGGCGCAGAAGTGGGATTAGTCAAAACAGCTCAGCCTCCGCTATTAGTCGTTTTCAACCTTTCAGCTCGGAATTATTATTTCAATTGGTTACTGAATCATACTTATCAAATCCATACCCACAGAACCCGAACTCCAGATCCTGAAATTCGATGACGACCCCTGACCCAGCCATCAAGCAGTTTCCCTGTTTGCTTGATCCGTCGCTGGAGACGCACCGGCTTGATCGATGTTCACCACGATTCTGTGCTTTCAGCTTGATCGCGGTGCTGCCACTGTTCCTTGTTCCTCCATCTACGTGTTCTGCAGGGGGGGCGGCTATCAGCATCAATCTGTTCACCCAACTAACCGCCGGCTCCCGGTCTTGATGGAGGAGGATCCGGCAACGCCCTCATCGGCACGTTCGTGCTCAGCCTTGGTGGCGTCCTGATTCCATTCCAGTTGGGTTTGGTGGTGCATTTTTTCTGGGCCGAATATTCCAAAAGCGGGCCTTTCGCCCAGTTCATCCGCCTGGGTACGACATCCTCGGCCGAGTCCGTCGATCATCTGCGGGGCGTCTTTGTTATGGGCAATCGTGGCGACCCGGGTGTTCTTTGGTTCAGCGTACACGGCTGCCGCAGGGCATGGCCTTGCGATCCCTTTTTTTTTTTTTTGGGATGTTGACCCACCGTGATCAAAACCAACAGACGAGGGGTTCTCAGGCTGGTGCTCCAAAAGCGCTCAGCTGGGGGGCGATCGGAGTGGAGCATTCCAAGTTCGTGACGATTCACGCGATTCACCCTTCCCAGCGCCTTCACACCGATTTGCCACGGTGTGGTGCTGGGTGATGCGCGTGCAGCCGTGAAACAGCACCCCTCATTTTCACCGCCACTGTTTTCACCCTTCTGGCCTGAGGGTCTTCAATCCGATCGGGCCACCGATGTCGTATTAAATTAATAATTTTGCGATACATGCCATTCGATGCCCAGAACGAAACTCTGGCAAGCCTCGTTCTTGTGGTGGTTCTTGATCCTGGGAGCCAACCTCCTGGCCCGCTGGCTGCGCCGTTTTGCAAGCATGTGAGCTTATTTTCCCCGTATCGCTCCATCCATCCTGTCCTCCGCCGTTTCCGGCGTGCCTCTTCATCGCATGACCATGACGATGGTGCCCGGGCAAATAGCATGGCCATCCACAAACCCAGAGGCTGGCCTGTCGCCTGGAGAAAGTTCCGACGATTCAGCTTACGGCGTTTCGTAGGCCTTTTGATGTTATCTTGAATTATTGTGACGGCCTTTCATCGGACCTTCGGTTTTGGCAAGTCCACCGTGCTGCCGTATTTATGAACGGACTTTTTGGCTGCACCTCAAGGGGCCGTGGTGATCTTTGGGATTGGCTCAGGACATCGTACCGCCCCGGAGGTGGATCCCGTTGAGGGTGAGGCGTCGGACGGTATGGTGGGTTTCCAAGCAGCATTCCTTTCGAAATCGATCTTACGAATTTCGGTTTCTCATCAACGGCTTCACGGGCACGATGGCATGAGTTGGTGGAGAGTTCGCTTGCGTTCTGGATGGAAAACCAAGACAAACTCAAGGAAAGCGCGCAACTCCCTCTCCGGCGGCCAGCAGCAACGGCTCTGCATCGCCACGGGCGATTTGCGATCTGAACCGGAGGTGATTCATGAATGGCATTTGAACCGTGTTCGGCTCTTGATCCGATCTCCACACTGAAATCGAAGAATGATGCCGAACTCAAGAAAACCTTCTCGATACGTGAGCGTGACCCACAACATGCAGCAGGGCGGTGCGGGTGTCTGGATCAAACGGCTCTCTTCAATGCCGAGGCCGTCGAAGGGTACGGCAAAGTGGATTATCTCGGTCGAGTTTTGACGACCGAAAGATCTTCAATCACCGCTCCAACCAAGCCACCCAGGACTACGTCACCGGCCGCTTCGGCTGAACTTCGTCGTTGTCTTGGGATGTTTATTCTATGGCCACAATCTTATTGGCCACATCTAATGGCCACCAATTATGGGGCCACCAATCCATTGGCACAATTTCAAGCGTCTTTGCCATCCACTGTAGGGACTTCTTGCTTTTTTAGAGAGCCAAGAAAAGCCGCCTAATGGCCGTTTTGGATGAACTACGGAGAGGGAGGGATTCGAACCCTCGATAGATTGCCCCTAACAGCGATTTCCAGTGCTGCGCCATCGGACCACTCGGCCACCTCTTCCATTCGCAGGTACAAGGCCACGTGGCAATGTTAGCAGTCAGCTTCTGACGTTTCCCCGCCGCTATCGAAAAACTGATTCCGATCACGGTCTACTGGCGCCACGCAGAAACCGGTGTGATTGCATTGGACGTGCCCGAGGGGCGACTCATCCTCGGCGAGCTTCGAGCACAGGGAGAACCCTGCCATTCAGGCTTGCGAAAATGGGTTGCTTGCACCACCTGCCGCCGTGCGGGTGATTGAAGGCCGCATCGACCAAGGTGAACTCTTGGCCCTTCCACGAGCTGCAGGGCCCGGCTATGGCTGTTTATGCGTCCCAGGGCCACCGAAACCGCTGCAGGGGTGGGAGGGGGAAACCCAGGACGAAGACGAGGTCTACGAGCTTCAGTTCGGATCGCTTTTTCGGCGGGGTGGTAAGGTCCGCCCGTCTACGATCGAAGAAGAATGAGCAGCCAGACCTCTTGGAGAGCGGGCAGCGGCCATCAGCCTAGTCCGGATCAGGCTTGCGCCTCGGGGCCTGGCTCCAACTGAAATCGACGACCTCAGTGGTGTAGCCCCGTTCCGCCGCCGCCCGCCGTAGCTGCCGACTGCAGCGCAGTTCTATGGCCATCTTATGAGCAGATCCGCGAAAAGGCCGCGCTGGAAGATACTGGTCACAGAAGCAGATCTGGCTGCCGAGGCGGCCGGTTGCTGGAGGTGCTCTCGGCCCAAACGCCCAGAGCTCGGTGCTGGCCGAGGAAAGCGGGGCCGCCACCCCAGCAGGCCGGCCTGGAATGGGTAGCGTCGAAATCCCCTCGATGGCACCACCATTACAGCCCCACTCCTACCCCTTCTTTCGCCACCTCGGTGGGCCTCACCTGGCGGGGGTTGCCGCGTGGGTCCATCGAGGCGCCGCCCTGCGCCAGTGCTTACTGGGCGGGCCCCCGGATCTGGGTGCCTGGTGCAAACGACCCAGGGCCTTCAGGTGAGCGGCTGCAGCGATCTGGCCGCGTCGCTGTGGCACCGGCTTCGCCTACGACCGGCTCAGAGCCAGCCCGACACAAAGCTACGCCGAGTTCTGCTTGTTCACCCACCGCACCCGTGGGCGTCCGGCGTGGGCGGGCCTCAGGCGGCGGTGGAGTCTGGGCCTTCGTGGCCGCCGGCTCGGCTCGATGGCTACTGGACGCGGCTCTCGAGTGGGACAATCGCCAGCCGGTGTGTGGCTCGTTGAGCAGGCCAGGCGTGGGTTGGTGAGCCCCTACGACGGAATTCGCCCCTGAGCTCAGCGAAGGCGGCTGATCGCTTCGGGCTCCCGGGCTTCCACCCAACCCCTGATGGCCTGGGACTGGACCAATGCCGCCCCTTGCCTGGCGGCCTGCTTAACGGCATCCCGCCTTTGAGGCGAGCCTGACGAGGGCGGGGGATGGCCTGATGTAGCGAGGCCTTTCCAATAGGATCCGCCCCAAGGAACCACCAATTCATGCCGCCTGCCGTCTCCCCATTGGGCCTTGCAACCGCCGCCGGTGCCAGGATCTCATCCCGCACAGGTGGAAGTCGCAAACCGCCGCCTCTGCGCCCAACGGCCACGACTCTATCGGCTCTGGCCTATCAGGAAGTGGCCCGCCGGCGATCTGAACATCTCGAACACGCTCCAGCTGCCTGCCGCAGCAAGCCTCAGAACGTATGTTGCTGCGATTGGCGTCGGAGGAACACGCTGGAGGTTGCGGCCAGAGTGACGCCACGATCCGTGCGTGCCGCCCTCCACCCGGCCTGGGCCTCCAGGCCACGGCCTCTGCGGCTGTGGGCTGAGGGCTCGATTTTTCGCACCTTCACGGCGACAGGCGGCGGCCAGCGCATCAGCGAACGGCTGCAGAGCGGCGTGGAGTTGCTCGGTGCGCTCGGCCGCCAGCGATTGCCGAGCTGATGCGCCTGCTGCTTGAGGCCCTGCCACCGAAACCTTCGGGGACTCAAGCCAGCCACCGGCCGCTGTTGCTGGTGAGAGTCACCACGGCGTGGATTCGGGCCTTGCTCGAATCGGGGCCGCGGAGCCAGCGCCACGCCTGCCGCGGCAGGCCCTCACCGATTATCAACCCCCTGCCCACGGCGCCCTGGAGCTGCCGCCAGGCGCACGTGCACCAACTTTGCCAGGAGCTGCCTGCAGCTTGCAGGGCCCAGCCGGCGCGGGTGCTGCCGAGCTTGCAACGCGGCAATTGGGCCCGACTACCCCTGCTCGCGAAGCTGGCCACCACCCTGGAAATCGATCGCCGCCAGTAGCCGAGCGCCTCGGAGGGGGATTCACTCGACCCCAGCTTTCCAGCCCAGATTCAAAACTACTAACGAACCGGAATTCGTGCTTCAAACTCACGTCTGCCAGGCGAGGAGGCGCCGTGGGAAATTTGCCAAGCCGATAGGCCGTTACGACGCCCTGGTGGAGCGCTTCTTTGGCCCTGCATCCAGCCGAAGGCAGCCGGTGGGATTCGAGCTCACGCATCCGAGGAAATCCGCGACACTGCATCGACCCGGCCAACCGGGTCGACATCACCACAGGATCGCGACTGGTGGCCTACGCCAAACAGGCGCACATGGCGGCTGGCGCCCAGCGGCTGGAGAGCATGGAAGCCCTTGCATCGGTGGGCCAGTCGGGCCGAAATGATTCCCGAATCCTGTTATGAAACCAAACCGCGAGGCCGAGGCCATCGCCAGCGCCAGGGGCAGCACGGCCTGGACTGGCCTCGGCTGAGCCTGCGCCAGACATTGTATAGGATCGAGCGAATCACCGGCCACAGCCGCCCATGGCCCACACCCATCTACCAACGGTCTGCGAGGCGTGTTCTGACTGCGTTACGATGCCTCGCCCGGTGGCCTTGCATTCACCCCCGGCGGGGCGCCCAAACAAGCAAAGGGGACAGTTCTCTACTGATCGGACTTCGACAACCTGCATCGATTGCGCATCTGCTGCAGGCTGCCGGGTAGAGAGGGCGATCCTGGCTGAAAGAGCGCCCCGACCTGCAGCGACGCTGAAGCATTGCACACGGCCCGAAAGCTTGCCCCGAATTCCGGGGAATGGCCCGGCTGAACCCGGGGTTCTTATGTCCTTAATCTGGCCGTGCTGCTGCTGATGGGCCGGCAGCGGCCTGCAGATCTATAACGCCAATCCGGTGTTCGGCGGCCGCAGAGGGAGCCACCGTGCCGGAGCTGTCACCCTGGCGGGCTCGGCTGGCAGGGGGCCGGGACTGCACTTCGGCTGAGGGGCCTCTTACGCCGCCGAATCTCGCGGATCTGGATCGTCCTTGCTCTTCGACCAACGCCGAGCGAGGCGCCGGGCCGTGCGGGCGATCTTGAGCGGCTGCGCGCCAGCGAAAACCGCCAGAACGCGGCTCTCGGCCCCATCGCCTGGTGTACAGGCCTTATGCTGGTCGGTACTTGGTTTCAGGCCTGATCACAGCCTGAGCCATGTACAAGCCGGCCCAGTTCTGGTGGTTATCGGGTCTGTTCAAGCTTCGCCGCCGAACCTACTCGGACAGCAGCTTGGCAACCCATGCGCGTCAGCCATCTGCCACGATCCCCGCCATTGCTCCTTGCTCACGATCACCATGCGGTTTCTCTCCTGCGGGTTGTGGCTTGCGCCTGCTGCGCGGATGTTTTCAGTCTGAAGCGGCCCCAATGCGGGTCTTGGCGTCAGTGCGGGCTCCTCGGCATTGCTGCTAGGAGGCTGCGCCCTTGAACGGCCTCAGCAAAGCCGTGGGCAACGCCACCCAACCACTGAATGAAACGCATCGAGCCCCTGATGCAGAGCGGAATCCGGCTGCCGGAATTCCGCCGTGATCAAGTGGATCCAGACGGCACTTTGGTCAATAGGGTTAACGGAGTCTCCCCGGAGGCTGGATCCAGAGAGCTTACCGGCTGCAGGTTCGATGGACTGGTGAGCCAGCCGCTGAACTTGAGCCTGCTATTCTGGCGGCGTTGCGCCCCAGCCATGATTTACGTCATCCCCATGTCTTGCGTGGAGGCTGGGCGGCGATCGTGGCCTGGTCGGAGGTGCGCCTGGCCGATGTGTCAGCCTGGCGGGATCTCCAGCCTGGGCGGCTATTCTGAGCGATTGATTCAGCCACAAGTTACTTCTCCACCTGGAGATACTCGCCGCAGCCCCTAACCCCAGACCCTGCTGGCCACGGGCATGACAGGGGCACCCGCTGCGGTGGTCAAACGGAGCGCACTTGTGCGCCGGCCACGCCGATTCAAGCTCGGCTACCAAGCTCAGCAAACATGGGTCACCCGCCTCCAGGTGTCAGCCACCCTGGAACGCGCAGCGGCCACCTGGGAAGACAAAGGCTACGAGTGCGTTCGCAGGAGCTCTGTGGACGGGTTAGGTTTCGGACCCTCCCTGCCGGGCCTTGATGGGCCCGGCGCCTTTCCTCAAGGTCTCCTGTTGCTTCGGAATCTTTTTTTCTTCGATCCCATGACGGTGCTGGTGGAACAGGCCACGATTCAGACTCACACGAGAACATTTTCCCGATCATCAAAGAAGGGCGTCTATTCAGCCGATGAGGTGTTCTGCGGAGCTGTGAGCAATGGCGTTGAATTGCCGATCAGCAAGCGCCGTATGGGCGGCAGATGGCCGGTGATCTGCACAGAGGCGAAGAAGCAAAGATCAGATCCGCAATCGACCGGAAACATAAACTGTTCACCATCAGCGACAACGGCATTTGGTATGTCGCGCGATGAAGTGAAGCGCTACATCAATCCAGGTGGCCTCTCCAGCGCCGAAAGAATTTCTTGAGAAATACCAAACGCGAAGATGATGCGAAATCATCGGCCATTTCGGGCTGCTTCTATGTTCCAGCTTCCATGGTTGCCGCCAAGGTGGAACTGGTTCTCGCGAGCGCTCGCCCAAGAAGCGGAGGCGGTGACGCTGGCAGCTGTGATGGACTCTCACCAATTTTTTAGCGAAGAAAGGCGGCGAGGACACACCGGAACTGACAATTTTCAATCTGCACATTTGCAGGAAGAGGAACTCGAATAATATCGAGCCCGCAAGAATCAGGGCCATTGATCCACACCTACTGCGACTTCCTGCCCGTAGAAGTGCAGCTGGAAGGCGAAACGGTGAACAAGCGTTCAGGGGCTCCCTGGCGGCCAGAGCGCCCGTGATGCTCACCGAACAGGGACTACAGTCGAGCTCTAATCCTAATCTTTTACCCACTATTCAAAAGGCGATCCAGCTGCTCTGGGAATTCACCTTACAGCACGATTATATACACACAACTTACCAAACCCTCAAGGGCCTTCTCTATTTTCCAAGAAAAACGACCAGTCGCGGTATGATTGGGAGAAAGGCGAATCCGCTGTACGGCAAACAGGTAGTTCGTACAGCGATTCGATCCAAGAGTGGCTGCCCCGCTACTGCCTTGCCCTTAGCGCGGCGTGATTGATTCACACCGACATCCCAATCTGAACTGTGAGCCGCAGCGCCCTGCAGACCGACCGCGTGTTTCCTCGATCGTGGACTTCGTGGCCAAGAAGAGGTGGGCGATCGCCTTCAAGCAGCCGTGCAGTCGCGGACGAGCCGAGCGTGTTACAACCGGAAATCATGGGAGGGGATTGCGCCGTTCAATCAGATCTCGCCATGGGTAGAGACGAGAAGTTCGCCGAACAGGTTAGCGGAATCTGATGTTGTTCGGCACCACCGCGGAGTACGGCGCTCCACACCCTGGCCGATTACCGGCAGCCGCCTGCCGGCAGACAACGACGAAACGGGCTGCGTCTACTTGCACCGATGAGGACGGCCAGCCGGACCCCTGCGCCTAGTGGAGGGGCAGGGCCGAGTATGCGCTGGGCCGATTCCACTTCAGTTGACGGCCCAGTTCATCCTTGCTCGAAGGCGCCATGAGACGCTCAGCCTTCCGGCGCGTCCGATGACCGAACTGACGGAAGCCTGGGCAGGAGGAAGGAACAGGCGGGCATACCGACAGCCGAGGCAAGGACAGTTGCAAGCAACTTTGCGGCAGGCCTGTTCAAAAGACAGCGCCTGGCCAACGACAAAGTGACCTGCAGGTGCAGGCACTTCAAGCGTGAAAGCGCCCCTGCGGGCCTGATCCTGTTGCCCGAGCAGATGCTCCGCCTCAAACCGGACATGGAAGCCCTGGATGGAGCAACGGTTGCCGGGCTGCCCGCCGACCATCACGTGCTGCTGATCAAAACACGGCCGGACCCGCTCGTTGAAGGGGCTCAAGCTCTCCGTCCGGAGCCGTGGATCACCGGGCGCGGCACCTCACCCACGCGCCAGTTGACTGACGAGCCACCCGCCATATCTAATGAGAATGGCCCGTCTTCTCCTGGGCGTCTGGAACCCCAGGAGGCTGGCTGGCTTCCCAGCAAAGCGCAGCGCCGTGTGATGGGGCGCTGACTGCAACGAGGCTCTGATCGGCCGCAGGATCTTCTTGCCGGGACCTTGCGGGCCACTCACACAGAAGACGCACCCACACCTGAATTAAAGTGTTGGTTGGGCTTGTGCCCAGTTTGTCGTGTCTTGAATTTGATTGTCAATGTCCCGGGTTGTCAACTCACCGGCAAGCGCGCCAACAACGGCATGGCCGTCAGCCATTCCCACGTTGACGCACCCAAGAAGACTCCAGCAGGTGAACCTTCAGAAGCGCCGCCTTTGGTGGCTGAAGCAAGCGTTGGTTGGCTGCGCGTGCGCCACCAGCACGCGTGCGCACCATCAAAAAAGGTCTCGGGGGCCTATTGCCCGCGAGGCTGGGCATCGACCTGTCCAAAATGCGTGATTTGAGTTGCAGTCATTCCACCGATCCAACAGCACGTTGATCTAGTTTTGGGTTCTGCTTCGGTTTTAATCCAGCTTCACAAAACAGTTCTGTTTTAAAGCCAGCGATTCAGAGCGTTGCGTGATGGCGGTACTGGGCTCGCAATATCAGCGTTTTGTTGGTAAATGACGGCCGGTGCCAGTTGCTGCTACCCAGCTCAATCCGCAAGTCTTTGGCCGTTACAAGACCTGGTCAAGATTTTCCCTGGCAGGGGCAGATCGATGTGCACGCTGCATGGCAGCCCACCTTCGGGCGCTAAATGGAGCGCGCACGCAGGGGGCGCCGGCAGAGCGACGGGCCAGGATCAAGGCCAGCAGGCGCATTCGCCACCACCAGCCCAGGCGCCACTAACAGGTCTGAAGCAGCAGCAGGGTGATCGATCTGAGCCGCTCTTCGCTTGCGCTGCGCAGCCGTTCGGGACGAGCCATCGGCGCCAGGCGGCAGAGCAGGCCCGCGATCCTTGGATCAGCGGTGGGAAGGGCAACCAGATCACCTGGCCGCTCGCACCTGCGCCAAGCTATCCAAAAGCCTCCAGCAGCGGGCTCCACTGACGCCATCCAGTAGAACCGCTGGTTCGCCAGGCAGAGCAGCAATCGGCCCACCAGCCCCCTGCAACCTGGGCCCGGCAGCGACCAACAGGTCTGCAGCCACGTCTCCTTGGAGCCCCACTTGAGGCCAGCTGCGCTGAGGGCGCCGGCGCGCCAGCTGATCGCCTGCACCAAGGCAAACAAAAGAGGCGGGACCAACAGGCGGCTGCGGGACCGCCTTGCTCAGGGGCCCAAACCCTGGCCCCAGAGCAGAAGTCGTTTGCGTCTCAAAACGGGCCGCAGGATCAAAGGGCGCGTAAATTACAGCAAGCTGCGGAAAGCTGTGTGGAGTCTGAAGCAGGCTGCCTCCGCCAGCAGACCAAGGCCCGGCAAGGAGCCCAGGGGCTTTGCCAGCACCCGCGGCAACCTGGCCGCGCTGGGTGGTTTCCAGTGCGGACAGCAGCCTCGAATACTCAGCCTGTCGAACGCCCCGTGACAACCGGCCACGATTCCAGCCGGGAGTATGCCTAACAGGGCCATCCAAACAGAGCGCATCGGCCAAGGTTGTGCTCAGCTCGTAAGTTAGCCGCAAAGGCAACAACCTGAATCAGCCGCGGCTGATGCACCCTCGTCGGGTCGGCAGGGGACGGGTTCCCACCAGGCTGGTTTTGGAAGTGGAGGGCGCAGCAATTCGATCCGCTTGTCTGCCGCTCGGGCGCCCACAGACCCGACGTTCAAGCTCGTTACATTTACGGGGAATTCTTCGGACGCGGA